>Ga0209716_1002076_pt1 | contig 13672 bp, 10 predicted proteins | sample COGITO_mtgs_1205_FD_184811 | JGI IMG/M metagenome (GOLD analysis project Ga0209716, IMG submission 184811) | Pelagic marine microbial communities from North Sea - COGITO_mtgs_120531 (SPAdes) (version 2) | ecosystem: Environmental > Aquatic > Marine > Epipelagic ...
CGAAACGCTCGACGAGCTCAACCACATCGCTGCACGCTACGAACACTCGCTCATGTGGAAGATGATCGGACCTCACCAAGGACTCCGACTCGAACGCATGCGAACCGAAATCGAACGGGACAAGTTTACCAATGTGCTGAAGGACAATCCATTCGAGCAAGTTGAGATGGAACAGGAACAAACTGAGCCTCAACAACCAGAAGAACCCATACAAAAAGATGGAAAAGGGTACGAATGGAAAACCGATGAAGAGGGCGTGAACTTCTACAGAGTGGAAGGGTCTGAGGGCGAATGGAAACGGTTTGAAGAGGGCTCAGTTCAAATTGAAAACAAAGGACAAATCACTGAACAAACTCAATCCGAACGCATCTCGTCGGAAAAAGATTGAATCTTAACTTAGTGAGGTCAATAATTCCAAGTGTTCTCGTTAATACTTCCTCTTGAGTCCGATTGGTCAATGTTCACTTCAACATCACTGCTGTCTATCACGTTGACATTTGTTCCTGAACGCATCTTAACGATAACAAATCCAGCTATGGCTAGGACAACAATCAGTACAATAATTGGAGTTGTTGAAGAAATCAATGCAGAAAAGACTTCATCGTCGTCGCAGCCATCTGAATCAAGGTCGTTTGCAGCATTAGTGAATGTTGTGGGGCATTTATCACTAAGATTTGGCACTTGGTCATCATCAATATCTGGGTCTTCTCCACCATCAAAGCACCCATCACCATCTAAATCACCCTCCTTAATTTGTGAAAGGGGTGTTTTTGGACAATTATCGTAATCATTTTCAATAGAATCTCCATCAATGTCTTCGTCCATTCCATCACATATTTCATCGCCGTCATGATCATTTGGCCGAATTCCAGAAACAAGTGGGTCACCATCGCCACAGACTTGTTCAATTTCATCGCTCCATCCATCGTTATCATCATCTGAATCCAATTCATCACATTCCCAATCATTGTCATTGTCCATTGGTACAACGTCGGCATTGAGAGAATTACCGATGCGACAGTTCTTTTCAGCCTCATCGGACCACCCATCACCATCATCATCTTGGTCAATTTCATCACACTCAAAGTCTCCATCGGTATCAGTGGGGAGGGATTGGATGTCCCTGGAATCCGTAAGGCACCGTTCCTCATCAGCGTCTGACCATGAGTCGTTGTCATCATCCGTGTCTTCGTCATCAAAACACCCGTCCAAATCATAGTCCTGCGTACCTACAAGAACAGTGTTTGAGGTTCGGCATAAATCATCATCATCATCATAACCATCATCATCATCATCACGATCCAAAGCGTCTTCACAACCGTCGCCGTCGTAGTCATTGCTATCCTTTGGAGTATTCGGACATGTTGTGTCAAAGACATCATCAATACCATCTCCATCATCGTCAGAATCAAGAGCATCACAAACTCCATCTTTGTCAAAATCATCTGGAATATCATAAGCATCTAAGGGAGATGTCCCGCATGTATCTTCCATCGTGTCTGGGTAACCATCATCATCGTCGTCATCATCTTCGGTATTGAGGCACCCATCACCATCATAATCCGTTGAGGTTGACGAGATTGCCTTCTGGCCTTGTGGGCAACGATCTTCATCATCCGTAACTCCATCATCATCGTCGTCATTATCATTGGAATTTTCACAACCATCGTTGTCATAATCGGCCTTACCAAAGGAACTTGTCGGACATGGGTCATTCGAATCTTCGATCCCATCTCCATCATCATCAGTGTCCCGTAAATCGCAGATTCCATCACCATCACTGTCTGAAGCAGTGTCGCTTGAATCGTATTTGTCTGAATTACAACGGTGCTCTTCCAAATCCGTCATTCCATCGCCATCGACATCTGACAATAAATCCCGGCCTGAATCATCTATCGTGAGTTGAAATGAGTAACTAAAAGCCTCTTGTGACGAGCCTGTTCCATCAGCAATCATATAGAGCCAATACACCGTAGTTTGGTAAGCTACACCGCTGATTGATTGAGGAGTGTCTTCTCTAACCTCGTCTTCAAGATTAAACCATTTTGAGACCGTATAATTTCTCAGTTCATAATCGGCTCGCCAATAGAATTTGACGCGGTTTGTATCGCCACCGGACCCACTTTCTCTCGACCAGAGTTCAAGCTCTACCGAATCTCCTTTAAAAATCTCAAAATAAAACACATCGGCAGGGTCAGGTACATCATCTGAGCAGTCCGATTCACAGACGTATCTTTGAATTTCAGTATCATAGAGTTGGGCATCGATATACTCGGGTTCGGAGCGATCATTGTTTGACTGTCCTGTTGTTGTGTAAGAAAAAGTAAATTCGGTTTGGTCGCCACCTGAGCCCTCTTCAGCCACGATGTAAACATAGTAAACTGGAGAGCGTATAGAGTATGTCGTGATGTATTTGGTCGTGTCATGGTACATGTTGTTATGCTTTTTATCACACATAATATGAGTTTCATTTGAATCCCAACATAATGAGACATCTAAATGAACATAGTGAGGTGTTCCTTTATTTCTTATTTTGAATTTCACTTCATTACCTATTCCGTTCTCAGGAACTTCAAATTTCAACAGCCGTTCACTTGCAGTCACCGTACAGTCATCGCCTAATATACCGTCTTCATCTGCACCACATATGCTCATTGTGGCATCAAGAAGTGGAATAATTGCGTCGGGGGTTTGCTTGGCGAGATAGTAATACTCATCGCTTCGGTCTTCTTCTCTATATTCGGCCTGGGCGGAAATCTGTATTTGAGATGCAATCGGGGAAAGGAATGACACAATGAGAAATATCGCTAAAATTTTGGCCACTGAAAATTTCATTGAATCACATCCAAATTTTCGCTAACCGAGTTGGAATCTTCCTCACGCCTTTAGCATTACAATACAAGCATCCGACCTTGACAGCTGAGTGAGGGTGGTGTTTTTTGCCAACATTGATGTCATCCGAAGATACTGGTACAAGCCCTCGTTTGCCACAACCACCGCATTTCCTTAGAGCCTGAATAAATTGTTTATCACTGATTCTGGTATGTTTCCAATTTTCCAAAACGGCTTCATCGTAAACGAGATTACCATCGTCATCAAAGTTACGATCTTTTTCGCAACTCATACGAATTCGCATTGTCCCATCGGAGCGAAGGGAGATTTGATGCACAATTCGATCTGAATTGCATTGACTGCATTTCAAAACGGATTCTTTAAAGAAATGACGTGATGTTTTTCTGCCCTTTTTCTTTGCCATGGATTCAATCCCGGATGTTGACTGAAGATAGGCTTCAATGTGGTCAAGCGTCACTTCTCCAGAGCCAACCGCATCATAGGATTGACCACCACTCTGCCCGCTTTCACGAATCAAGGCTTCAGCATAGGTTTTGGCATCTTCATGTTCTCTTTGGTGTTCAAGAAGAACCGCCAAAACACCTGCAACTGCCGGAGTGGCCATGGATGTTCCACTCATGACACAGCGGCCACCATAATGCGAGGCTGAGATGACATCAACGCCAAAACTGGCAACATCTGGTTTTGGCCAAGAATACCAAGGGTTTGGTCCACGGGACGAAAAATACGCAGCAGTGCCATTCGAATCCGTAGCAGCAACAGCAATCGCAAATTGTGCAGAGGCTGGTGAATTGATGGTCCTTGCTCTCGGCCCGCTATTTCCTGCCGCCACACAAGTGAGAACTCCTGCTTGGGCAGCAGTGTCAACTGCGCCGTCAAGTACCATACTTGCGTAATTTGAACCAAGACTCATGTTGACGATGTCAACTTCGCGTTGAATACAAATGTCAAGAGCGCGAAGAATGCTTGAGGTTGATGCCCCGCCACTGCGGCCAAAAACCCGAAGGTCGAGAATGGATGCTTCGGATGCAACGCCGAGCCCTTCACCGGCGATTGAACCTGCAACATGAGTTCCATGCCCGTGGCCATCTCCGTCAAAGTAACTTCCACTAACACACGAGATCTGGTCAACAACCCGGCTACCAAAGCACTCATGTTTACTGTGAACGCCAGTATCCATAACTGCGACGGTGATTCCTTTGCCCTCATATCCCTCATACATTGTTGTATCACCACGAACAATATCACGGGTTGTGCAGCGGCTTTGCTGGTCGGCATCAAGAGGAGAGGGGACTTCAAAAGCGAGGTCGGCGTCCGAAATCGAATGAACATCTAAATGATCTACGAGATAATCAAAACCTGTCCGCTCAACGTCAGCGAGAATAACTTCAAGCTCGGAAAGATAGGTTACAGGTCCAACTGCAGGCAACTCCTTGAGAAGTTCTTGTGCGACCTCGGTGTTAATTGACGCCGCTACACCGTATGCGGATTGTACATCCGATGATGATTTTTTAGCCTCATTGAATTTCTCAGTGAGGCGTGAATCCACGCGCCCAAGACTCATTCGGATTCCTCCAATGGTTGAATGTCATATCGTTCAATTTCCCAGAATTCTATTGCTGGGTGCATTAGAGAGTAGCATCCGTAAGAAGGAAGCTCTAAGGTTATCATTGAAAGCGCTTCATGGTGTTCAACAAGCCAACTTTGATGAAATGCAATGCTTACATTGTCAAAATCACCCGAATACTTGGCGACAACTCGGCCTCCATTCTTGAGCATGAGTTCATGGCACGCTTGAAAGGCAGTATTCTTATCCATGTCGTTCATGTTACGGGTAAGGTTTGTATTTTAAGAATCTACTTCTAAACTCAAACCTAGAGGATTTGAGATTTACTTCAATCATAGTTATCAATTGAAACCCCCTCGGAATCTCGTGAATCATCACGAATATGCAGAAGTTCCCCCAATCGGCATTCCAGTCAATATTGGGATTGCTGTCGTTATCGGTATCGCCGTAGGTGTAGTTGGCGAGGGAATCGAATACGGTATTTCAACGGGCGTACTCATCGGGATTATGCTTGGTTTCGTCCTCCAAGAAGCACTTCTTGTTCAATTGCTTTCACGTGAAGCAAACATCAAATTTCAGTACCGGATTCTAAACGGCGAAGTGAATCAACGCAATAGAATGACGCTCTTGTTTGGCCCGGTTTTGATTTTGCTCGCTGTTGGAGCAACGCTTGCATTGGTGAACAACGTTGCAGGAGAGAAAATAATCCTGGTACGGATTCTATGTGTCTCCTTGATCATCATGTTTGGCGTAGACCCACTTTTCGGCCTTGTTGACCGAGGTGTTCTAGCGATTTTTGGAGCATCGGTCGTCTACATCATCATCTTGCAAGCGGGATTTGATGGTTACGATAATTTGGTAAATTCCATCTCTCCCATCATCGGAGATACATTCGCTTTCTCCGTCGCAACCAGCGTTGTCGCTTACCTTCTACTCAGCGCAAGATGGACATATTACAGGTTATTCTGCTTTAACCAATCAGAAGATTTCCTCAAGGCCTTTGCTGACACAGGCCTGCCCCTGCTGCTTGTAACCTTACCATATGTTCCGACCTTCGTCAAGATGCTGGAGAAAATATTCCTTGGAATCTAATAGCCTCAATAATAATCTTCCAAGCAGTCAGGGATTCCGCTTCCATCAAAATCGATCGTATCGTCTTGGCCGTCGCATTGGTCTTCATGGTCAGGAACGCCATCATTGTCCGCATCAGGGAAACCTTCACGGTCATTTTCTTCATTCGCATCGTCTTCATCCGAGATACAATCTCCGTCACTATCGTTGCATTGGACTATATCTAAATCTTCAGCACAATCGTATGATTCCATGAACACCTCACTTGAGTTGTTTGAATTTTGAACGATATTGTCCCCGTTTTCGTCAATCCAGATGTATGTGTGAATTCCTCCATTCTGACATACACTGTTGGGTTCAATGGATTCTTTGACAAAGGTTGCATTGGTATTTGTCTGCTGGCTGGGTAAACATATGTATCTCGAACCCAGTGTTTCTTCAGTTGAGAGGGAACTGTCGTTGTCGTAGTCAAATCCGTTTGCTAGGCGAACATAAACTCCATTGCAAGCAGGTGAGGAAAAACTCGTGATGTTCACAACTGCAGAGTGACCATCGCTTCCATTTTCTCCTGGCTGGCCGTTGCACACAGAATAAGAATGTTCAACCTCATCAGCATCAAGAAGTCCGTTATCATTGATGTCCCGTCCCATAACCACTTCTCTCCCTCCTGCGGCATCGCCGCATTCACCGTTTGAGAGGAAGGAGATGTCGTCTGAGAGGAAGTCATAGGCATCCATGCCGTCTTGACCATCGCTTCCATCAGCCCCGTCTATACCGTTACAAACACTCTGCATAGATTGGGTTTCGCTTTGTTTCCATGCGCCGTTTCCGTCAGAATCAACCCAAGTCTCTATGAGAAGGCCACCGTTTGGACAACTTGGCATTTGGTCGCTTGAAACAGACTGAATTCTTACTTGAGGGATGACCCTCAACAATTCTGACTCGTAACCAGGAGAAAGGCATTCACGAATCGAGACAGCTTCAATCTCTTCTTCGGATAAGATCTCTCCGCTATCACATAACGTTCGTTTAAGTTGGGCATCAAAGGATTCTGAATCCAACCCCGTGCATACATATGACGTTCCTTCTATTGTCTCAACCGACCTATTTTGGTATTCAACCAATGTATCAACTCTAAACTTGAGACCCGAAGTACACTCTGAAGTTGATGTTTCTATGTCAACTATATTGTAAATCGACCTTGAATGGTTGTCCCCATATGGGGAGTTTGGTCTGCATTCAATTTCTATAATATTCTCATTCGCTTGATAAATACCGTCTTGGTTCGTATCTTCTTGAGTTTCATGAACAACTGCCCCAATGTCATCTCCAGTGCACTGCTCGTGCCCTTCAACCCATTTGCTTATCTTTTGAGTAGGTAGGGCAGACGAAGGTGTCTCGCTCGATTGTGGAGGCCAACCCGTTGGTTCAAATCCATCAGGGCCGATTTCAATCCAAGGAGAATCAATTTTTATCAAATCACGCATGGAATTGGGAGATATTTGGATGATGGGAATGGTAAGTCCATCAGCAGAGGTTCCTTTTACCGCGTCTTTACTTGCTTTAAGATATGTAATATCATCGCATTTTTTATTCTCCTGTCCGTATCCGTCAACAAGTATAGAAAAGATAACTCCGGCAGCCCCCTTATTTTCAAAAAATTTAAGCCAAGGCGCCATTAAAAAGTCCGTATCATAGGGAAAATCCAAGTATACAACTACAAATTTACCAGTAAGGTCACCGGGTTCATAAATTTCAAACTGCCCATCATCATTAACTGCGTCAAAAGGACGAATATTCGTCGCTTCAACGAAAATGGGCTCGGTTACCGCTGGCCTAGGTAGGTACGGGCATGAACCAATTTCCAGCGCCAATTCACCGTCTTCATAGACATATAGATCCATCTTTTCTTGAGTGTAATCATCTCCACCGTATTCTTCAGCAAAACAACCTGCTAAAATATGAGATATCATCAAAAAAATCATCATTACGCACAAATTCTTCATATCTCTTCCTCTAGTCAGGGGGATATAATCATATTCATGACACGAAGAATATTAAAAAAAAACCCACCTAGGACACAACATGAAGAGAATTACATTGGTCGTTCTCTTCGCCATCCTCCTCGTTTCTGCTCCACAATATTCTCTCCTTAATTCCACAACCAAGAGTGTTGAAAGAACCAGCACTGGAAACTCGACATTTGTTTTTGATTCGTTTGAATCCTTCAACAGCACCGATGAAACTGTGGTCATGGCATTGGATTCTCAAATGGGTGAAATGGTTGGTTGCGCTCAATTTGATGGCAGCATACAAAATACAAACTTCGGTGGAGCTCAACAGATGACTTCGAACGGTGGTGACGACATTCTGCTGTTTGGTTGGAACCTTTCCTTGGGCTATTGGTCAATACAAGTTGGAGGACAAGGCGATGAAACATGTCAAAAAGTTCGCTGGACAAGCCCTACGACCTTCGGCTTTGTGGGTTCATTCCGAGATGAGATCACAATTGGAGGTCTGACGTATGTTTCGCACGGGAAATCCGATGCGATCGCTGGATTCTACAATGTATCCAGCCAACAATGGACAAATGTGTTGACAATTGGGACACCGAGCGACGATGTCCTGTGGTCGTTCATTCCTCTTGCCAATGGCACTCATACATTTGTAGGCTCTTCGGGAGGAAACTTGACTGAATACACCAACATCAGCGGATCCCAAGATTGCACCCCAAGTGGCAGTTCAACCACGACAAAGTGCATGTTCATCCTCAATGCTGATGCATCATTGAATCCCACGACAATGATGACCCTTCTTTCCACGGGCAGTGTGATGGGGCGGGACATCATTGAAATCGGTACTTCTGGTAAAACGATGGTTACGGGCTACTTCAACCGGGAACTTCAGATCAATCCACCCATCAACAGCCAAAACAACGGCAATGACCTGTTTATTCTTCGCTTGAGCCCAGAACTTGAGCGAAAATACCTCACTACCTTTGGTGGAAACGGTTCTGATTGGGGATTAACCATAGCCTCCATCCCATCTGGCTTTGCTGTATCTGGCATGTCAGAATCAACGGCGTTAAGTCGCGCCCAAACTCGGTACCCAAGCACTTCAACATGGACTGCCCCAATCGGTCAAGGCGAAGAGGATGGGATGGTCTTGAAAACATCCGTCAACGGCGTTATTCAGGACGGCTTCTTATTTGGCTCCCCCGAGGTTGACCTCATCTATGATATGGAGGTTGACGCACACAGTCATCTTCATGTCTCTGGATTTATCGGAAGCGAGATGCAGTATCCTCAAAGTGGCCAATACATTGGACTGAACAATGAACGTTCGGCATTTTATGGAATTGTCAATCTTTCTGGGGGAAATACTTCTCATCTCATAGGGGCCTATGCTTCATCTGGCTCCTCAAACAGCGACGGACGTGCTAATGCGGTGACGGTTTCGAGTACTGATGATGTTTGGATTGGTGGGAGACTTGCCCCTGGGCCTCAGTCCAACGCATTCTTTGGACAAGCTGCAGATGGTTATGTGAAAGCAGGATATATTCTCCGAGTGGGAAGTGATCATGACGGAGACCAGCAACCAAAAAGGACGGATAATTGTCCATCCACACACAATCCTGGACAGTTAAACTACGACGATGATGCACAAGGCGATGCATGCGATGATGACGATGATAACGATTCTATTGATGATAGCAATGACTTACTCTGTCCGTTTTCCACGCCACGCTCCTTCGTCTCAACTCCAAATTCTGACCATGATGGAGATGGGTGCGCTGACGAAGGTGAAGACCTTGATGATGATAACGATGGTTTCAGCGACCTTGATGAATCGGACAGTCAATGTCCCAAAGGCCATACCAATTGGACGGCTGGTAATCTCTCAACCGACCGCGATGCAGACGGATGCCATGACCTTGAAGAAGACCTTGATGACGATGGTGATTCATTCATTGACAGCGTAAATGACAGGTGTTCCAGCAGTACGAGCATCGTATTCAATTCGGCTACGTGGATGGACCTTGACCTTGATGGATGCCATGATGAAGAAGACCCTGACCTTGACAACGATGGAATTATCAATGAACTGGACAATTGTGGCCAAAGTCTATTCGGCTGGATATCGGAAACAAGCACGGACCACGACAGTGATGGGTGCCGTGATGATGGAGTAGAAAATGAGGGATATGGTGAAGATACTGATGACGATAACGATGGAGTCCATGACGCTGCTGACATGTGCACCCCCCCTACACAACTGAGTATCCTAGGAACAGCAGAATTCCCCGTGTGGGCAGACCATGACAATGATGGATGCCACGACCAAGAAGATGATGATTACGATAATGATGGGATTCTCAACACCAATGACCAATGCCCGTTTGGCTTTGTTGGTTGGCAGTCTGACCTCTTCAACGACCGTGATATTGACGGCTGCTTGGATTCAAACCCCGAAGATAGCGATGATGACAATGACGGTAAGGATGATGCTGCAGATGAGTGCGATGCTGAATCTGGCTTTTTGATGTCTCGCATGAATTGGACTTCAAATTTTGAGACAGATTATGATGATGATGGTTGCCTTGACCAAGGGCCTGAAAACAGTGGTTATGGTGAAGATACGGACGATGATAACGACCTCATTGTTGACGCTCAAGACGTCTGTCCCACCTCAAATTTATTGCTTTCTCAGGATGATAAAGATTCTGATGGCTGTCTTGATGATGAAGATACAGACATCGACGGAGACGGGTTTGAAAATCCAGAGGATTCTTGTCCTGAAGGCAGAATTAATTTGATTGTAGATTTGGATAATGACGGTTGTCAAGACACAGGTAGCGAAAACAATGGCTATGGTGAAGATACGGATGATGACAATGATGGAGTTCTTGATGGGTTGGACCAATGTGACCCCAACAACCCCGGACCTCACCTCGATGAGTGGACTGCTGCATTATTGCGTCCATCGAATTTGACCGAAAGTGAAGATAGAGATCGTGACGGTTGTGCGGATGGTTCCATTGAAGACTTGGACGACGACAACGATGGAATACTCGATGAAAATGATGATTGTACTCCTGGTAAAGGCACTGCTCTAGAAATTGGCACATGGATCTCAAACCAAAACACCAACGATTATGACGGAGATGGATGCAAAGATTCGGGCACATATAATGGTGGTTTGGGCGAGGATACCAACGATGATGGGGACCCTGTGCAAGACCCTGATGACCGATGTGACCCCGATAGTAACAAACCTGCATCAATAAGGTTCTGGACAGACCAGACAACCAACGATAAGGACGAGGATGGATGTCATGATGAACGAGAAGATACAGATCAACAAGCGATTAAAACCAATGCCGATAATAATCAAAAGAATCAACAAATTCTCATCATAGCCTCCGTATTGACCATTGTATTTGTCGCCGTAGTTGCGCTTGCATTTGTTAAGATGCGTTCACCAACAAATGTCAACGTGATAGGCAGCAAGGATGTTGTAGTGAACATTGACCAATCGGACAAAAGAGGAAGCATCAACGAAGATACTCACTATTCCAACATGAGCCAAGATGAATAACCTAAACATAACTCAAAAGAGCCGGGATTTCATGGTGAGTGACGCCCTCAACCTATGGGTAAGGTACGATAGCCGTTGATTTCCTCAACTGATCTTCTTCGTCTTTGTTTCAGTGGTTTGTTGATTATAGTTACCAGAAACTGCGCCCTTTGCAATTTTACGATTGTCTGTGGTTGTGGTTGTGGTTGAGTGATCGCTTTTATCCATCTTCTTTGCTCCACTACCGTTCATCTTTCCAAGAACGTATCCAATCGCAAGACCCACGCCAAGGAGGGCAATTTCCATCAAGCCAACTTCTACCATATTGGTTTGGAGCACGAACGAAAATATCAATGTTTCCTCTTTTTCGGGGGAAGAACGATATAACGCCGTAGATGAGAGACTATAGAACATCATGGAATATATAGGCCCTGAATCAAATCCAAAATTTTCCAAGGCCGAAAAATGGTCGGCCAAAAAAATCGAGAAATACCTCATCAAGGAAAAAAAAATCACTGCGGTAGCGAAGTCAACAATCCGCCGACAACAAAAGCTGCTTGAGCAGGACCTAGCTAGAGTAGCAGAACTTGTAGGAAAACCAATTGATGTTGAAGAAATTGGAAAGTACTTGGCAACCATCCATGAAAACGTAAAACTTCTGGAACTCAAAACACTTGACAATCAAATTCTCTCGACGCTTGCTCTTATCTCTCGGGAAGAACAAATACTGCATCAACACGTCCAAAATGGAGAATATCTCGTCCGGAAATTAAAAGAAAAGAGTATTTAATCTATTGAGTGATGGGCAGGAATGGGGATATACATGTGGCCATTTACAAAAAGGAAGGGTCTTATCAAATCGAAGTACTTGAGTGATTCTGGAATTGATTCAAGTTTTTCAGATGCCTTTCAACGCTCCAAACGGAAGTTACGAGTTGCAAAAACTGAATTACAACAACAAGACAAGGATTACGAATCTCAACTTGGTGAACTTCACAGTTCCAAGAAGATGATGGATAACCAAATCAAGAGATTGACCAATGAAGCCGAAGCACCAGGGAAGTCCCGTATGGCCGTTAACGACTTGATGGTTCAGCTTGCTGAACTGGAAAAGCAGTACCTTCAAGACAGTAAAAAGACGAGAGACTTTATGGCTAAATTGCGTCAAGTACGAGTAACAATTTGGCTCCTTGAAAAAATTCTTGATGGTACACATAATGATCCAGAAGCCCTTTCCAACCCCCCTGAAGAAGGATGGGTTGGCGATTGGGAAGATTTATTCCTGAGTATTCCAGATGCTGGACATTTAGATGCAGAAATGCGCAATGAACTCTTGGAACGGTTCGACATCAATGAACATCGGACTGTATCAGAAGAATCCGTGAAAAATGATGATGATGATGTTGACCCGTTGGTCTGAGGTGAGATCATGGCCAAAAAACCAATCTGGATGGAACTTGAATCCATGTCAAAACGAAAACGGTCTGATCGGGTCTTGAAACACACGGCCAATTATGATGACTTTGTCAATGCGAGTAAGGATTGCATCGAAACACTCGGGGCACTAAGAAAATCCATAAGCGCCTCTGAGCAACGAATCATAAAATTCCTTGAAAAAGAGAATCAAGCTGAAGCCGTCGCGGAGATCTTGAGGTTACGTGTCCTACGTATTGAACAAATGGTTGAATTAAGCGCGCTATCTGTCGCCCGGGCAAACCGTTTCTACAACAAACTGGTCATGGATGTCTCCAAAGGTATTGATGCCAATGTCAAATACGATGAGCAAAGTGTTCAGAAGATGGTTCCTGCCGAATTGAAGACATTGGTGGCGGATTCAGTTGAAGCAAGCGATTTTTACGATATCCTTTCAAAATACAAGGATAATTTGAGAGAATTTGTCACCGATGGGGGGAACAAAGCATGATTCCTTGGTTTTATTCTACAGACGAGCTGAAGAAGTTCCAAAATACCAAATCACAACGAAAGCGAGAAAAGGTTATTCTGCAACAAAGAGAATACGTTGAGCAACAGAAAAAGATCCTTTTGGAAAAGGCAGATGATATCAAACTTAACGCAAAGGATGTTGCTCGCCGAGTCAAATACGGCGACAAACATCGTGCTACAGAATCAATGATGTCTGTGGCGATGGACCTCAAAAATGCCGAACCTGTATTGAGCAACTACGTCAACAACCTCCTCCTTCTTCGTGTTTATGAGACCATGCATATCAACGGATATGTTGACCCATCAGCACTTCCAGAAGCCATGGCTGATATCGATTACGGACTATACTCTCTTTCAACTGAAGATGAATTGCGGGACATGCTTAGCCAGGCAACAGACCCCCTTGCAGTATTGGGGATTTCACTTAACGAATAATCCTCTAAACCCATTCAATGGCGCCTTTAGAAGAGGTGTTTTGCTGAGGGGTCTAATGTAAAATATGAGTACTATCGTTAAAAAAACCGTTGGGATTGGAGGAAAGCAATCAAACACCGTATGCCCTCAGCAGAGAAGGGGGGCGAAGCATGGGTATCTCGGAACGTATGGGCGATGTGCTGGGCCACGCGGTTCAGGCAAAGTTGATGCGAGAAGTCCTTGACC
>Ga0209716_1002079_pt1 | contig 13661 bp, 18 predicted proteins | sample COGITO_mtgs_1205_FD_184811 | JGI IMG/M metagenome (GOLD analysis project Ga0209716, IMG submission 184811) | Pelagic marine microbial communities from North Sea - COGITO_mtgs_120531 (SPAdes) (version 2) | ecosystem: Environmental > Aquatic > Marine > Epipelagic ...
CCATAGTTTTGGATTCTATATTCAAACTCATACCATTGAGTTTTATCTAGTGTTGCTGTACCATACGCCCAAGTATTCCAACCATAATATTTTGTAACTATATCATTAGTCTTACCAATACCTTTAATCATAAACTCATGAGAGTCATCTGTATAAGTTCTAAATGAATATGTTCCAGATTTATTAGGCTTAAACCATCCTGTATAAATGATTGCGTATCTATCATCTGGACTACCACCCTCATTCCATCTTGGTGGATTCCATAGTTGAGAAGGAGTATGTCGATTACCTCTTGGCCCTTGATAACTTGTCATATCTACAGTTGTATCGACATGAAGCGTAGTACCACCAGAATTAAGATTAACCATATTATCAAACTCTGAATGAGAATTGGCATTACCGGAATAATTTTGTCCGGAAGTTTGATTTCCATAATGAGTTTTAAGTGACCTTAAATTTACTGTGGTAGTTTGTCCATAAGCTTGAGTACTTATGATTAGAAATAAAACAAGTAATTTAATAAATCTCATATAACTTAATCTTTATTAGAATAGCAAATATAAATATAATATAGTATATAAATTCACTAAAGTGTCTAATATCTATGATTAAGTTTTAGATACCAATATCCTTTAATCGTAATATTTCATCATGTATCTTCTTATTGAATGGTGTCCAATTAAAATTAGTTAACATCCATTCTCTATATGATGCGGGGATTTCCCTTACTTCTCTTCTAGCATATTTACCAAAAGGCATAATAACCTTACCACCTTCAGCAGCCTTCTCATGTGGAGATTTTTCACCTTCTATATGTAAGCCAATCTCACTAATAGGAATACCAGTTAATAGTTTTTTATCTTCACCATACATCTTCCACATAGTTCCCTCATCTTTAAAGTAGATATCCTCCACTTTACCAAACTTCGGAACTGCTCCAACAAAATCCACAACCAATCCTTCTGATTTATTTGGATGAATACGAGTAACTCTACCAACGAATTGATACCACCAACTTAAAGAAGCAGTTGGTCTACCCGTAATAATACAATCTAACTCAGGATAATCAAATCCAACTGTCAATATATTAACTTGAGTTATACAACGTAACCTACCTTCCTTAAAATCTTTAATAATATCCTTTCTTTCTTGCGGATGCATATCAGAATATACCGCTTTACAACTTGGAATCTTATTTGTTAACTCAATAGCTTCATCAATTGTTGGTACTGCTATTAAAATTGAACGCCTATTGTACAACTCTTCTACCTTTTTGGCAATCTTATCGCCAATTTTCTGGTTTTTATAGGCTTTTTTGATGGAAGAGTTAGAATATTCAGCTCCCGTTGTGTTATAAACCAAATCACCTGTGTTAAAATCATATGATTGGTACTCTAATTTACTCCAAAACCCTAATTCAACCATCTCTTGTATCTGAGCAACATAAATAATCTTCTTAAAAAAGATTCCTTTCTTAGAACGAGATGTTAACATTACTAATTTAGAGAAAGGTCTACCATCAGCACCCATATTTGTTTGTAATTTAAGTGGTGTAGCTGTTAAACCTAACGTATGTTTGATACCAGCACCCTTTAAAAACCTCCTTAACATACCATTTGGTTCTCTTGGGAACCTATCACACTCATCTATAATAACTTTTGTGATACCTAACTCTTTAAATTTAGTTGCTATCTTAACAATAGAACCAATTGTAGCGTAAGTTACATCTCCAATCTCCTTTTCACCCATAGAAGCAGAGTATATTGAGGCTGTTCCACCCAAATTAATGAATTTTTCGTAGTTTTGTTCCAATAATTCCTTAGATGGTTGAATAACTAACAACTTTTCACCCACTCCTTTAGCTATTGCAGCAATAACAATCGACTTACCAAAGGCGGTAGGTGCAACAATTATCGATGGTACTGGTTTTTTCTCATTAAAATACTCAATACCTAGCCTAACGGGTTCAATCTGATTCGGTCTTAACTCCATAATAATAGTATTTTTACACTATTATATAGTGTAAACTATGTAAATATACGATAATTTTTTTAAATATCCAAGCTTTTTCACTAAATATTTTAAAAGTTATCCACATTTGTTAAAATTTACTTAATAAAGTTTGGTAATTCGAAATATTCTTCGTATCTTTGTTCCAATTAAAAAGATATGTCCACAACTGTGCGGATATATAGGTTATATAATTAATGAACAAAAGCAAATTAATATTATGAAGCAAATTTTATTAGGGCTGATGTTGTTTATTACAACATTATCCTTTGGACAAACTACTGGTAAGGTAGTAGAATCCGAAACAAACGAACCACTACCCGGTGCTACGATTATGGTAAAAGGTACATCAATTGGAGTTGTCTCCGATATGGATGGAAACTTTACCATTAACGCAGAAGAAGGTAGTGAAGTTGTGATTTCATACTTAGGGTATGAAACATTAATAGTAACATTGAAAAATGGAACTACATACACAATTGTACCAGACTTAAATTCGTTAGATGAGGTTGTTGTTACATCAGGTGTAATTGATATCGCTAAAGTTAGAGAAACACCCGTTGCAGTATCAACGATTTCTCCATCTGAGATTTCACTAAAGACTGGTAACCAAGAGTTTCCAGAGATTATGAATAAAACGCCAGGTGTATATGCTACTAAGCAAGGTGGTGGTTATGGTGATTCAAGAATCTCTCTTAGAGGTTTTGACCAAACAAATACATCTTTCCTTATAAACGGACAACCAGTAAATGATATGGAGAATGGTCGTGTATATTGGAGTAATTGGCAAGGTTTATCAGATGTTGCTTCTGGTATTCAGATTCAAAGAGGTTTAGGAGCCTCTAGATTAGCAGTACCATCGGTTGGTGGAACTGTATCTATTTTTACTAAAGCCGCTCAAAAGAGTGAAGGTGGTAAGGTACAACAAATGGTTGGTAACGATGGTTACATTAAAACCAGTACATCATACAACACAGGTAAAAATGAAAAGGGATGGGCATCATCTTTCTTACTATCTAGATGGCAAGGAAATGGTTACATCAACAACACAAGTGGAGAAGGTTATACTTACTTTGCAGCAGTTGGTTACGCACCAGAAGGTTCAGACCACGAATTAAACTTTACGTTTTTAGGTTCAGGTCAATGGCATCACCAAAGAGATGTTTGGGTATCTATTAGAGATTACCAAAACTTTGGTAGTGAAGGTATCGATAGAAGATGGAACTCAAATGGTGGTACGTTAAATGGAGAAGAATTCTCAATGAGAAGAAACTTCTACAACAAACCATTAGCAACTTTCAATTGGGATTGGGAAATTTCCGATAACCTTAAATTAGCTACATCATTATATGGTTCAGCTGGTAGAGGTGGTGGAACAGGTCCAAGAGGTAACAACTATCGTAATGGAGTTACTGATATCTTACCTTTCAGAAAAGACCTTACGGAACACTACTTAGAAAATGGTAGAGGAACTCGTAACGCAGATGGTTCAATTAACTTTGATGCTATCGTAGCAAACAACCAATCAACTACTGAAGGATACACTGGTGATATTAGTGGATATGAAGGAATGTTAATTGGTTCTAATGGATTTAGAGATTCAAATGTAAATAGAGAAGTATTGGTAAGAAGAGCATCTATGAACTCACATGATTGGGTTGGTGGTATCTCTAACTTAGAAGGTCAGTTCGGTAAATGGAAAACATCTATTGGTGTTGATTTACGTTCTTATACTGGTTACCATTATAGAGTTCTTAATAATCTAATGGGATTAGATGGATACTACTCAACGGGTAATAGAAACTCTGCAGGTCAGATTATTGAAACTACTGTTGATGCATCCCCATTTAGAAACACAGGTCTAAACGGACCTAAGATTGATTACTATAATGTAGGTAAAGTTGGATGGCAAGGTTTAAATACTATGGTTGAATATGGTGGTGATAGATTAACCGCTGTTGTACAAGCAGGTCTTTCGAATCAAGCATTCCAAAGAATCGATTACTTTGACCAAGTAGGTAATCCTGAATCAGAAACTCAGAATCAAGGTGGAGGTTACATCAAAGGTGGTGCTAACTATAATATCGATGAGAAATCAAATGTATTCTTTAATACGGGATATATTTCTCGTCAACCACAATTCGGAGCAGTATTCCCTAACTATGGTAATGATATAAACCCAGACCTACAAAATGAAGAAATTACTTCATTTGAATTAGGATATGGATTTGGTGGTGATAACTTATCATTTAACGTAAACGTATATTCTACAACATGGGGTAATCGTTTTGTACAAAGAAACTTATCTAACCAACAAGGTGTAGATGGTTCAGCTCAATTTAAGAATATTGATGTTGTACACAATGGTATCGAATTTGAAGGTAAATATAGATTATCAGACGCTACTAAAATCAAAGGTATGTTATCAATCGGTGATTGGAGATACACTAAAGATTTCGATGCAGAACTATTTGATGATAACCAACAATCAATTGGTACTGGTACTCTTTACTTAAAAGATGCTAAAGTAGGTGATGCGGCTCAGTTCACTATGAATTTAGGTGTTGACCAAAAGATTACTAAACATATCTCTATGGATTTAGATTATAGATTTGTAGATGGGTTATACGCAGATTATTCAATTACCGATTCAGAGTTTACGAACCCTGATAATGCTGGTGCTTTGAAACTTCCTTCTTATGGATTGTTTGATTTAGGTATCACAGGTAGAATGGGTAAAGGTTGGACTATTAGAGCTAACATCAATAACCTATTAGATAATACTTATATCGCAGAATCTAATTCTAACATCCACGCAACCGAAACATCGGAAACTTGGAATGGTATAGATACTAGAAACTCGGTATGGTTTGGATTTGGTAGAACTTGGAACGCTTCATTGACGTACAATTTCTAATACTAAACTAATTAGTTATATTAAGGGGATTTCGAAAGATTTCCCCTTTTTAGTTAACATATCATTTACATATTAATGAATTATAGGTTACATACATACTCACTCATCACTATATGTATTATAAATTAAATAACAATTTATTATGAACAAATTAATTTTATCTATTGGAGTACTACTCTCAATAGTATCATGTAGACCTACAACTACCGAACCCACAATCGATGAGAAAGTAATTAGTGGAATGATTACCGAAGATACTCATTGGTATTCGGATACCATATATGAAATTGCTGGTAGAGTTGTGGTTAGTGAAGATGCAGTTTTAACTATCGATGCGGGAACAACAATTAAAGCAAGAGATGGACAGGGTTCGTTATCATCTGCTCTTATCATTTCAAGAGATGGTATGATTCAAGCAAATGGAACTTACGATAACCCAATCATCTTTACTTCCATTTACGATAGTGGTGATAACTTAGATGAATCAGATAAAGGTTTATGGGGTGGTGTTGTAATCTTAGGAGAGGCTCCTATTTCAGCAGATGCTACTGAAGCCTTAATCGAAGGTTTACCTGCTAATGAATCATTTGGATTATATGGTGGTACGAATCCACATCACAATAGTGGAACATTCAAATATGTTTCTATCAGATATGCTGGAACTCTTTTGGGTGATGGTAACGAACTTAATGGTTTAACATTGGGTGGTGTTGGTGATGGTACTACAATTTCAAACGTTGAGGTTGTTGGTAACTTAGATGATGGTATCGAATTCTTTGGTGGAACTGTTGATTGTGAAAATCTAATCGTATGGGCGCAAGGTGATGATGCATTTGATATCGACCAATCTTACGATGGAACCATTACAAACTTCATTGCAATTTGTGATGAGAACTCAGACCATGCTTTGGAAATCGATGGTGGTGAAGGAACAACAAACAATCCTTTCAGAATGGAAAATGGTATTCTTATCGATGGTGATATTGCAGAGGTACACATCAGAGATTTGGCTAAAGGATATGTAGAGTTCTATGGTGAAGCAAATGTAGTAGAAGATAGTGGAACATCAGTTGAGGTAGAAATCTTAACCGAAATGTTCGATACATCAATCTTTGATTGGACATATACAAAAGAAAAAGGAGCTCTATAATAGAACTCCCTTATTAAAAATAAAAAACCTCACTTTAATCGGTGGGGTTTTTTTATACTCCTATATCGTATTTAATCCCTTATTGTTCAATCGGTTTGAGAGGGACCCGATTCTCCCCTTAATTAATAAAATGTCTTTAAAAAATTTATTCGGTGTCGGTCAAAAAGAAATTTTCGTCTTTCCTTGATTTTTTTGATAATATCCAATTAGATATCCCAAACGGAACCTCTCTTACTCTTCTTCCATTCATTGTATCTTTCTTTAATAAGAAATAATAATAGGTTTATTATTTTCATTTACCTAATCGCTTCCAACCCGTATCTTCAAACAAAGAAGGTACAATAGAATGTACAATCATTTTAAACAATACGATTAACATTCTTCCTATCATCTTCCACGCACCCCATAGGTGAGTAAAGTATCCTATTTTATTTTCTTGTAAGTGTTTCATTTTGAATCCGTTATCCCACCAATGTAGGAATCTATTTACACATAAATACCATACCATCAGTATAAGGATTAACTTTAAGAGTAGCATCTTAGGTTATCTCCTCCCTTTAGGTATAATCTTAGTAATGGAAGCTTTCACTCCCTTAGAAGGTTTAATATCTTTAATATCTTTAGGTTGAGGATAATCAATCCAGCGCAATCCAAAGAATAGATTAGCCATCATCCTTCTAAACCAATTAGGTTTGTTAGATAAAGAGAATGAGATAAAGTTATCCCCATCTCCAATTTTCCATTCTCCAATAGCCTTATTAGGAGTAGGTTTCATTTTCATTTGATTTTCCATAAGTTATTTTATTTCCGTAGGATAGCATTCAATCATCATATCCAATATAGTAGTACACATCTCATACTCTTCTTTCCTTTCCATTTGGAGGAGTAATCTTTGTAGGGAACGCAAGGGAATCAACTCAACAATCGTTGTACTCCTTATACTCCCTTGTCGATAACATCCCAATACCCAACTAAGGTGTTTCACCCTACTGAGTAGAAGGGAATCAATATCCTCCGTATCTCCGTAAACTCCAATATGATAATATTCTTCTGAATTCATTACTTATAAATATAAAGAGTACTGAGTAACAATCACACATCCTCTTCTTTCTCCCTATCCTTATACTCATACCACATAGGATTAGGAAGCTCACTATAATGGTCCCATAGCTCCCTTTCTACTATCTCACTTTCTTTTTCTTTTTTCATTACATCTTTACGTTTCCACATCCTTTGCATGTAAGGTAATTCCCTTGCAACGAATTTATTTTTATCATTTCTCTTCCACATCTACATTCTATTCTTTTATGTAGAACCTTCCAAGCTTCTTCTTCTTTATTCCAAATTTCTCTCATTATACATTTTCTTTATTATATGTACATTACACCCATATCTTCTTTATAATCCATATAGAGAACCATACGATAGATACGCATACATAGATAATAATCCCCATCTGATTTTATTCTTCATCCCATTCCCACTCAATAGGTGTTGTATCTATCTCTATCCATTCTAACTCTTTAGTGATAGCGTTCAATTTATGTAAGAACCATTTATCTCCTTCTCTTTTCCTATATTTTTCCATATAAAGTTTTATAACCTCTAAGATACGAAAAATAAATTTAATCTCCAAATTAAAACGTAGCTAGATTAAATATAGCTCATTTCACAACATCAGATACATATCCCTCAGGGATACCCTCCAGAGGGTGTCATCCATTGTCATCATTCCCTGGCGAAAAAATTGACCTCCCAACACGAACGGACCAGACCCGGCCTAAGAGCGTTTTTATTCTTGGTAATTACAAGAAACCTCCACTCCCTAACCCACTCACAATCAGATGATTATCTCTACTCATCTAAAGTAAGGGTTGAATCTCAATCATAAAATTTAGTTGATTTTTAAGGGGAGCGAGGCTCACTAGCGTTCGCCTGAGTTAGAGTGTACTTTCAGATTCTCCCCACCTTCCACACTTTGTACATTTAAACTTAGTTAGTAATCCTTCTTCCTCCCATACGTTCTTACAATGATAGCAAGTAACTGAAAGTGTTGAGTTAAGTATATATGTGTGATACCTTTTCTTCTTCTCCATAGTTAGTATAAGTATAGTATATATAGGGTTATTCTTTCTTCTCTCTATATACCTATACTATATCTTAGCTATATTTCTTTTAGCTTTGTTTTCACAATATGAGTTTAGATTACCTACAAATGATTTAAAAGTTTAGTGTAGGTAAGTGTACCTCAACAAAAACATATAAAAAACATAAAAAAGCTTGTGTATGTTAAAAATTATTCGTATCTTTATATTGGGTAATTGTATCTATACTTCAATGTAATATAAGCGCATAGAAAAAGAGGATAACATTTCTATTATCCCCTCTCTCATTTGTTTAACCCCTTAAACAATAATCGTTCTAAATATGGTAATCCAATTTTGGTTGTACAATTTCTAAGTACGCCATTGTATATGCATCCCTATAAGATACATCTCCTTCCGTATCGGATAGTTGTACTATGAGTTCTCTCGCATACTTCCTTACCTCAACTTCTTTATTAAATCTTTTTACTCTACTCTTAATCGTCTTATAATCAATTACTTCCAATCCTTTACTTCGTTATTTAGTTTATGTAAATATTCTAATCGTTCCTCCGCTAATTCTTTCATTAACTCATTATCCTTTATAAGATGATTAAGTAGAATCCCAGCTGCTTTCTTTCTTTCCCACTTTTTAGGATATACTAATCTATTACCAATAGGTAGATATTCCTTCTTTACCAAACCTTTCGATTTAGGTTCCGATAAGATGTACCACTTCCCCTTATCTAAGTGGAGGTACATAACCATCTGAGATTCTTTATTATTAGCTACTTGTATTCCCATCATTTCATTTGAGCGGGAGGATGGAACCGCCCCACCTTCTTCTATCTGGATGATAGATGTGTTTCTCTTAACACTTCTCCCGCAATTTAAAACCTTTGTATCTATCCGTAACTTATACTCTATGAGCTGCGGTAATTCTACCTCAACAAAGGTTTAGTGTAGTTTTCATATTTAGAAAGAGCTATATACTACTAAAACTCTTATACTCTTCTTTTTCACTTTTCGAGCGGAGAGTTGGTACCGCCCCAACTTCTCTACATTGGAATATGTAGTGAGTATTCTCTTAACTCTTCCCCCGCATTTATCTTATACTAAGATACGAAATAAAATTCATATATACAAGCTTTATTTCATTTTATTTTTAACTACACCTAATATGGGTTATCTAACTTCCATTGCTTACCAATGAAGTAATCCAACTTTCGGTGAATAGAATCTATCACCCTTAAATCAGGACTCTTTGTATTCATAACCTCAGCATTTAACTTAGAAGTCCAATACTGAATCTTCCCCATATACCCATTTGGATATTTACTTACTTTGATACTCTGCATATTACTTAGATAATTTAGTTAGTGAAATTAGTTTACCATTTACAAATTTGTGGGGAATCCCACTCACCATCACATACTTAGATGTTGATGGTTGGAACCTCAACGAATTAGCTGGATTCTTTTTAGCTAACTCAACACTCTTACCGAACTCTGATTTTGAAATCTTTTTTACTATACTCATCTTTATTGTTTTTATGGGTTAAACGTAGTGAGGAAATCTCCCCTCTCAACTACACCACTAATATACGAAAACCAATTGACGTACACAAGCTTTTTCTTATTTATTTTTCTATGAATTCAAAATCGGTGAAGCCAAACATCTCTTATACTCCCCCTTCGTCATATAGGTTTTATTATACTCTAAGAAAGAACCAGCCTTCTTAACCTCATCCACCATTCTTTGGTAATCAGGATTAGTTAAGTTATCTTGAAGAGTTCTCCACTCAGATACCCAATACTCAACACTTCCCCACTTTGGTCTGTTCTCTACGAATACATAAGAAGGAAAGTATTTCAACTCCATCCCCTTATCCGTACACACTGTATCTTCTCTCATCTCATAGATATCTTCCATACCATTGAATGAACCACCCTGAAGAATGTGTTTCCATTGGGAGATAGATTTGAACTCATCGTAATCCACTTCCGTTCCATCTTGATTACAAACGTAAACTCTTACCGAGCTTCCTCCTGAATATACATCAGAACCAGCCCATACCTTTAGATGAGGTAATTTTTGTTTCACAAATTGTTTGATTATCGAAGCACAATTCTTAGCGCTCATATAGATATACTTCTCAACGTTCCCATTCCAAGTTTGTTCCCTATACGATTCTAAAGGAAGTTGGAACTCTACGCCATTCATTTCAAATTTTAATTTCTTACTCATTGTTTAAGTTTTAAAAGGGTTAATGTTGAATCATCAGTTAGAGTAGTATCTCAATCACCACCTCAACAACACCCCTAATATACGAATAAGAAATGACGTACACAAGCTTTTTCCCATTTATTTTCAATTTATTTTACCCTGGACGCCCAAGTAATCAAAGCAAAAGGTGCTTCATTAGTCATTTATAGAATATCGTACCCACCCAACCACCCTTAAAGATACGAAAAATTTACGAGAATTCCAAATAAAGTTATTAACATTTGGTTGTTGATATCTTTTTTCGAGCTCATTTCCGATTGTTAATAACTTTTTTGTTAATAACTTTATTTGTGTATGTGGATTATTTTTCGTATCTTAGCTCCTACAGCTCATCCCATTTTCCCATACTAAGCTAAATTTCCATTAGCTCCTCAGCCGCTCTCTAAGGGGTTTTCTCTCAGTAGTGGGGTTGGATGTTGGAAATAGCTTGTAGTGTGGTAAGATTCCACAGAAAAAAGTTTTGCTGGCGGCTAACACACACAATAGCTCCAACACCCCGTTGATAGGGTTCTTTAGCTCCCTTCCTATACTCTAATATATTAATTGGTGGAACAAAGTGGGTAAAAGTGGTAGGAAGTGGGATAGGGTAGTAAATTAACCTATTTGTATATAAATATTTGGATGTATAAAGATATCCGTATAGTGGTGAGGTTAATTAAATAGGGGTATCAGAATAGCTTTAATGTACACTCACTCCTTCGGAGTTCGTTTGAGTTGTATGGTAGCGTTACCTCTTACTCTTTCTTTATTACTTCTTCTTCTTATACTACTTATACTTCCTTTATAAACTATACTGAGTTATGTATCTATACGTTATCTTATTGTACTACTTAGTTCTTTATGATTACTTCTTTTATTATCTTTATTATTCTTATTCCTTGCTATTTTATTTTTAGTAAGGTTTTCAAACTTCGAGTTGGTGGGATTCGGGCTTGTAGGATATCTCATTCATTAAGTGGTGAAATTCGAATTTTGGTATGATATATCATTCAATGAAAAAACCCACCTTTTCGGGGTGGGTTCTTCTTTTGTGTTATTAATTAGGGGTTTATTATCTTCTCCAAGTTAATCCGTTGATGAATAATTTAGCAATTGCTAGATATCTCCTAAGTACTTTCTTTTGTATTTCACCATATTCTTTCATATCCAATTTATTATCTTTATACATTTGTAATAATGGTGCTTTCTTTGGGTTCATTTTCATTTTACCTTTATCCAAATACCCTTTACCATTTGTATAGGTCATCAAATCAGTTGGATTCATCGGCATTCCTAACATTAATGCTAAATCTCTAAAGTGCCTTTGTTGTTCTGGTGCTCCTTTGATTTTACTATGTGGATAATCACCTAACTTATTTGCCAAGTCCAATATCTCAGTATCACTCATTCCTTTTTTAAAGTGTATCTTTTTACCAGGTGTGAATGTATCTTCTTTTAAGATTTCATTTACTATATTTGTTAGCTTCATATCGTATATATCCTTTGATTGTATATAAATAGTATCTGAATTTATTTTACATCTCTTATACAGCTAATTGAAGTACTCCACTTCTTTGGAAATCTTCAACATTGATTCCTCTTTGTTCCAATAACATTCTCATTGGTGTTGTTAAGAATGGTACATATCTATCTTCAAAATCCAAATCCTTAGATTCTATAATTTTGATTGCTTCACCTTTTATTTGTTTCATCATTAACTCCTCAAAGTACTTAGTTGTAATTCCTTTCAAAAATTCCTTACTCTCAGATATTGATTTACCCATTTCATTTTTGTTAATGTAAAGAACATCATCTATATAAGGGTTTGATAAAAGGTGAATCATATTCCTTTTCGTTTCATCTCCAGTTTGTTGTGTTACAATCACTATAAATTTGAAATCAGGAAATAACTTTTTGTAGGCTTTTGCTTGAGTGAAGATTTTGAATAATCCCGCATCTCTCAAAGAAGATTTAACCTCCAAAAATGTTTTCAGATGAGGTAGTTGGAAATCACAATTCATACTATAACCCGGACACTCAGCCGGATTCACTCTAATTGGGGTTTCCATTCTAACTTTTAGTTTGCTTAGGACCTGTTTAATTACCATTTCGGTCCACTTTCCTTTTTTAGCGCTTTTTCTATTTGCTATTGATTTTGCTTTAGGCATACGATATTAATTTATGGTTTTATTGGTTTAACTTTTATGTTTCTAATATACAAAATTAAAATGATGTATACAAGCTTTTTTTGAATTATTTTTGGATTTAATCCTTCAGCTCCTTTCCTATCTTTACCTTTAACCTTTCTATCTCTTCTATGATATCCTCTCTATCTTCTATTCGTTCTTCTATATCCAATAGGTTGAACATTATATCGATTAGGATATTTTCATACCTTCTTCTCTGCTGATTTAATCCTCTTTCTACTTGCTCTTTGGTATACATAGTTATTCTGAGTTAGTTATGGTTATCTCTTATAACTATTGTATTGGTAGTGTTTTCACACTTCCGTTTTATTTAATATACTTTACCAACTTACTTATCTTTGAGTAATCTTGCTCACTATACTTTAGGATTTGATTCTCTTCTTTCGTTGTATAATGCCAAGTTAATTTGGTTTTGATTTCATTTGTTATCATCTCCTTTGTAGGATTTTCCAAATTCATAATATCCAATGCTAATTGAGTTCCACCATACCAATGTTCTTTTACTCTTTCACCACTTTCTAAAGCTGCTTCAGAAATCATTCCAGTAAAATATTCGTTTGTATTAGCTTTATCCCAACTTGCAACTTGAATACATCTTTTGATTAAAGGTTTCAAATGAGGTTTCCTTTTTAGGATATCCAATTGCTCTAATATGTACTCTACCGTTAATTCTAATTTGTTTACCAATATAATAGTTTTTATTTATCTAATCTTATACCACAAAATACAGGGAATCTTAGTGAGCCATCATCGGTGGTTTCAAAGTATCTTACTTCAGCCGTTTTACCAATGTACTCTTCTTTATTGGTTAAGATATCCTCTCTTTCTTCGTGAGATAATCTAGCACCAGTCTTTACAACTTTTCCGTTGTATTCTATCCAAATAGTTCCGTGAGTTGGAATAGCATCATTGGGTGTAATATCCACAATTGGTACAGCTACATCAAAGAACTTTTTATACTTCAATAAGTTATCACTTCTACCATTCACTTTGTATCCATCAGTTCCCCATCGTATCATTATACCTTC
>Ga0209716_1002095_pt1 | contig 13577 bp, 20 predicted proteins | sample COGITO_mtgs_1205_FD_184811 | JGI IMG/M metagenome (GOLD analysis project Ga0209716, IMG submission 184811) | Pelagic marine microbial communities from North Sea - COGITO_mtgs_120531 (SPAdes) (version 2) | ecosystem: Environmental > Aquatic > Marine > Epipelagic ...
GTGCAACCTCAATTGTTTCTGCTGTAGCTTTTTTAGCCATAATATAATATAATTAAATAGTTTAAAATTGTGACAATAGCCATAGTATATAACTAGTAAGGGGCTAATGTCATATAAAAAATCCCCACCCGAAGGCAGGGATTATTATTGTTAAGTTACTATACTCCTTTGAAAAGTACAAAGTTGTTAGCAGCTTGAGTTACTAAACATCTTTCAGATAGGAAGTTTACTTCCATAGCATCTAAAGTTGATGTGTAAGCTCCTCCAGCAGAACCAGTTAACCAAGACTTCATACGACGATCATCAGCTTGTGAAGCTCTGTATCGTACGTGTAAGAATGGTCGACGAATGTTAGTTCCTAAAACTTGATCGTAAACAGTAGAAGTTCCAGCAGGAATTAATACTCCTTCGATAGAGCTAACACCATCAATACCTCCACGAGTAGAAGCATCGTTTAAGTATTTCCAGTCAGTCTTATAGAAGTCGTAAGATCCTCTACGGAAACCGCTAAATCCTAAGTTCAAAGCCATATCTTCTGAATTTTCAAATAATCCAAAAGAGCTACCACCTTGGTAAAGTCCAGTAGAAGGTCCACCAACACCAGCTAACATATCATCAAAATCAAGAGATGTTTGTCTTTGTAAGAATAACATGTTTTCTTCAATTGCTCCTTGGGTATCTAAGTTTTTCAAGATAGCATCAAAATCAGCTAATCCAGTAGCAGCAGTAAAACCTGTGTTTACATTACCACGATCTTCGATAGCAGCAAATAAACCTTGAGTACCAGGTAAAGCAGCAGCACCATAATTAGCAAGTGGGGTAGCGTTAACATTTAGTTCACCTTCAACTACAGACATTTCTAAGTGATCTTCAAAACGTAAACGAGTTTCAGATTCAGCTTTTAAATACCATAAGTATCCAGATGTACCGTCTTCAGTTGCAACTTCAACCCATCCAATTTGTGCCATGTCAGATCCAGATACTACGTATTGATCTCTAATAATAACAGGAGAGTTTGCGTACTGAGTAAGCACAGGCTCTACACTAACTCTGTCAGCAGAATTTCCACCACCAGCGCCAATGCTAGTTCCTTTACTATACGCAGAACCATATACAAATACTTTTAATCCAGTACCTGCAAATCCATCAGTTGTAAGAGATGTAGCTCCAAAAGGTTGAACTGTAATAGTTCCAGCTGCAGCACCTGTTCCAGTAATAGCTGTAACAATACCTTTTGATTCTAATCCAGCAGGATCTAAAACAACAACTGTATCATTTACAGAAATAACGTTTAAAGCAGTAGCTCCGCCACCTAGTGTGATTGTAGAAGCTTCGTTAGCTCCAGCATCCACAAAAGTACAGCTGTTATATGCAATATGTAATCTATTTTGCTCAGACCAAATTACTTGATCAGAAGTCATTGGTAATTCAGCACCTACCATGCGTAAGAATCCAGATAACGTACGGTTTCCGTAACGCTCTACTTCTTGCTCATAAATTTCAGGTAAATACTGTTGTGCGAAAGTTCCGCCTCCAGCGGCATCGTTAAATGTTAGGTAGTTTGTGTTTAATACCTGCTGCGTTTGAGAAGGTACTATACTACCAAATGGATTATCTAATCCCATAATTTTTAGTTTTTTTAGTTAAATTTTTTTGTTTTAATTTTCAGCTTTGAAGAGTCCATGCCACTAATAGCTTTAACTTTGAAACCATTTACAAAAACATTACCGTCACTAGTAGGCCTTGGGCTTGTACTAGGGTTTTTTGAGCTGTTAACAACATCTCTTACGGCATCAGCTTTACCTTGTTCGTAAAAATGATTAGCTAGTTTATCAGTATTCATGGCGGCGGCGTATAGAGCTTTGTGATATTCTTTGTGATTTATAACATTACCGTCATCGTCTAAGAACTTCTTAACGAAATTGTTAATGTCAGATTGTTTTTCAGCAACAGCATCTTTGTTTTGTAATCCGTATCTAAACTTTTTATCTCCAACTTCGAAATCAAAACCTTTGAAGTCGTCATTGAATAATTCTTTAGTTTGGGACTTAAACTGATCCTGCTTCTGCACAGCTCTACTCTGGTCTTCTTGGTAGCGATTGAAAAAATCCGTAGCTTTTTGTTGGTCTTGAGTTACGCCCGGTCTCAACTTGATCTCGTCGTAGTACTTACTCTTTGTTTCCTCTAAAAAGTTTTTGGCTTTAGCAACCTCTTCCTTTAACGCAAGCTTTTTTTTGCGTATATCTATATCCTCATCTAATTCTTCGTCATAACTATAGTCTTCTAATAAAAGACTCACGTCATCGTTTTCTAGATAAGGTTTTGTTTTTAAATAATATTCTTTAAGCAACACCTCGTCAGACACGTTTGAATAGTCAGCGTTTAATCTAACATAGTCTTCAACCGTTCCACCTGTGTCTTCCATGAAAGAAACTAATTTCTCTACATTTTCAGGTAAAGCTTTTCCTAGTATTTTTTCATCTCTCAAAGCTTCTTTAGCTTCTGTTACCACTTGTTTTACCTCTTCTTTCTCTTTTTCAGTTACCTCTTGTATTTGTTGAAAATCTTGAACAGCTATAGGTTCTGGCACGGAAACTTCTTTAGCTTCTTCTTTGACAGGCTCTTCACTAGGTATTACTACCTTTGTAACTTCTGGTTCAGTTTCAATTAAAGGTTCTTTGATGTTAACCTTTATAGGTCCATCGTTTTGTGGTGTTAATTTTTTTGGAGTTTTCTTTTTAACTTTAAACTCACCTTCCTGCTTAACAGGTTCTTCTTGTTTTACTTCTGACATAATATAATATAATTAAATAATTGTGTTTACTCTTTATCTAGGACTGAACTGTTCTAAGCCAAAACCTCCTAGGCTATCATTACTTGACTCAAAGTTTTTAGGTAACAAGTCATTTTTTCTTTGATCTATTAACTCAGACTGTTGAGTTGCTTGGATTTTAGTTCTTTCGTCTTTTCTATCTTCTATTTCTTTTTCTCTTTCAGCTTCTCTTTGTATAGTAGCTTGAGCTAGTTGCATTTGATAATTAAACTCTTCTGCCATTAACTCTTTTTTAATTGCAGCCTCTGTTTGCATTCTTTGCGTTTCAAATTGCGACTTAGCTTGCTCTATATTAACTTTTTCTTGAGTTAAAGCTTGTTGTTTTTGTACTTCAAATAAAGCTGCTTTTTCTGCACTCTCAGCATTAGCCTGAGCTTGGGCTTGTATGTTAGCCATTTGCTTAGCTTGCTCTTCTTTAGCTTTAACAGCTCTTTTTTGCTTAAGCATTTGATTTGCTAGCTTTAAGTTTTTAACCTGTCTAATATCTATAGCATCGTCAAGGTCAATGCCACCTGCCTGCAAGGCTATTTGTACGTTTTGTTCTAAAAGTTGTTTTTCTTCTTCGTCTGGTTCTAATTCTAAAAATATACCAAAGTCATGTAAATTTAAGTTTTGAACTTCTTTAAGCGTGCCTACGTTGTACGAAGATATACTTTGTTGTAGAGCGTTAGCTGTTAATGGATTGTTTAATACATCAGAAATCCTAAGAGATATGTTTTCGCAGGTTTTAAGGGTTAAATATAGACTAGACTGTAATATGTGTCTAGTTGCAACATTGGATGCATTAGCAGCCATCTTTTGCAGTCCTACCAAAGAGTTTTTATCCATAGCAGAACCATCTCTAGCTTCATTCAATCCAGTTACGTCACGTATCATTTGTAAATAATACTGATAAGTTTGTATTAAGCTTTGTATTTTAGCTTGTCCGCTGGAAGAATTAAGCTCTTGAATAGGTACTTTACCTCTGTTTAATTCACCGTCTTGGGTGAGCGATCTACCAACTATAGAACCAGTCTGAAAATACATATTTAATGCTTCCGCAGGGTTGTAGTTAGTTCCATTACCAAGATCTACCTCAGCTAAACCATCCATGTCTAAGAAAACACCGTCTGGCACTATTCTAGACATAACTTGTTGCAGTTTCAAATGAGTCAATTGAATCATATCAGCAAAACCAGTTACCTTACTTACGATAGAGTCTATGCGACCTTTGTACATTCTAGGTGCCGTTATAGCGTAATTCATTTCTACTTTAGTAGTGTCAGCAAACGGTCTTGTCATATTTTCAGACATTTCCCATTGTAACATTTCTTGTGTTCCAATTATTTTAGCGCCAGTATATAATACTTCAATAGATCTAGAAACTCTTTCAAAGTTATCGCTAGGTGGTGGATTAAAAGCGTCTGTTTTTTCAATAGCTTTTTCTAAACCGTTATTTCCAATTTTAATCTTAAAAACCTGGTCCATATAAGTTTTGTACTCAAAGTACATGACCTGTACAGTGTTTTCATCATAATTTCCCCAACCTGATATGTATTGACGGTTTCCAGGCATTGATTGTATTCTCTGTAATTCCTCATCTGTTATATGTGGAAACTGCTTTTTAAGCTCAGGTATTGTAACAGCTTTAACCTCACCTACGTAGTAAACGTCGTCAAAATTAGGGTCTTCCGTGTAAGAATACACCATATAAGCAGGATCAACATAATCAACAGTTATACCGTTAGATGTGTTAAAGTTTGTTTTTACCGCTGCAATACCTAAAACTGTTAGATCATAATTTAATCTTCTTCTAGTTAAATCCCATTTATTAAAAGCTAGCGTGTTTGAAATAGCTTCTTCTTCAGCTATTTCTATAGACTGCTTGTAAGAAAGTTGCATATGTAGGTCAAGTTCTTCTTGAGTTTCCGGCAACTCATTTTGAGGTAAACCAGAGTTCATAAAGTTTTGTCCTGTTACAGCGTTAGCCTTTGCTATTAAATCTTTAGAGTACATATCTCTAAGTATAGCTTCAGCGTAGCCACTACGTTTTTTCATAGACTCAGGGTCTTGAGCAAACGCTTTAATGTCATATGTTTTATTAGACATACCGTTAACAACTATGTCTACAAACTTAGATATAACAGGTACAGGTTTCCAGTCTAAATTAAGATAAGACAAATCACCGTTTATGGACAATTCATCTTTGTATTTTTGAGTAGATTGCTCTCCTCTAGCATAAAGTCTTAGTTGGTGAAAGTTGTTTGAATTACTTAAATATCTATTACCACTAGTCCTACCCTGGTCAAACCACTCGTTTTCAATAGCTTGAGAAACCTGCAGGCCGTAATCCCAGCTTGCTTTCTCTTCGTCACTAACAACTTGGCTAGGAAAAGCACTATTGGTATTTGTGTATATCTTCATTTATTTTATTATTTTAGACATCGATCCTTTGTTGTCATATCTTTTTATTCCTAAATCGTAAACCTTTCTTTGAACCGGGCTTGATGGAGCGTACCTATGTTTGTTGCAAGCCATTAAAGCTAAGCCAGAGCTAATAGAAGCATCGTGCTTTGTTCTGTTGTTTATATTAAATTTAGCCCAGTCTTCTAATGTTCTTTGAAAATACATATCACCATATCCAGTTTCCTTTAAACCAACAAATAACTCAATGTATGTTTCAATTGCAGCAGCGTGTGCTTGCTTTATATCTTCACTTGAATTTGGTATTCCACCAAGTTCTCTTTCTGTGACCGATAGCTTATTGTAACTTTTATCTGGTCTATTTATAGAAAAACCTCTATAACCTCTTCTTTTAAAATGGTATAATAATCTAGGTTTGTTATTCTCTGCTAGTATCGGCATTCCGTAAAATACGCAAGCCATTAGAACATCTTCAAAAAATATTTCAGCGGTTTGTGGTCTAGCTATATATTCTAAAAAGAAATGATTCGGAGGCACGTCCTCCATGCTAAACTTAGTTAAACCGTGTAAAGATCCATTTGATCCTCTTTTATCAACTGTACCTGATATATCGTAGCTATCACAGCCAAAAGCTCCGCAGTGTTCATTGCCTGGATATTTAAGTCCACCCTTTATTATCACACGATTTTGTAGATTTAAAGGTGGAACCCAAGAAACTCTGAACCTACCGTTTTTATTTGGTACAAATACAACCTTTGTGTCTTTTTCTCCGTTTTGCCACTGAAAACTTCCTTGAGTAACGTTGATTGAGTTTTTAAGATCTTCATTGAAATCTATTTGCTCGTATATTTTTGTTAAATTGAATAAAGATTCTTTAGACTCATCTCTAAACGCGTGTTTTGTTGTGCGTGGAAACTGTCTATAAAATTCATTTAAACCGTCTTGATCTTGTTTTAATCCTTCTACTTCGTTATCCCAGTATTCTATTACACCTTGAGTTATAGTGTCTCCAAGAGGACCTACTACTTCTTTTTTTGGTGTGTTGAATACAGGAAAGCCATAAGAATCAATGTAGCCTTCGTAGTTCCATTCCATAGGTATGAACAAAGAATAGAGTCCTGAGCGAGTCTGTCCATTGGCGTTTCTTTGTGTAACGTCTGAATCATTGTAAAGTTTTTTAAAGTTATCTCCTCCTTTATCTAAAGCATTTGATGTTGATCCCATCATACACTTACCTATAATTCTTGAACCTAGTCTTAAACAAGTTCTTGTAACCCTCCAATTGTTTAATATGTTGGTAGGTCTTTCCCACTTTCCACTTTCATCGTGTACTAGTAGTTTTAATTTCTCACCGTCATACGAGTTGTCTCCCGTGTTTTTCCAGTCGATCGTTGTGTCGAGGCCGGTGATTTCCTGTAGCTTCTCGTTTGAGTCGAGTTTACGCCTTGTGAATTTCGAGGCTGGAACTCTGTATGCCAGTTCGGTTTTTGGGCGATCCATACCGTCTTGTATTGGTTTAAAGAAAAATGGATAGTTGACTGATATTGGGACAACTTTGTCAGTAAACATTTTCTTTGCATCGGGTCCAGATTTCGAGAGTATACCAAAGCGTGCATCTGTAGATATTGTTGCTTGGTTAACTGTCTCCCCGCTTGCCATGAACGAAAAACCGGATCTTCTGTTCTTAAGGTAGCACATCCCATAGCTACGCGTGTCGGCTTTACAAGCTTCCCAGAATATGTAGAATAATCTGTTTGATTCCCTAAAGTCTGGTTGCCCGACGTCAATCTTACTCCACTGCAAGTACATATAGTTAGTGCCAGTAATATAAGTAGGCTTGTCTTTGTTAATAAACCAAAAACCCTCTTCACGCCTTGTAAATTCTTTATCAATGTAATCATACCACTTTTCTTTAAAATCTAACGGGTATTCTTCCCAGTCAAATACGGATTTAATTTTACTTAATTCTTTTGGGTATTCAGTGTGCGACCATTTGTTTCCTTCGAAGGAAACTATTTCTTTTTCTTTTGGCAAAGCTATAACAAGATCTTGTATCTCATATATCTCACCTATTTCGCCAGTTTTACTTATAACTATTAAGTCGTGTTCTTTATTGTACCCATATTCCCACTTCTTATACCTATTCATTCTCTTTAGAACCTTAGGCTTTATGTGGTCTTCTAATACTTTATATAAAGTTTGCTCGTACATTATTTAGATCTCCCTTCTGCAAAGCCTCTAAAAGATTTCTCTTCTTTTACTTCTACTGGTTTTTCATTTAACATATTCTCTTCAGCTTCTATTCTATTTAATATTTCAAAAGCATCGAATATAGCTAGCTTTTTTGTAGCTGCAGCATTCTTTAATCTATCAGCTGATATATCGTCATCTGAATCAACAATAGCTTCTTTAGCTACTTTGATTAACTCCTCTACTGCTTTCTGCCCAGCTTGGATTATATTCAACTTCGTTTCCTTGGTATTCATATTTAATTACGATATCATTAGATTTCATACAGTATAATCTCTTGCCGTCAACTAAAAACTCCCATTCTCCATTTGGCGTGTAACCAACTAAGTCTCCTGAGTTGATTCCTAGCGCATTTAAGGAGCTATTGTCATATTTTATTAGAGATTCTGTATCTTTTATGGGTGAAATAAAGCATCTGTCTCCAAAAGACCTCCACTTGTCACCTTTATTATATAAATAGATTTGATCTATTGCGCAAAAATGCAAATCATCTTTGAACCAAGACCTACTTTTTTTCTTATTACCCTTCATGTCATAGAATACTCTAAACACGTTTTGGTGTATAACAATTATATCACCAACATCAATACCAGTATTAAAAGCTTTAGGTGTTTCTATTACTTTAGCTAGTCTATTTACAAACTTGAAGTCTTCAATCTTTGTGTTTAAAACTAACTCTTTATCACCTATTTTTATTTTATTACTGTATTTTTCACCTAAAGGTTCTACTATAAAGTCGTATAATCCTTTCAATACTCCAAATCATATTCAACAGATATTGCCATGTGAGAATTGAATTTCTTCCATGGCATTACCTCGTTGTTTTTCTTAATGTGAATATTGTAAGAGTTATCAGACTCGTCAAGAAGTATATGTGAGATCTCGTGACCTCCATAGACTTGTTGACCTACAGAATAATGCATTGCATCATTTTTGTAATCAGAACCAATACTTATTTTTCTTACAACAGATGACATATTAAGCCTTTTCTAGCTTAGAGTCAGCTTCAATAGACTCATATTCGCCTGTCTTTAAGTCTATATTAACAGGTCCGTACTCTTTTTCTAACACAAGTTTAAAGTCTTCGACTTCTTTATTAGCATCTCCAACTTGATGCAATAAACTGTGTTTTTGAGATTCTAACACGCCTATTTGATTAATCAAGCTCATTAGCTTTTCTTGGCTTGCATTAATTTTTTCTAAATGTTCTTTTGTGATTTTTTTACTCATTTGATTTAATTTAATTGTTTGTTATTGACTTTGCTTTTTTTTGCTTTTTCCCAAGTACGACCTACAAAGTAGGCTCCGTATACGGTTACTAGTAACGTTTGAAATATTGGTATATATTCTTTAGCTAGTCCAAACTCACCAATGTTACCATCAAAAAAAGCTAAAGACGTAAAAATTACAGTCAGATATATTAAGATCATTGGTCTAATGTTTTTACTTAAAAAACTATCAGACTTCATATCTGCTTCCCAACGCTTACTAACCTCTAATTGAGCTTTAGTATCTGCGTCTTCTAGTATCTGCTGTATTTGCTTCTTTACTTCTAACCTCTCTTCTTCGGTTGTAGTAAGCTTGTCGATGACGTTACCAATCTCTTTGATAACGCCACCTGATAGCCATTGAATTATTTTTTTCATTAATTACAACTCTTACAAGGATGTCCACTTCCTCTGTTTTTACGTTTTGATGGACCACTGCTTAGATTTAAACCTTTTTTCCTTTTGCTTTTAGAACTTCCGCCAGAGTCTAACACCAAAGGCTTCTTTTTCTTAGGTGTAGGTGTAGGTGTAGGTTTAGGTGTAGGTGTAGGTTTTGGTTTATCTGGTACGAAAGTTGTGTTAAGGTTTGATCTTGTTTCGTTTTTAGGCGGTGTTGTTTTACCTTCTTTAATTTTTATGTATTTTTCTGGATTGTCTTTTATCCATTGTTTTTGTTTAGCTTTTTCTGTAGGATCTGTAGAAAATTCTTTTTTTGTTCTTGGTGTTTTTGTACCAGGAGTCTTTCTTCCTTCAGTTATATTAACATCTGTAAAAGTACCTGAAACACCTGCTTCATTTTTACCTTTTCTAGTAGTCGACGTTCTACCTGTCTCTACCCAACCAGCTTTTGTATCTTGCAGTAGAGGTGTGCCTGCTTTAACTTCTTTACTAGCTTTTCTATCCGCTATAGCTTTAGCTTTTGATTCAGCTGAAGATTTAGCGTTGGCAGCTTTTTTAGAAGCGCGCACTTCTTTAGCGGCGTTTCTAGCTGACATCTTAGCTTCTTTTTCTTTAGCGCTAGCAGCTTTTTTAGCAGTATTTTTTACGCTTCTAGCTTCTCTTTCTGCTAATAGCTTTTTGCTTTGTCTTATTGTTTTTGTTTGAGTTGTTCCTTTTGTTACTTTACCGCCTTTAACTGTAATTCCTTTTCCACCTTCTTTTAAAGTAGACTTTACATCTTTCTTTAATTGTCGTCTTTCTTTTCCGCTAAGAGCTTCGCCTGTACCTAAATCACCAACAGTAGTGTATGATCCGGTCCCTGATCTTTTAGTGACATCTTTACCAGCAAGTCTAGTAAACACATTTCCAGTCTTATTTTTGTATTGACCACCTTGAATAGCCGTATCAAGACTAGAGTCCGTGGTAGCGTTTTTTGATATAAATTTAGCGGCTTTTCTTATCGTCTTATTAGACATTCTACCTCCTTTTACATCTACTTCTTTCGCAATGTACTTCTCATTATCCGCAGCTTCTCTTGCTGCTTTTGCTGCTTCTTTAGCTGCTCTTCTAGCTTCTATTTCCGACTTTTGGTTTAGTGGAGATTGAAAAGACACAGGTACACCTGCTGATTTACTTAGCGGACTATAATCCGCGCTTCTTAATTTAAACGCCATGTTTTTTTATTTATAGTTTTTTCTGTTTATTATTAATGTTTCATTGTAATCTCCTGTAAACTTGCACTCTAGCTTGTTTTCATCTATAACAGTGTACGACATCAAAATTTTATAACCGTTTTTTTGGTTGTAAATTTTAGTTGTCATAGTTGTATCTGTCTGTGTTAAAATCTTTTCTTCAAGTTGTGCGTGTTCTTTAAAACTGTAATTTATAATTTGTAAAACCTCATAATCACTTACTAAAATAACTGTTTCGTAAGTAGATCCAGGCGTTACCCAAACACCCTCAAAAGATTTTTGAGCGCTAGATGTTAGTATTGTAAAAAATAAAGACAATGTAATAAGTAATTTTTTCATAATATTAAATTTAATTGTTATAATATAATAATTACATATAATTTAAAATGTTTATTTTTTAATTGGTGTTTCTGTTACGTATTTCGCGCTAGGAAATTTATAATCATATCCTGGGTACATTATTTTTGTATATCCTCGGTCGTCAGTACCTAGTACTTTAAACTCGACTCCTTTCATTGTTATATCACCTCCTTGTATAATATTTTGAGGCTTGTTAACATCAGGGCTGTTTCTTAAATAACCTGTCTTAGATGTCTTCATTATGCTCTTCTATAAGCCTCAGCTTCCCAAGGTAAGTTTTTAGCACCTTCTTTCATTTGTGCTCTTGAATATTTTTTACCTTTCCAGTATACGTATTTATCGTCGTAATCTAAATCACCTCTATCCATTTGTTCTAAATGAATTTTTTCGTGAGCAACTACACCTTCTACTTGGTCTGGATGTAAATCTTTATTTATGGTTATAGAACCATTATTGTTAGCTTTTCCCATAACACCATTTTCCATATCTACTCGATATATTGGAGTGTTGTCCATGTGGAAAGGTGGATTGTTTAGTTTAAAAGCCATTTGTTTTATTTAAAATGAGATTCCTCTAGCTTTTTTTTCTCTATTAGAAAGTTTTGGCTGTGTTATTTCAGCTAGTCCAAAATCCTCTTGAGATGTAGGTAAGCCGGATTTAACATCTTTTTCAAGATTATCACTATCGCTAGATATTTTTCTTGCTATTTCTTTTTTTTGCTTTTGCTCAAACTTGTTGATTTTTGCTTTTTTATCAACCTTAGCCGCGTCTTTTTTAGCCATTTTTTGCGCTACTAATCCTCCAGCAACTTTTCCAATACCAGCGATAGCTTCTACAATAGCTTCATTGCTTCCATACGTGGCAGTTGTTGGTACGTTTTCGTAAGCACCACCTTGAGCACCACGCGAAGACTGAAAAGTTAGTCTAAAAGGAGAACTTGTGTTTTCTTTAATTAAGCTCATAATTTATTTTTTTGATTTATTTTTTTGACAAAAGTTTCTAGCAGCTTCTACGCTACCAAAACCCCATTTTGTTAAAGCTTTAGCTTTTTTAGTTGGCTCTCCATTAGCTTCTTTCATAGCTCCTTTCATGCCCGCAAATCTACACGCAAATGAAACTCTTCTAGGATCTGTACCACTAGTGAGTCTTTTACCCATCCCTGGGTTTTCTTTACGCATCTTTTGGTTTGAGGCTTCGTAAGCTGCTTCTGTTATGAAAAATGGTGATTGCTTATATGCCATTACTCTTCTTTTTTAAGGTTAACCCACTTAGATATTGTATAACCTATTGTTATTATTAATAAAAATATCTTCAAAGGCGTTTCCAATTGAGTTAGTGTTGTCACTCCTAATGCCCCAGCATTCATAGCATATAGCTTTATATCTGACAAGTTCATTATCTATAAGCTTTTGCCTTCTGTGTGATAGGTGTTTCTGGAGTGTGGTTACAAGGGTATTTAGAAACTTCCATTCCTGAAATACCAGAGCTAGATCCTTTTCCCATTGGAAAACCTTCTTTGCTTAATGGTCCGTCCCAAATAGCGTTTTCACCTACCTGACCTGATAGATCTACTTTTAAGTTTTTAATGTTTTTCATATTAGTATTTTTTATTGCATTTTTTAAATAAAGGAGCTGCTCCCACTGAGTTTTGTCTTTGATCAACCCCATTATAGATACCTTGAGCGGCTTGTTGTGCTTGAGCGTTAAAAACTGGTTGAGCATTACCTAGCGTATTAGATTGAGCCGGCGGTACGTTTGTCATTTGTTGAGCTGGTTGACCCGTTAAAGGATCAATAGTGCTTATTTGATTGTTTGGTGAATACATATTATCTATCTTTATCTTTGTTTACATTTTTTATAGAAGTTATAAGAACTTTATCAGTGTACGTCTTACCCTTCATTATACTGTTTCTGTGGTTACTAGTTGGTAAATCATCTTGACCTAGTATAATTCTATACATATGCTTGATTAAATGCTTACACTTAAACGATGTTTTGTATATATGGTACTTTTGAGTTGTTCTATTTCTTTTTCTCCAAACAACTATCCAACCTTCTTTTAACAAACGATTCCAGCGGCGGTTATCCCAACTATAGGAATAACTACCAGCTTCGAAATCTTTTTTTGTAAACATATCCATGCAATCTAAGTAGATTAATAATTCTAAATCAGCATCGTTAAGGTTGTTGTTTCTGCAAGCCCATTTACGTATTATACGATAATGTTTAAACAGATTCATGTCTTTTATGTCATCTGCTTCTAGCCTTTTCATAAAACAACAACTACATCTTGTGCTTTTATAACGTGATATGTTTTTTTATCTATTTCTATTTTATGCCCAGCGTGTCGATCAAAAAAGATCTTATCACCTTTTTTTAATCCTTCAACTTGTTCACCAGCCGATAATACATCAGCCTCTGTGTAACGTATGTCTTCACGTTGGTTTTCTGCAAGAAGCAAACCACCTTTTGTTTTGGTGGTTCCTTCTTTTTTCTTTTCTATTATTAAATTTCTACCTATCGCTTTCATCAATTCTTAAATTATTGATTACACAATCAGTTGATAATATAGTTGTCGCTACTGAAGCTGCGTTCTGAAGAGCGCTGGTAACTAATAGAGGATCAATAATACCTGAGTTAATCATATTTACCATTTTTCCTGTAACCACATTTAAACCTCTTCCTTTAGCTTTAGGCAGTTCTACGTCTGTTATGCCAGCATTTTCTAGTATTGTCTTAAATGGCGCTCTAATTGCTTCTAAGAGCAGCTTTTCACCATCTGACTTTGGTACTATACTTTTCGCAGCGTTTAACAGCGCTATACCACCTCCA
>Ga0209716_1002100_pt1 | contig 13559 bp, 19 predicted proteins | sample COGITO_mtgs_1205_FD_184811 | JGI IMG/M metagenome (GOLD analysis project Ga0209716, IMG submission 184811) | Pelagic marine microbial communities from North Sea - COGITO_mtgs_120531 (SPAdes) (version 2) | ecosystem: Environmental > Aquatic > Marine > Epipelagic ...
TCGCATCAACCTTCCCCTCGCATGTCCTTAACACTCGGCCGCATCGCTGCACCCAGGTGACCAGGCTTGCTGTAGGGAATGCGTCGATCATGCAACTGACCTGCGGGGCATCGTAACCAGTGTTCAACAGCCTTGAGCAGCTCAGTATCTTGAACTCACCCTTGTCATGCGCGTCATAAAGCCACTGCCGCTCTTCCACGTCCATGTAGCCATCGATGTGCTCGGCACTTATACCAGCAGCCCTGAACATCTCTACCATTGTCTGTGAATGCTTGATGGACGGACTAAAGGCAATTGTCTGCCGGCCCTGGCCGTGCTTCTGCCAGTTCTTGATAATGTCTCCAACCAGCTTCTGATCCTTCTCCACCGCTGTGGAAAGCTGTTTAGGGTCCCAGTCCCGGGCTCCTGTGAGCGTGTACTTCCTGCCAACACCTTTTAGGTCGGGTGTATGACCGGCAAAGTATCTAGCAGGCACCAGGTATTCCTGGCGTATCAATTCCTCACTGGTTATCGGAACAATCAGATCGTCGTAATGTTTACCAAGGCCCTTGCTGTATGGCGTAGCAGAAAGCCCTATGAAGGGCACTGCGCCGTAATCGCTCATGATCTGAGTCAAGCCCTTATAGTGGATGTGACATTCGTCTACGATCGCGACGTTAAAGATAGGCTTACGCTTTCTTCGTATCAGCGTCTGAATGCTGGCTATCTGTATCTGGGCATCTGAATTAGCAAGTCTGTGCTCGCCCTGGATAACACCTACGTCAACACCGGCTGCGTGAAACGCGTCTATCGCCTGGTCTACTAGCTTAATACGATCACAAATGAATATGCCGCGATTCCCTTTCTTCGCCGCCTTTGTAAGGATGTCTACCGCTGTAAAGGTTTTACCAAACCCGCATGGCGCTGCAATTATCGGACATCGATAACCTGCCCTTATCGACGCTCTCACCATGTCGTATGCCAGGACCTGATGTGGTCTCAACTCCATTTTGCCTTTCCTCCCTGTTAGATCGAACCTCTGATCCTAACCGAGTATCCCGGGCTTGTGGTTGAATGTTTTTCACGTTTTAGCGAATTATCATGAACCTGATAGAACATCTTTAATAATCGAACCAGACAGCCCTGCCGCCTCTGACTCTTCGTTCATTATCTCAATTACCATGCGAACTCGTTGATCTACCAAATTCACAAACCACTCGCTCTCTAACAGCTCGTCTAGCCCTTTTTCTATCCCGTGCTGTATTCGCTTCTGCATATCGTCAGACAAGGGTTCAGGCCACTCTTCTAACTCTACCGGCGTGAACACCAAATCGTTCATTTACGCTCCCAGTTTTTTTTGGCAATAGTGGTCATTTAGAGGCTGTTGGTCCCCTTACACTGATTTATATTCTGCCCATAGCCGCCACGGTCATCAGCAAACATTTGTTAACGCAGTGCCATTCTGCGCCCCTTTTAACTGGGACCCTTCCGCTGTTTATTCCCGCCTCTTAAAGGTCGTGGCTGCTAATCACTTTTAACGTCAAGATGACGACGGCTTGCTATATGGAATGGAGGCACAAGCGAGCCCCTCTATCTAAAACTTAGGTTGTTTATTCAATCGAGTTATAAGAGAATTAGGGGGCCGGTTCGTGAGCCTCCTCCCTTAGCGATTAAATGGGCCTCCCTTAGCCCAGCCGGCACCTAACGACAGATCACAAACGATCTGCTTGATAGTACGCCTATTTAGTTTGAGCTCTTTCGCAATGTGAATCATTGGCATCCCATGCAGACGCATGGTAGCAACTTTTTGCTCGAGCTCTTCCCTGGTATTGAACGGTCCCGCCGTTCGTGGCCTCCCTGGCCTCCCTGCTGCCGCCATTACTCTTCCCTTATTTCAGCCTCAATCAAAATCTGAGTGTAATGTATAACTTTCCGCAAGTCATCAACTCCGCCCTTATTCTGCCATCGAGAAATGTATTTTATTACGTTCCCTTCGCACCAGCCCAAATTATTAGCCATGATGTACTCAGTTGGCTGTATCATCATGTGCTTGTAATGCGTACCTCCGATTTGGTCATCAAACGCTGTCATCTTGGATCCTCTCAATGTTTACCTTTAGTCTTCCCTCTTCACCGTAATCTTTGTGAAGCACAATGCAACTCATGCTGCGAGAGCTGCTGTAGCCGCTACCGGCATGCCAGGCGTCGGGTGGTGCCAAGATATTAAATGATTCAAAGATGGCCCCTCCGTACTCCTCCTGGTTCTTATGATGCACATGGCCGGTCCATACAAAGGTGTGCTGACTGTCGCCCCATTCCTTTCTCAGATTCCTGGTAATCGAGCCGTAAAGATTAGCCATCTTGATCTTATCGCCATGATGCGTGACAACTAAATTTTTCCCCCACTGGAACCATACAAACTTAGATAAATTGTCGAATACACGGACGCGTGGGTCAGACTCAAAGAAAAGCCTCATAACCTCATTTAGCCACAACGAGGCATCAGGATCATGATTTCCCCTGACATTAATAACCCAGACCTCTTCGTGCTTGTCTAACATTGCCAGGATCATGTTCCTGATCAATATACTTGCCTCTCTAATGGTCTTGCCATAACGGCCATCAGAGTCTAACAAATGTTTAGACGCAGGGGTTGTGCTTGTGGAATCGTTGATGTGTAGAAAGTCACCCAGGTTTAGCAACAATCCAACCTTCGCGTCAGGCGCTACGGATATTAGTCTTTCGGTCGCTTTGGTAAGTAGGTCTTTCGATATCGAGACATCGTAATCGTCACCCATCGTCTCATCCGAATGAGCCAGCATTCCAAGGTGGTGATCGCCGATGATATATGAGCATAGTAAGTCTTCCACCACGCTACCTTTATGCTTTCTCGGACTATGACGACCCTGTAGCTTCTCCACAAAACCATCCACCACTTCGCGAACCATCTCAGTAATCGCGACTTTTTCAGGCTCCTGAATATGCCACTGCAGCTTGACGTTACCATCTTCGCCATACGCTGTAGATACACGTTTCGTGACAAAACCCGGTGCAGTTTGGTGTACCAGGTCATAATCCCTGGCAATGCCCTTGAAAGCCGCTTTTTGCTCGATCGATTGTAATGATCTGTGTACACGTTTGTATTCCCTGCCTTGCTTTTTGGCAATACTCTTTAAAGAGTGCCCGTCTAAGTAAAGTTGCACAGCCTCCGCTTGAAGGTCAGTGACGCAAAAATCTAAATGATCTGGAGTAAGTCTTATTGGCATATCCGTCGCTCATGAGCTTTTATTTGTGCAGACCATTCCTTGATCATATCCCTATAGTCGGCTGCGTAGATCTTCTTGACTTTCTTTTGGTCCCTTATCATTTCCTCTACAAAGTCTCGACCGTAGTACTCCTCCATCCACATGGTGTATGACTGTGCGGCACTGCCGTACCTCATACCCCAGTTGTTGCAGCTTTTACACTGCGGATGAACATTCTCTACCTCAAGGGCCCAATACGAGCTCTTGCCCTTTGGTAGGAAGTGTCCACCATCCATTTCTTTGTAATGCTTCTTGATCCCGCAAGATACGCATTGAGAATAACCATTTGCATCTGCCGCGGCGATCCTAGAAAGCAGTTGCAATTTCTTTAATGCTTTTGATCTCAACGTCTCAGGCATTGGTCTCTGCTCTTATCTTCATATATTCAGATTCTTTTGGCAGGGTCAAATGACAGCCCAGTTCAACTGACCAATAGTAAACTTGATCCATAAAATGGTACATCTCGCCACGGTCCAATTTCCTGGTGCTTTTGAGTTGCTGTGGAATAACAGTCTTGTTAAATCGGATATCTTCAAATCCTAGAAACTGTTGTTTTATATACAATTTGACGTTTTCCTCAGTGGTCCATTCTACATTTCCACCGCGAGAAATAAAGTGCTCGGTGATTTCTCTCACCCACATATGGAACAGGGCATTCTGGCTAATCGACCGGACACTCTTGTACTCTTTAGGTTGCCAAGTGAGCGGCTTCTTAAAGTCCCAATCATTAATGATGTAAGACTTGAAGTTATCTATCGCTTGATCAAGATCCCTTCTGTCTTTGACTAGCCAAAATTGCCCCTGCATGTTCCCCTCCTTTACGCAATAAAATCTGACGGCGCCATATTGAAGTACTCGCTGAACCTTTCTACCAGGGATAGCCTCGCGTCCTTGGTTTGTTGCCAGCGATATATTTGTTGCCTGGTCACTCCAAAATGCTCGCAGAGGTCACGGTTAGTGACCCCCGCTGCATCTTGAGCGCGCTTCAGGCATTCTCCGAAGTGCAAGTTCAAAACGGGATTTCCTCCTCGCTAACACTAGATTCCAGATCAGAAGTGTTTTCTCCGTTATGCTGCAAAGGATCTGATATCTGCCCTTTCAAAACCGGCTGATTGCTCGCTGCGCCTTTCTGAACCCAGAGAGCCATCCGAATAGTCTCCCCTTCCTTGATGTCTCTGTGAGCCACCAGGTTGCCATCAACATAAGGCTGCCTATCACCTTCCTTCGTGTTCTTCCACAGACTTACTCTTCCCCTATTATCATACTCCATTTACTACTCCTAACTTTTTAAGGTTTGCGTTTACTTTATCCAGCAGTTTATTCAACTCTGTTGCTAGGCCAGAGATATACTCCTCATCTCGCTCTACCCGAATGATCAAGCTCTCATGATCTGGGTGAAACGACATAAAGTAAGCATATGGTTTTTCCGTTATCCAGAGCTGACCCTGGACCTGCGGTATGTAGTCTGCCGGCACCTTATTAGCTAACAGATACTTGATGTGAGTTGTTGGCTTAGGGCACTTGATCTCGAGCAATGCCGTCTCGCCTTTGTCGTCGTCATGCACAATGGCATCAGGCGAACATCCGATCTTGCCGTCGTCAGTAGTAACAAACCCAATGGGCGTTGTAACAAGCCCGGTCTCTAACTGAAACATTGCATTAGCCTGGGCTTCCATGTCATTACCGCGTTGCATCCACTCAGACTTAAAGGTCTCGAGCTTTCTGCCGGCCTTGATCTCTTCAGTGAGCTCAATCGCATATTCATCAAACGATGTTGACCGTTTCTTCTGCGAGGTGAACACTCGACGGAAGTTGCTAGCGGTGGGACGCATGCGAAGCGCATGCCATTCAGGCGTACCTTGTTGCACATCATGCAAGATCATGATTCTTTGTCCGGTTTAGATTCTAGCTTCTTCTTAGCCTGTTCATATTGAGTCACGCTCATATCTTTGAGCTCACTGCACTGATAAGCCTTAGCTATGAGGTCAATGTTGACACCTTTCTGCTTTGCCAGGTTAGTTAGCTCTTGCATTTGCATGAAGATGATAGGCTTAAATTTCTCATCCTGCTCAACAGGCTGAGTTCTGGCAGCCGCCTCACCGTCGTCATCGTCATCACCAGCGATTAGCACCAGACCCTGGATGGCGTACCTCTTCAGATAAGAAATAAGCGAGCCCATGTCCTGAATGCTGTTCTGCGCCTTCATGTTGATCGCAGAAGATATGTCTTCCTGGATCCACTGGCCAGAACTGTGCAGCAGCCTGGTTGTGACAATCACATGCATTGACCCGTACAACTCATCCTTACGAGAGGTCTGCACAATAGACAAGCCGTTCTCAGCCAGGTGCGGCCGAATCGTATTTAAGACGGATGGGAACGATGCGTATCGACTGTGATGAGCCTTAGCATCTTTGACGGGATTACTGATTGAACTTTGCAGCTTGCTTAATGCAGGGGCTAGCTCGTTGATTTGCTCTGATGTTTCCATGTTAGTCTCCTCCTTTGGAAACCACATGGTAGCATAGACTGTTTACATATGTACACTAAATGTGTTTATAATTGCCATGTGGTGTCATGGCCACATCCTTTCGGGGCCCTACGGGGCCCTTTTTATTGGTAGGTCCAGATGACTGGAGTAGTCTCACGGATATCGCAGTGTACGAACGAGCGCGCAATGCCCACCCCTGAAAAGCCTAGCTTAATAGCGTTAGCAACAATAATGAACCGATGAGCCCCATTGCTAACAGCAATATCAGCTGCAATGCCTGCAGTGTGCTTTCCTGGGCCGCCAGGCTTCTTAACTTCGAGACTGTGAGTTTTACTGCGGTAACCGCTAGTGATCTTAAACGGAAAACCGCATTCGTGACGTAGTGCATCCAAGGCATGAATAAACTCCTCTTTCATAAAACACTCGCCAGTCTCCTGACACGCGAATTCTTCCAACGTAAAATACTTAAACATCACTTATCCCTGTGTACGCCTTTGTGCTTTTCATACGTCCTAAGCCCGCCAAGCCCCAGCATCCCTAAAAGAACGGGCATCATAGTGTCCAGAGGAATAAGAGGCACCACTATATCGACCTCCGATATAGCCAAAACAAAATTGGTAAACGGTATAACCATGAAGTTCCCAGCTAAAGCAAAAACGCAGCACCATCCGGTGGCGGGCCGCCAGCCGGACACGAACAGCGACTTGTGGGCCGCCTCGACCTCATTGATAGCCATCTGGCCTTTAGCAATTTCTTGCGCGTATTTCTGCGACATGGTTGCAATTTCGTGCGCCAAGGCGTTCTTTTGATCTTTGTCCTCTATGAACTTATCAAGAAGTCCCGTCACGGGACCAATGAGTTTTTCAATCATTCTTTAGCTTTGCCGATATTCAGCGCAAACATCTCCAAGACCTTATAGACTTTGGCGATAATAGCGTCATCTTTTGGAGTGGGAGTTAAGGCGCAAATTGCGCTACAGAACGCCACCAGTGTTGTCGCTAGATTCAGATATTCCATCATTTTATTCTCCTTGTTGGTTATTGGACAATCGCATAAATAATAGTAAAGCAAGCGTACAAGCCGACCGCAACTAGACCACACGAAACCAAAAGTCCTGCTATGTGCATTCGCTTGTTAATCTTCTGGATGTGCGCGTTCTTTGCTTCTAGTCTCGCTTTCCTAGCCTTAGCCTGAAAGATGATAAAGTCATCCCATAATCCTGCTCTGCCGTAATAAACCATGAAATCTTGTAACTCTTGCTCTGCCTTCTTGATTTGCTCCAGCGCCATAAACTCCTCAGCGTCAGAAGCAAACAAAGACTTCTTGTTCTTCTCTTGACGCGCCTTCAAGTCTTCCTTGGCATTAGTCATCTGACCGATCTGGCCAAAGCAATCGGACAAGTCTTTGCCGTTTCCGATGAACTCCTTCAGCACCGAATAGGCAGCGTTAAATGCAGCTAATTCGGCAATCATCAGACATCTCGTCTAAAGATGTTCTGAATCGTAGGACTTTCCCAGATCCGAATAGATAACCAGATGATTGTTAAAGCAGAGGCAAGCGGCGGAAGCCAACCAGCCATCGTTGCCACGGTTCCTGTAACGGCTAAACCGTCAATGACTGTTTTGGCTTCTTCTTGCATAAATCACCTAGTGCGCTTCGTCAACTTCTTCAAAGACAGGTTCTTCGCCTGGAATCGGCGCTTCTGCTGACTGCTGTTGCTGCTGCTGTTGTGCTTGAATCAAGCTGAGTTGTGCCTCTAAATCGGCTATTCTGAGAGCCTGACCGGCGTTTTGTTTAGCTAATGAATCAATCTTAGCCATTGTTACATATTCGTCGGCACTCATCTCTCGCTTCTGTTCGCTCATGTTCCTCTCCTTAGTTGTGGTTTGACGATTTTATCAGGTTACCCTCTAATTTTCACCAGTAACAATATGCAGATTGTGGATCAAAAATGACAGCGCAATGTTCTTGTCATTCTTTGTGGAAGTTCCGTTAGGCGCTGTGCGAAGGTAGATTGTAAATCTTGTTGTCTCTCGCAAAGTTCCGATTGTGTTCGTGGTGCTATTTGTCGTAATTCTTTGAATTACTTTTCTTCCGTATTCAGTATTTGCGGTCATTGCTGTGAAAGACGTTAAACTGTTGCTGCTTAAATGAGTCCCGACTGCTGGAGCTTGATTGGGTAATCTGCTGTAGCTCCATCCAGACGGAAAAATAGAATTTATAAATGTGTAGGTTGATGTGCTTTGAATCGCACAATACGCTGCTGGGAAGCCTGTTGACTTCCACATCTCCTCCATCGCAGTTCCAGTTGAGCTGTTTCCGTTTCGGTCATAAACGGTTTTTGTACCAGATGATGATCTTATTTTGATGAAAGTATCTGTGCTCGTTGCTTGAACCGTTACAGAATAATCCCCATCAAAAGTTTGATTAAAACCATTACCCCCTGTGCTGACCATCGCCGTCAGACCTGTGGTGCCGTTTGTTCCCCCCGTTGCAGTTGAATTAGTTCTTCTCAGGATCGTTGTGTCATTAATGGCTGATGGGTAATAGAAGTCAGAAAATGATTGTGTAGCGCCAGAAGCAGGTGTTGCGCCGTTTATAGTGCTGTACCAACTTTTAGCTCTAACGTCTGCATCGTTTATTGTGACCAATGTTCCACTAGACCCTCCTGCCTCTTGGTGTATTTCGTTTAAGGTTATTGCGCCGTTTGCTGGGACATAGCCATTTTGTTTCACGTTTACGGTAAATGTCGCCCCAACTGTTTGTGGAATTGGGTTAGAAACGCCTTCTAAATACCACCAAGTTCTAGCCCCATAATAATCAGTGATGTTTGCCGCATAGGTCATGCTGGTGCGAGAATAGCTGGTGCCATTTATTTCAACGGTGTCCCATCCTTCATTGTCATGAACGCCTTCCAAGCCAAAGCTAATAGTCCCGCTGTTTTGCGTTACCCACCAAACAGCCCTAATTAGATTATTTCCGTAGATCAGACTTGTAGAATTATTAATAGACCCATAAGGGCTGCCAATAGGTGGCCCAAAGTCGTAACCCCAAGCAAAGCCTGAAACTCCGTTCCCTACGGTGACTACCCTTGATTCAATTGTTCTAGCCATTTTGCGGTTAGCTCTTGCCTGTCAATGTAGTTTTGAATCAAATCTTCTGCTGTAAGGTTTTCATCAACTGGAATTTCAGTTATTTGGGAAGACTCGTCATTCAAATCATAATTGAACTTGACGAAGCCATCTTCAATGACGTAATCAGGCATCAGTCCAGACCGCCGCGCAGATGTCTTGGACTAGCTGAACGTAACTAGACACATCCGTGGGATTGCCTTCATTGTCATAGCGACTTAAATGAGTGACATGATTAGAGATCGCTGGCAATTCAGCATCATCTGTATCATCAAACGTAATCTGCGAAAAATACGAGACTCTAGGGTTAGCGTCATTTTGCGTTGGCGGATCTTGTGTATCCATTGCAGGATATACTTCGCATCTTAAAAACACTTCCGTTTTAGTAATTGCCATTTTTATTTCTCCTTGAGTTTAGTTTTAAGTGATTCTACTTCTTGCGTTAACTCCTTTATGGCCTCCACCAAAAGTGGGACTAATTTGGAATAATCAACCGTTAGGTAATTTTCACCGGATTTGGATGTGATTTCGCCAGTATGCTCGTCGGTATCCATATCAATTGGAGCCAACGACACGGCTTCGGGCAAGACGGCTTGAATTTGTTGCGCTGACAATCCTACTTGTTGCTTGTCGTTGCTATAACCCAATTCTTTGGCAAGATCGTTTTCAACGTACTTAAAGCCTGACAGGGAATTAACTTTCTCTAAAGCGTTATGAATATCCGCCGTCTTAGTCTTTAAACGCATATCTGAATAATATGCAGTCACGTTCCCAGTGCAGGCTATCTCAGCAGCACCGCCGCCAACATATAACCTTTTACTGTTATACGTTCTGACCCAAGTGGAGTCCGTCATGTGAACGCCGCCACCATAGGTGGCGAAATATATACCGTGATTGGAGCTGGTGCGATACCAAGTGTCGACTCCGTTTATTAGCGTGTGACCGTCTTGGCTTAACCCGCCGTTTGCTGCAATCATGTTATTAACTTGCAAGCCTGCCGATGGCTTAGTAGTGTCGGTCTCTCCGTAACCGATTCGCATTCCAGAGGCTACCGTTAAATATCCATCAGTTGATAGCGCCATTGCCCCTTGTGCATTAGTGTGTGATATATCACCCCACCAGTACCCACGATCATTGTCGTTGTTCATTTGAAACGACATAACGTAATCGCTATTAATAGGGCCAAACGTGTAGCCAGACCCCATCCCTATTCCATAAGTGCTATCACTCCAGACTGCAAACTTAACTCTGTCTGAAACCCCTGCCGTATAAATCTGATTACCATTAACTGTGATGTCACCGGTAACTGTGAGGGTTCCGCTATAAGACCCATTAGTAAAAGCTGCTACTCCAGTTGTACCAATAGACCAACTGTCTCCGCTTAAAGCATTGCCTCTGAAATAATGATTATCACCTGACGTACCGCCGTGATACTGCTCGGTCGCGTAATTATAATAATGCGGAACGCTGGCTTGAATATAAAAATCACCATCAGCGAAAGCCGTTCTACCAGCCGTATCGCTAAAAAAACGACCGTCCGTACCGTCTCCTAAATATAGGTTTTGGGCAGCGTAAACATGATTTGCTGCGTAGATAGAACCTTTTGAAGATATGTTCCCGCTAGTTCCATCTAGCCAAATCCTTGCATCCCCGTCAGCCGCAACGTACATCCCCCAATTAGATGCGCCAGTAAAAGAAATGAATGATGCGTTTACGCTGGTGTAGCCAATGCCGTACATATTGCCCAAAGTAGTTAAAGCAGGGTTATACGAAGATCCAATTGTATAAATAGGGCTGGTGTGAGTTGCGTTGTCGCCTACATTGTTGTAAGAGCCGACAAAATGTCCTGTGTTAGAAGCATCTCGCTGTAGGAAAGTTGGCGTGGCCCCCCCAGAATCAACCCTAAATCTCTCAGCAAATCCGGCTGTCGTTTTGCTTGTTGCCGTTGCAAATCGCAAACCGGTGCTAAAATAAATGCTTGGTGTGTTAGTACCATTTAAACCTGAGTTCATCGCCACAAACGAAGAACCGACATTGCCTTCAGCTATCACCGACCCATGCTGTGAGGACGATCCGTAAACATTTATAAGCCTAGCATTAGCTATGCCTGATGCCGTATTTGTCGCCGCGCTTAAATTAAGGTTGTTGTAAACTTTAACGTCAGTATTACCGGAACCTTCCCCGACAGACATGAGCTTGCTACTTAGGTCTTCGTCGCTGTAAAACCTTATGCCGCCATAGCCTCCCTGCGCTCCCATGCGAATGCCAGTGTGCCAACGTAAATCCAGCTTAGTGTAATTGCCACCAAAATCCTCCATATTGGTGCCGATATAATAATTGTCTTGGGCATTAGAATCGCCACCGCCAAATAGCAATCTGGTTGATGAGGTTGCGTTGTAAGGATTCTGCGTGGCCCCGCCTCCTACTTGAAGCGTACTAGAAAAATTGCCCTGTACCGCTGTTAGGTTTCTACTAGCGTCTATTACTGTGGCATTGGATACCTGTAATACCCCCAAAGCAACATTTAAGCCGCCATTGGCTAATATATTCCCATCTACGCGGATACCAGCAGGGGTATATACTCCGTTACCAAACTGTGAATTCTGGTTTAACCTCAACCAACCGTCTTGACTGGCTGAAAACGCCACCTTGTTATTGAAAGAGATACCGCGAGAATTATTCACCGATGCTGCGGAGAGGTTAATTACATGGGTTGTATCTGCGCTAAGTGTCAGAGTGCCTGTACTTGTTATAGCCCCACTAGAGATTGTACCGTCACGGTTTAACTGAATTGTAGGCGTGGTGTTGTTGTAGATCGACAGGCTTGCGGTTGCAGTTCCGCTAGTTGTTCCATAGTTAATACCGAAACCGCCGTTATTGTCTGAGCTGAAGCGACTGGTAGAGCCGAGGTACATGGAGTACCCGCCAGTCATTGTGAAACTACCACTACTAGTTATAGCCCCACTAGAGATAGTGCCGTTAAATGCTGCATTACCTGACGCCGAGATAGAAGCTACGTTTGCCGGTGTACTCTGGTCCCTAAATATCCATCCTCTAGTTGAGGTGCTATTCATTGTGAAATAAGTAGCCCAATCTCCAGTAACCGAACCATGAGTTCCAGAACCAGCCGTTCCAGTAAACATCATTCCGTAAGTTGGGTTTGTTGAAGAGCCTGATCCGCCGTAAAGAGCAATGCCGCGCTTAGTAGCGTTTGACGTGTTGTCTACACCAATTCCGGTTCCTTGTAATAGGGCAAAGCTCCCGTTCGCTGTAGTAGTGATATTTCCAGTGCTTGTAATAGCCCCACTAGAGATAGTGCCTGTACTTGTGATGGCGTTAGCACCCATTGCAAGAGTGCCAGTCAGCGTACCCCCGCTAAGATTTAGCTTGGAATTTAACTGAGTTTGAATGCTGCTAGTAACGCCATCAGTGTAGTTTAATTCCGCAATGGTAGAAGTCTGACCAGATAACGATGTGGCTACCGAAGCATAAGGAAGGTTTCCTGTTATCGTATCCTCCACCGTGTCAAATGCTGTGACTAACGTAATAGCCCAACCACTAGCAAACTCAGAGGGGACAGTGGAGTGTCCTACCATTAAATTAAATATACCCAATTTAGGGTAAGACCAAGTAGATGTAAGCTCCCCAATCCATAGGCAGTTTGATGTACCGTCTGAACCGAACCGAACAGTGTAATCTCTGCCAGATGTTGACGATAATATTTGAACTGCCTGCCTATTCCAGTTTACGCCTGACCCATAAGCGTACCCTGCTATTTGCAGAACCACTGACTCTCTTTCATTGTAATCAAAAAGCCGAACCTCAAAAGTCAGCATAGTGCTGTTGTTATTGGTCGCTGTAGGCAGCTTAATTTTAAACGCGCCAGTAACAACATTTTGGCTTAAGGAGTAGTGACCGCCAGCAGGAGCAGGAATTCTACCTTCACTAGACGAGTCTTCCAGATAAGGAGCGCCACCAGACCACTTTACGTCTCCTGAGAAAGTCCCAGTCGTGCCAGATAAACCACCTGTAAGCGTTCCACCCGCAAGAGGTAAATGTCCAACCTGAGAATAGGTATAAGCTGTGTTCCAGTTAGTAGATGTTCCACCTGTAGCGGTAATAACACCTGCTGAAGTAATAGCGCCATTATCTAAATCAAAGGTTACTTTATTTGCGTTTGCGCCTACAAATTGTATTTGATTTGGGCTTGATGCCCACCGAATACCCCAAGCGTCTGACCCTCCCTGTGAAGGATAGTAAGTTTCACTTATACCCCAAATGTCAGCGTCACCATCTGAAGTTTGGCGCGACAAGAAACCGCCAGTTAGCACTGGTCTATTAGATACAGAAGATGGAAACTCTACTTGCCCTGTAAGCGTTCCACCAGTCAAAGGTAAGTGACCTACTTGTGAGTAGGTATAGGCTGTATCCCATTGAGTAATTTGCGTACTGCTAAAATCTGAGCTAGCCCATAGACCGCTGCCGCTGTATGTTGGTCTGGCTCGCGGAAAATTAACCACGCCTGTATTTGTTATGTTAATGGCTATTTGAGGCCCAGCGGCATAGCTGTTGGTCGTTGCGAACGCCATGTGCGTCCCAGTAGAATTGTCATTTACAACATAAATCCCTGCTTGCGCTTCAGTAGCACCACTTCCTT
>Ga0209716_1002107_pt1 | contig 13538 bp, 16 predicted proteins | sample COGITO_mtgs_1205_FD_184811 | JGI IMG/M metagenome (GOLD analysis project Ga0209716, IMG submission 184811) | Pelagic marine microbial communities from North Sea - COGITO_mtgs_120531 (SPAdes) (version 2) | ecosystem: Environmental > Aquatic > Marine > Epipelagic ...
TTAGTACAGGGGGAGAACGAGCAACAAAATACCCAATCCAGCAATACCTAGAAATAGGTCTTGGTGTATTAAGATTCTCCCCTAAAGTTTTTTGGGATTTATCAATAACAGAATTTATGTCAGCTTTGAATGGTTATCATTTAAAGAATGGCAAAACTAATTCAGAACCAACACAAAGAAAAGAAATGGAAGAACTAATGCGACAGTTCCCAGATTAATATTATGGCATCAAATTTAGCAACAATCAGAGTAGAACTTATAGCAAACGCACAGAAGTTTAAAACTTCTTTAGAAAAAGCATCTACAAGTTTAAAAAAAGTAGATAAATCTGCTCTTAAGACTGGTAAAGGTGCATCTAATTTACAAGCTAAAATGAGAGATGTCGCAGGTTCTATTGCGGCAGTTCAAGGTCCACTTGGTCCAGTAGCTGGTCGTTTAAATGCTATCGGTGCAATAATGGGTAGAGTTAGTCTAAAAGGACTGGCTATGACAGGTGCATTTGTTGCTGTTGGATTTGCACTTACCAAATTAATTAGAAATGTTACTGCTGTTCAAACGCAGATGCTTAAATTAGAGGGTATCTTAAAAGCAACAGGTAATGCGGCAGGATTAAGTTTAAGTGAAATAGAAAATTTATCTACTGAAATAGGTGTTGCAACTTTGGCATCTACTTCAAAAGTTAGAGATGCGGCAGGTATAATGCTTACCTTTAAATCTATAACTGGAGAAACCTTTAAAGACGCATTAAGATTAGCACAAGATTTAGCAGAAGTAGGTTTTGGAGATTTAAAAATGGGTGCTACTCAATTAGGTAAAGCACTTGAAGATCCAATCCTTGGTTTAGGTGCATTAAGAAGAGTAGGTGTTTCTTTTACAGATGCACAAAAAGAAATGATTAAAGTTCTTACTATGACAGGTAGGAAAGCAGAAGCACAAAGAATTATTTTAGACGCATTAGATGAACAAGTAGGTGGTGCTGGTGTTAAAGCCGCAACTGGTTTAGCTGGTGCAGTAGATTCATTAAGAGAAAAACTTGATATATTTTTTGAAAGAAGCAAACTTGGTGTTGCAATAGTTAATGGCTTAACAGCATCAATTAACTTTTTAGCAGATGCCTTTGGAAATGTTGATATAGAAGCTAAAAAATTAACAACATTAAGACAAGTTACTGATGAAATAAAAGCCATAAAAGAAGAAATGGCAACTCTTAATATAGAAGATGAAATAGGTGCTGATTTAAATGAGGGTACATTAACAAAAGACCAAAAAAGATATGCTGAACTACAAAAATTACTTGCTGAACATAAAGCACAATTAGACAATTTAATTGATAAAGAAAATAGAGATGCAAATAGACGATCTGATAATACTTCTAAAGCTGTCAAAGAAGAACACATGTTACAGAAAATTAGAGAAGATAATGCTAAAAAACATGAAAGAGATTCAAATAGAGCAATAGAAGATTTAGGTAAAACACAAGCTGAATTAAAAAACTTAAATGATTTAAGAAAAATTGAAGATACTTTAAGAAAAAAAATTGGTAGTAGTGGTGTAGAAGCAGAAAAAGCAATTCGTGAACAAATGGAATTAGCTAAAGCAGATATTGAAGAAAGAAATCGTTTGCTTGATATTCAAGTTCAAAAACAAGAACAATTAAATAAAATAGCAGAGGGTACAGGAAGTATATTTGCAGGTGTTGGAGATAAAATCAATGATGCTATGATGAGAGGTAAATTAGGTACACTTGATTTTAAAAATGTACTTTTAGAAATGGTAATAGCATTACAAAAAATGATTTTCAAAGTAATGGTATTAGATGAAATTCAAAGAAAGATAGAAGAAAGAATGAAGAAAGGTGGTGGTCTAGGTGGAATTTTTAAAAGTGCTGTTGGTGCACTTATTCCAGGTGGTGGGGCTGTAACAGGAACTACACTTCCAGGTCAGGCAGGAGGTGGAACAGCACAACAAGGACAACCAACTTTAGTTGGAGAAAGAGGTCCAGAGTTATTTGTTCCTAACAGTGCTGGTGCAATTAGAAACAATGCTGATACGAAAAAAACTATGAGTGGTGGTGGTGGAGTAAATGTTACTCAAAATTTAAACTTTGCTGTTGGTATAACTAATACTGTGAGAGCAGAAGTTATGAATATGCTACCAGCAATACAACAATCAACAGTCCAAGCAGTTGCTGACGCAAAGCAACGAGGCGGAAAATTTAGCAAGGCATTCGGTAGTTAATTATGGCATCATACACACCAAGTTATCCTTTAACACTTCCTACTGTTACTGGAATCACAACACAGAACTGGGCAATGGAAAGAGTAGTAGCTGTTACTGAATCTCCATTTACAAATCAAGAACAAATTTTTGAACATGAGGGTGCACAATGGAGAGCAACCTTTACTTTACCACCTATGAAAAAAGAAAGTGCTGCAGTATGGTTAGCTTTTCTTATGTCATTAAGAGGTCGTAGAGGAACTTTTAAAATAGGTGATCAAGATAGAAAAACTATTCAAGGAGTGGCTACAGGAACAATAAGAGTTAATGGTGCGGCACAAACTGGTAATGCTATTAATTTAGATGGCTTTGCAAATAGTACAAATAATGTTTTTAAAGCTGGAGATTATATACAAATTAATTCTTATCTTTATATGGTTAGTGCAGATGTAAATAGTAACGCAAGTGGAGAAGCTACTGTTTATGTTGAACCCTCTTTAAGAACAGGTATTGAAGCTATCAATGATGACACAACAGTAGTTTATTCAAATACAACAACACTAATGAGATTAGATAGTAACGAACTTAATTGGGACACAAACAATGTAAGTGTTTATGGAATATCTTTTGCTTGTAGTGAGGCTCTATAATGAACTTTGCAGACCTTTTAAAAAAAAATTTTATATTTATTCCAGTAGTTGCTTCAATAGTAGTTGGGGGATTTACTTCTGTTAAGTATGTTTTAAATTTAACAACAACTATCAATGAAAGTAAAGTAACTATTATAAAATTAGAAAGCGAATTAAAATTAGCACAAAAAGAATTAACAGATATGAATACAAGATTATCTTCTGCAGAGGCTACTTGGCAGATGGCAGAAAATTTATACAGAACTCTAGCAGATCAAGTTAGAGAACACACTTACGATCTTAAAGATTTAAACAGATAAGGATTTATGGTAAATGACAATGAATTACACATTCACAGCAATATTAATTATAGCTATGTGTTTAATGGCACTTTTTATGGAACCTGCATATCCAAGAAATGATTATCTAAATAGTTTTAGTGGTGAGTGCAAATATGGAAGTGTAGATTTAAGTATTTCACAGGGAAGTAGAGATTCCAATAATTATAGTAGTTCTCCTTATTCTAATGAAGAAAAAGATAATAGAATATCATTAAGTTTTAGAAAAGATTTAGGTGTTTCTAAAAAACAATGTGATCAAAAAAATGCTATTGTATTACAAAATGAAAAACTTAAACAACAGTTAGAATTATATAAAAAATGTGGAAGTATAAATAGAAATTCAACTCTACAATATAATAATAATTTTAATGAATTGGTTATTTATTGTAAAGGTATTGGTGGAACAGAAAATAATAAACCATCAGATTCAAATAGCTATTGGGACGTGATTAAAAATGATTATAAAAAAGAAAATCCAGATGTCAATTTAATGGGAGATAAAATTTTATTACCACCTAAAGACTATAAAATGCCAGTACCAGAATGAGTAGAAGTTTAAGAAAAATTATAGTAAAATTAAGAATGTTTTATGCAGATATAAGAGGTCATCATGGAAAAAGATGGAATTATGAACCTGGAGATCATTATATGGGAATGAATAAAAGGAAAAGAAAATGAAAGTAAGTGAAAATACAAATATACAATTACCTTTAAGAAATTTAATTTCCATTATTGTTGCAGTAGCAATAGCAGTTTGGGCATACTTTGGAATTATTGAAAGACTTAACACTATTGAAACTAATGGTAAGTTAATGATAACTGATGTTGATGAAAATACAGAATTTAGAATTAAGTGGCCAAGAGGAGAAATGGGTTCACTTCCAGCAGATAGCGAACAATATCTACTTATAGAAAATACTTTGGTTGAAGTTGAAAAACTTACTAAAAGAGTAGATGGCATGATGAACAACAAAGTAAATATAGAAAGATTAATTAAAGATGTTGATAAACTAGCATCACAATTAGAAATTTTAAAAGATAAAGTAAGATCAAATGGTAAGGAACACTAATGATTGATAAATTTTTATATGGATTCTTTGGTGGGTTAGATAATTTATGCGAACAAATATCAAATTATTTATATAAAATTACTAGGAGTAAAAATGATAGGAAGAATAAACAAACAAATATTAGAGCATCAAAAAAAAATTCAAAAAAAAAATAAACAAATTGGTTTAATTAAAAATTTAAAAAAGGAAGTTAATATTGGTGCTAATGGAACTCAAAATTATATTATTAAAAAGGGTATTAATAAAGGTAAGATGTTATGATAGAAACAATAATAGCTTTACTTATGATTGTTAATGGAGAAATTAAAGAACATAGAATACAAGAGTCTATGTCAAAATGTTTAAAAGGTAAAAGAGTTGCTAAAAGAGTTTATCAGAAAAATGTTCAATATCAGTGCATAAAATCAAAAGCAGAATTAGAAAAAAATATTGATGGATCTTTATCAATTAAAAAAATAATTATTAAGGAATAATATGTCTAGAAATATAACAAGTGCTTTTAAAACAGCTATAACTAATAAAGTTGTAAGACCTATAATGGCAGTTGAATTAGACTTTAGTGATGGAATATTAAGACTTTGGAATGGTTATGGCGACTTAACTATGACTGCTGGTGGTTCTTCAAAAACATTTACTGGTCAAGGAGATTTATTAGCAATTTCTGATATAGAAGAAAGTTCAACATTATCTATGAGTGGTGTTACTTTGACTTTAGCAGGAATAAAATCTAGTTTAATTTCTACTGCTTTAAGTGCAAGTTATACAAATAGAAATGGTGCAATTTATTTAGGTTTATTTGATACTTCACAAAATGTGATAGCAGATGTCTATACTATTTTTAAAGGAAAAATGGACGTCTTAAATATTCAAGAAGGACATGAAACTACTGTAATAACTTTAAAATTAGAAAGTAGATTAATAACTTTTGAAAAACCATCTAACAGAATGTACACTTTAGAAGATCAACAAGTTGATTTTTCATCAGATTTAGGTTTTGAATTTATACCAGACTTACAAGATAAAGAAATTATTTGGGGAAAGAAAACTAATTAATGAGAGTTGATAATTGGGCTTCTAAATTAGAATTAATTATTGAAGAAACAAAAAATAAAGAAAAATTTGTTTTTGGTAAAAATGATTGTGTTACATTTGTAATAAATTGTATTGAAGCAATTACTGGTAAAAAAGTTTTTGATAATAAATATAAAACAATAAAAGACGCAAAAAAAATAATTAAAAGTTTAAAAAGTAAAGATTTATTGGATATAGCTTTAAAGATAGCTAAAGAAAATAATTTTAAAGTAATTGATATAGATAAGGCACAGAAAGGAGATGTTTTTTACTATATTGATACAACAGATTTAGATGGTACTTTAGGAGTTTGTATCGGAGAAAATGTTATGTTTAATTGGAAACAAGAAATAACATTAATACCAAAAAATAAGTGTAAAATAGCTTGGAGAATTGAATAGTGAAAATTTATAAAAAAATAGTTTATGATAAAGATGACAATATCATAGAATCAGAATCTTATGAATATCATGGTGAAGTAGCACAAGCTGGTGGTAGTACAATAAAAAAAATTATTATTGTTGCGGCAGTAGTTGCGGCAGTAGTTGTTTTGGGTCCAGGTGCACTTACAACATTTCAGGGTATGAACCCTCTTGTTCAAAAAGCATTAATTAGTGTTGGTACATCTATTATTGGTGGTATTATTGGTCAAAAACTTGCACCTAAAATTGATCCACCAAACATTGGTACTCCTTTAGAATCAGGAATAACAGTTACTTCAAAAGCACCTACTGCTCCTTATAGAATTATATACGGAGAATCAAGAGTTGGTGGAACTATTGTTTATGCAGAAACAACTTCTTCAACTAATGAATTTTTACACATGGTTATTGTTCTTGCTGGACATGAAGTAGATGATATACCAACTATTTATTTAGGAGATGATGCTGTTGCATTAGAAACAAGTTCTAATGATAGTAATGGTATTCCTATTTATACACCTACGAGTGGTGATCAGTATAATGGTAAATTAAGAGTTAAAAAACATTTTGGAGATCCTGCACAATTAGCAGATGCAAATTTAGTAACTGATGTTACTCAATGGACAACTGATCATAAAATTAGTGGAAAAGCATATTTGTATTTAAAATTTACATTTGATAAAGATGTTTATCCAAATGGTGTACCGAATATTTCAGCAATAGTAAAAGGAAAAAAATTATATGATCCAAGAGCAACTAGCTTTACTGCTTCTTCTGGCACTGTATCTACAGCTAATAACACTATTACCATATCTTCACATGGGCTTTCTACTTTTGACAGGGCTACTTATGACATTAATGGCAACACTGCTATTGGTGGGTTAAGCAATGGTACACTTTATTATGTTATTAAGGTAGATTCTAATACAATAAAATTAGCAACTAATTATGCAAACTGTGTTGCAGGAACTGCAATAAGCCTCACATCTGTAACAGGAAGCACTACACAAAAATTTAATTTCACAACTTTTTCAGATAATCCTGTTTTATGTATTAGAGATTATTTAAAAGATACTATTTATGGTTTGCAAGTAGAAGATGTTGAAATAAATGATACAAATTTTATAGCAAGTGCAAATACTTGTGATGAAACTGTAACTGTAACTAATCCATCAGGAACAGAAAAAAGATTTACTTGTAATGGTTCATTTCAATTAACACAAACTCCTAAAGTAATTATAGAAAATTTATTAACTACATTAGGTGGTTTTTTAATTTATTCAAATGGAGAATTTAAAGTAATACCATCTGCTTATTTATCTCCAACAGTTACTTTAAATGAAAGTAATTTAAGAAGTGGTATATCTATAAATAGTAGAGTAAGTAAAAAAGAATTATTTAATGCTGTTAAGGGTTTATATTCTGAACCAGCTAATGATTATCAACCACAAAATTATCCTATATTAACTAATTCAAGTTTTGAAGCAGAAGATAATAATGAAAGAATTTATGCAGAATTTGATTATCCTTTTACTAATTCTAGTAGAATGTGTCAAAGACTATCAAAGATTCAATTATTAAAAGTTAGACAACAAATATCTTTTTCAGCATCTTTTGATATGGGTGCTTTTGATTTAGATGTTGGGGATACTGTTAATATTACAAATGCAAGAATGGGTTTTACTAATAAAACTTTTCAAGTATTAGAGTGGGGTTTTTCTATTGATGGAAATGATGGTAGTTTGCAGATAACAGCTAATTTTAAAGAAATTGCTAGTGTTGTATATGATTTTAGTACAGGAGATTATTCTACTGTTTCAAGTGGTAAAGCTACAAACTTACCTAAATCAACTTCTGTATCTCCACCAACTGCAATTACTTTAACTGACGAATTAGTTGCTTATAATGATGGAACTGTAATTGTAAAATTGGTTATTGAATTAACTGAAGCAACAGATAATTTTACAGAATTATATGAAATAGAAATTAAACAAGATACTGATGCTAGTGGTACACCATTAAGTCCTGCTGATACTTTTAAAGAAATTGGTAGAGGTTCTAGAACTAAATATGAGTTTTTAAATGTAATTGATAAAGCTACATATTCAGTAAGAGCAAGAGGTGTTAATATTTATGGAGTTAATTCTTCAACTATTACTGCAAATAGAACTATTATAGGACAAATAGCACCACCATCAGATGTAGAAAACTTTGCATGTAACATAATTGGAAAAGAAGCTCATTTAAGTTTTGATCCTGTACCTGATTTAGATTTATCTCATTATAGAATTAATTACAGTCCACTTACAAGTGGTGCTGAATGGCAAAACTCAATTGTATTAGTAAAAAAATTATCAAGACCTGGTACTTCAATTGTAGTGCCAGCAAAAACAGGTACATATTTAATCAAAGCAGTAGATAAATTGGGTAATGTATCTATTAATGCAAGTCAAGTTGTAACACAAATAACAACTATTGGTGATTTTACAGATTTAATTACTAATAACCAAAATCCAGATTTTACAGGTACTACTAATGATACTGTAATAACTACATTAGAAGATAACTCTAAAGCAATTATTCTTAAAGGTAATCAACTTTTTGATGATGTTTCGGGTAACTTTGATTCTATTACACAAACTTTGTTTGATGGTGGAGAAAACGCAACAGTTAAATCATCAGGTACTTATGCTTTTTCTGATACCATTGATGCTGGATCAGTTGTAACTACACAGATAACAGCAACATTAGAGCAACAAGTTACTGATAGAGCAAGAATCTTTGATTTTGTATCAGGTAATTTTGATGATCAACCATCTAACTTTGATGGAGATGCTAACACTCAATGTTCTTCTGAACTTCAAATATCTGTTTCTGATGATAACTCTACTTTTTCTGCATTTCAAGATTTTACGATTGGCGATTATACAGGTAGATACTTTAAATTTAGAGTATTACTAACATCAGATAATGGAACTGCAACACCCATAGTAACAGCAGTTGGTGTGGTTTTAAGATTAGAGTCATTTGTTAATTCTCAAAATGATTTAGCATCAGGTACTGGTACAAAATCAGTAACTTACCCTAAAGCATTTACATTATTAAATAGTATTGCTATTACTTTATCTGTTCAAGATATGTCTTCAGGCGACAAGTATGCAATAAGCAATAAATCAACAACAGGGTTTAATATTGCCTTTCAAAATAGTGGTGGTTCAGGTGTATCAAGAACATTTGATTATCAAGCAAAAGGAGTGTAGAATATTTTGTTGATTATTTAATAAACATATGATAAACGAACAAAAAGGATTAATATAAAATTATGGCAACTCACGATTATGTAATAGCTAACCAAGGCTTTCCATCTTTCAGAGCAGATTTAAACTCTGCACTTTCTGCAATAGTTTCAAATAACTCAAATGCTAGTTCCCCTAGTACAACTTATGCTTATCAAATGTGGTATGACACAAGTGCAAATATTTGGAAAATGAGAAATGCTGATAATGATGCATGGATAAGTCTTGCAACATTTAATCAAACAACTGATACAGTAAATTTTTTAGATTCTACTATTAGTACTCCTCTTGAAGTTACAGGATCAGCAAGTGCTGGTGCAGAAATAAGATTACCTGAAGATACAGATAATGGCTCAAATTATGTTGCTTTAAAAGCATCAGATTCAATTAGTTCAAATGTAACTTTTACACTACCAAGCGCAGATGGTACATCAGGACAAGTAATACAAACAAATGGTAGCGGAAATTTATCATTTATTACAACAGAAGATCCAACAGCTCTTGCAATAGCTTTAGGATAATATATAAAACAAATAATTAAGGAGAATAAATGGCGAATACTTTTAAATGTGTAACTTTTGCGGCAGAACCAGCATCAGCTGGAACACCTTACACAATGTACACAGTAGCATCTAGCACTACAACAGTTATTTTAGGTTTAGTTCTTACTAACATACATACATCAGCAGTTACTGTTGAAGTAGAATTAGTAAGTGATACTGCAAATAGGAATGGTGCAAACAATGTAGCTAATGGAACTGCGTTTTTAGTAAAAGATGTAACAATCCCAGCTGGTAGTTCATTAGAACTTTTATCAGGTGGTAAAGTAGTTATGGAAACAACCGATATACTAAAAATAGATTGTTCAGTAGCTGATAAATTATCAGGCACATTATCTATAATGGAAATTACATAGGAGGTTTAATTGTCTTACATAGGATTACAACCAGCAAACGCAGTATTAACAGCATCAGATATAGCAGACAATATTATTACATCTGCTAAATTAAATTATGCAGAATCAACATTAACAGATGGTGCAACAATTAATTGGAATGCAGAAACACAAGATGTTTGTAAAGTAACATTAGGTGGTAATAGAACTTTAGCAGCTCCTACTAATGGAACAACAGGACAATTTATTTCTATTCTTGTAATTCAAGATGGAACAGGATCAAGAAGTTTAACATGGAATGCTGTATATGAATTTGCTAGTGATACTGCTCCAACATTAACAACAACAGCTAATCTAGGTGATGTATTTGTATTTAGATACAATGGAACTAAATGGATTGAAGTTGGTAGAAACCAAGCATTAACATTATCATAGGAATATTATGTACGCATTAGTAGAATCAGAATCAGTTACAAAAATTTTTTCTTATCCAAAAGGATTTAATTTAGGAGATATACAATATCCATCAGATATATTTATTAAATGGTCAACAGAAGAAAAAGAAGCTATCGGTATTTATGAAATAGTATTTGATAACAGTAATAAAAAAGATGAGAAATGGTATATTAATACTAATCAATCTTTTGATTTTGCTGATGGTGTTGTTACAGCTTCTTATGGTACTGCTACACCTAAAGCACACGCAGATACTTTATGGACACAACAAGATTCAGATGATGGAGATTTACCATCTGACAAAGAAGTTGGAGATGTAAAAACAGAAGGTTTAAAAACACAATTAATTAGAACTTTAAAACAACAAGTAGCTGGAGAACTAGCAAACACAGATTGGTACATTACAAGAAACGCAGAAAAAACAACTGCAATACCATCTAATATATCTACTCACAGAGATGCAGTTAGAACTAAACAAGCTAGTATGGAAACTGCAATTACAAATGCAAGTGATACTCCAGCATTAGAAACTTTATACACATACACAGAGCAAGATGATGGTTCTGTTACAAGACCATTAGGCGAACTTCCAACACTGGAGAGTTAATGCCAATAAATAGTTTTTTATATCCAGGTGCTAAAGTAACTACAGGCTATGATGTAGCTAACTCATTAAGGTTTAATGATGGTAGTTCCGATTATTTAACAAGAACAAACTCAGGAACAGGAAGTACATCAAAATCTACAATTTCGTTATGGACAAAAAGATCAGGCATTAGTTCATATCAAGATATATGGGAAAGTTTTAATGACAACTCAAATTATTTTAGATTAAGATTTAGAGATGATAACAGACTAGATATGCAATCAGATATATCTAACAGTACAGTTTTTTTAAAAAGAACTACAAGAGTATTTAGAGATCCATCAGCTTGGTATCATATTTGCGTAGCAATAGATTTAACTCAAAGTAATGCAGATAAAATAAAATTATATATTAATGGAACAAGAGAAACTGCATTTGATAGTTCAACAGATTTAACTTCAACTTCACAACAATTTGTAGGTGGTGGTGGTAGTTATAATTTTACTATTGGAAGACACCCAAGTAGTGATGCTTATTATGATGGTTATATGGCAGAATATGTTTTTGTTGACGGTCAAGCACTAGACCCAACATCATTTGGAGAATTTGACGAAGATAGTGGAATATGGAAACCAATAGATGTATCTGGTTTAACCTTTGGCACTAATGGATTTTATTTAGACTTTGAAAACTCTGGTAGTCTAGGTGCAGATGTATCTGGTAATGACAATGACTTTACAGTTAATAACCTTACAGCAACAGATCAATCTACCGACACCTGTACAAACAATATGTGTACTTGGAATTTTTTAGATAGATATTATACACAAGCAGTTTTTTCTGAAGGAAATACAGTAGTTCAAACACCAAATGCTTCACAAACATATTGTACTTCTACTTTCGCTTTAAGTTCTGGAAAATGGTATGTTGAAGTTTTAACAGAAGATGGCTCTAATAGAGATAACATAGGAATTGTAGATAGTATTTCTTTAGCTAATGATTCTAGTAATAATTTATATGAAAAATCTAAAGGATATTCTTATAGAGGTTGGACTACTGATCCTGGAGTATGGAATAATGGTTCAAAATTAAGTGGTACTTTTGCCTCTTATGGTTCTCCAAATACTATAAGTATTGCATTAGATTTAGATAATAATAAACTTTATTTTGCTAAAGATGGTGTTTGGCAAAATAGTGGTGATCCTACAAGTGGTGCAACAGGCACAGGAGCTATATCTATTACAGCAGCTTCGGACTTAAGTAGTGGTCGATACTTTATTGCAGTAGGAGATGAGGTTACAAGTGATGATACTACTTATAGAGGTAATTTTGGTTCTCCATTTTACGCAATCTCATCAGGCAACACAGATGGTAATGGCTATGGAAACTTTGAATATGCAGTACCTAGTGGGTATTATGCACTTAACACAAAAAACCTAGCGGAGTATGGATAATGGCTTTACATTCGTTACACTCATGCAAAGAAATTAACATAGCTTACACAAAGGATTAATCATGGCTTATACAGATATAGACAAACCATCAGATTATATGAGAATACAGACTTGGTCTGGTAACAATTCAGCAGATAGAGAAATAACTTGGTCTGAAACTGACAATATGCAACCTGATTGGATATGGGTAAAAAGAAGATCAGATACTGCTAACCACAGACTTGCAGATTCAGTTAGAGGTGCAACAAAAATTTTACGATCTGATACTAATGGTGCTGAAACAACAGAATCTGATGATACTTTATCTTTTGACACAAATGGTTTTTCAGTTGGAAGTAATTCTGGAGTTAATAAAACAGGAGATACTTATGTTGGCTGGGGTTGGAAAGCTGGAACATCATTTACCAATGACGCAAGTTCAACAGGGATAGGAAGTATTGATAGTTCTGGAAGTGTATCTGATGCTTCTGGTTTTTCAATTGTTTCATACACAGGAACTGGAAGTGCTGGTACGATAAAACATGGGTTATCGGCAGCTCCAAATTTTATGATTGTAAAAAATAGAGATGCCGCAAGAAGTTGGAATGTATATTTTGGCGATCCAACAGATTATATATACTTAAATGATACCGCTGCTGCTGCAGACTATAACGAAATATGGAATGATACTGCACCAACTACAAGTGTTTTTAGTGTTGGAACAGACAATGGAGTTAATCAAAGTGGAGAAAAATACATAGCATATATATTCGCAGAGAAACAAGGCTACTCAAAATTTGGAAGCTATACAGGTAATGGAAATGCTAATGGAACATTTGTTTATACGGGATTTAAACCTGCTTTTGTTATGGTTAAACAAACTAATACTGTTAGATATTGGGCTATGTTTGATAATAAAAGAGATGGGTTAAATCCTACAAATAGACCATTATTTCCTAATGCGTCTGACCAAGAATCTGATTCAGTTAATTATTACCATGATATTTTATCTAATGGTTTTAAATGGAGAACTAACTCAAATATAATGAACGTAAGTGGTGGAACATACATCTACATGGCTTTCGCTGAAAATCCATTCACAACATCAACTGGTGTACCAGC
>Ga0209716_1002109_pt1 | contig 13516 bp, 13 predicted proteins | sample COGITO_mtgs_1205_FD_184811 | JGI IMG/M metagenome (GOLD analysis project Ga0209716, IMG submission 184811) | Pelagic marine microbial communities from North Sea - COGITO_mtgs_120531 (SPAdes) (version 2) | ecosystem: Environmental > Aquatic > Marine > Epipelagic ...
CCAAATTAAGCTCTATTATTTCTAACCTCTGGTGAAGCAAAAAGCTTTGAATAAATTTTTGATTCTTAGTAAACAGTAATCAGGGGTTTTTTATTACAACTCAGGCATACCCTCTTCAGCATGCTCTGGTACTTCTAACCCTCTTAAATAAGTCAGACTGACATTTATAGATGAATGAATCAATCCTTTGGTTGGGACTACGGGAAAGTTCAATATTAAGCTTAGGTTAATTAGTTGCATTTTGCAATTAAACTTTTTAAATTGAATCAAATTAGATATATGTTATATTTTTTTTTAAATTGATACTTAGATTAGGTGAAGCAATGTTTTCAATTTACAAGTTATTAGCGGTCAGTGTAACAATATTTTTTACTTGTTGTAATTCTCCCTCAAAAACATATTTAGAAAAATATCTACCCAAAAGCTCTTTTAAAGGAGTTTGGGTGACTAATGTTGGTAGTGACGCTCTTAAATCTGAAGCCAATATCAAAGATCTAGTTTACAATTGTAAAAAATACCAAATCAATCATCTTTTTGTTGTGGTTTGGAATAAAGGAGTAACTCAATATCCGAGTGATGTCTTGAAAAAATACATTGGGATAAAACAAGAGCAAATGCTTTCACATTTTGATCCCCTAAAATTTCTTATTGAAGTGGCTCACCGACAAGGTATAAAAGTTCATGCTTGGTTTGAGTTTGGTTTTTCATTTGCTTATAATGACCCCAAAAGCCTGTGGATAGAAAAATATCCAGATTGGCTTGGGAGAGATTCGGAGGGGGAAATTCTTAGAAAAAATAATTTTATTTGGTGGAATGCACTACATCCAGGGCCTCAGAAATTTCTTCTAGAACTAATTGAAGAGGTTGTTACAAAATATGATATAGATGGTATTCAGGGAGATGATCGCTTTCCTGCTATGCCATCAGAGGGAGGCTATGACCCTTATACTTTGTCACTTTTCCAAAAGGAGTTTAACACAAGCCCACCTACAAACCATAAAGAAGAAAATTGGATTAGTTGGAGAGCTGATCAATTGAGCGAATTTGGGAAAAAGGTGTACCAAAAAGTAAAGTCCATTAATCCCAAAACACAAGTTTCTTGGGCACCAAGTATATATCCTTGGTCAAAACATGAATATTTACAATCTTGGCCGGATTGGATCATTGGAGGCTATGCAGATTTTATTATTCCACAATTTTACAGATATCAACTTGATGATTATTCAAAAATTATTGATCAACTGGAAACTCAACTTAATACCAAAGAAAGAAAAAAAGTTTATGCAGGGGTACTGGCAGCTTTAGGAGGGGGATATAGAATTAATGACACACTTCTGGTTGATATGGTTAATTATCATCGATCAAAAGGAATTGAAGGAGAGGTGTTTTTTTATTACGAGTTTTTTAATCGTTGATAACGAAAATTAATATTAAGGCAACCTAAAGGCTTTCCTGCCCATCCTATTACCTGAGGGAGGAGGAGGAGTTGTATCTCTTGATATTATATATAACCAAAATTCTAATAATCAATAATTTATAATTATGTATTAGATTAATTTTTAATTTTGACTATATGAAAGATGCAAAATACTTAATGGCCTTTAGTGTTCCTTTGAGTGTATTCATAAGTATATATTTCAGAGAAATTTTTTCATACACCTCTACATTATACGTATTTCTTTTTATACCCATTGTTGAACTTTTTTTACCCACGCATCTGAGTACCTTTTCAGAACAAGAATCCAAAAGCAGACTGAAAGACAAGTTTTTTGATTGGCTTCTTTATTTAAACGTTCCCATTGTTTATCTAATTTTATTCTATGGTCTATATTCGTTTGCTAATTCCGATCTTCAGCCATACGAATATTTTGGGTTCGCACTTTCGTTAGGGATTCTTTTGGCCACAAACGCTGTCAACGTTGCCCACGAGTTGGGGCATCGAAAAAATAAATTTGATGTTTTTGTCACCAGATTATTGTTACTCCCATGTCTCTATATGCATTTTACAATGGAGCACAATTATGGGCATCACAAAAATGTTGCCACAGAACTAGACCCAGCTTCTGCCAAAAAGGGACAAAGCTTGTATCACTTTTGGATTACCTCTGTTTTTGGGCAGTACAAGAATGCTTGGCAAATTCAGATGAAATTGTTGAAAAATAAGAAAGCTTCCTTTGTTTCGTCCGAAAACAATTTACTCCTCTTTTTAATATATCAAAAACTTTACCTCACCACTATTTATGCTTTGTTGGGAGAAGGAGCACTGATGCTGGCTTTTTTGGTTGGTGTTATTTCATTTCTATTTTTAGAAACCATTAACTACATTGAGCATTATGGTCTAAGTCGCAAAAAGGTAGGGAACAAATATGAAAGAGTTCAAAACACACATTCTTGGAATTCCGATCACATCATGGGGAGGATCATTTTGTATGAATTAACGCGACACAGCGACCACCATTTTCGCGCCTCGAAAAGGTATCAGGTTTTGGAAAGTTTGGAAGACAGTCCAAGATTACCATTCGGTTATCCCATGTCTATGCTGCTAGCTTTTGTTCCACCCCTTTGGTTTGCCTTAATGCATCCCGTTTTAAGAAAAATGGAATAAACTCAATTCCACAAGGTTGGATCCAATACAAATCTCTTGTAAATCTTTTTCAACATTGACTTATAAGAGCTTTTAATGGTGTCTTTAAATGTGGTGTTTCTATTTATTCATACTATTGAATCTAAGTTAATATGTGGCACATTTTTTTTAATTTAGACTGTTATGAAAAAGTTAGTACTTCTTTTAATCTTTTCTATTTTAATATTTCAATCTTGTATTGAATCATTAGATAAGTCGAAACAAACAAAAAATAATACTGAAATCACAAAAATTGCCTTTGGGTCTTGTGCTTCGGAAAAGCACCCGCTTCCAATATTTTATAATGTAGTAAAACATAAGCCTGATCTATTTATTTTTCTGGGTGACAATATTTACGGAGACACTAAAAATATGGATACTCTAAAAAAAAAATACAAACTTTTGGGCAATAAAAAGTCATTCATAAACTTAAAAAATAAAGTTCCGATTTTAGCCACTTGGGATGACCATGATTATGGATGGAATGACATTGGTAAATCATATGAATATAAAGAAGAATCAAAGGAAATATTCCTTCAATTCTTTGATGAGCCAGCATCCTCACAACGGAGAAAACATAAAGGTATTTATCATTCCTACATGAATAAATATGGAAATAATAAACTTCAAATAATATTGCTCGACGGTAGAACATTTAGAGATGATTTAAAACCATATAACGGAGAATATGACAATGACATGAGGTATGGTTTTTACCAAAAAGACTATGCCCCACACTTGGATACACCGTCAACGTTACTTGGAAAGCAGCAATGGATTTGGCTAGAAAATGAACTAAAAAAGCCGGCAGATGTTAGAATTATTTGCACAGGAACTCAATTTGGGATTGAATGGAATGGATATGAGGCTTGGGCAAATTTCCCCAATGAAAGGAAGCGTATGGTTGATTTGATAAAAAGTACAAAGGCAAATGGTGTTCTGTTTATTTCAGGGGATGTCCATTACTCTGAAATTTCCAAATTAGATACTCCTTTTTATCCACTTTATGATTTTACCTCAAGCGGTCTTTCATCAACTTGGCACTTTGCCACACCAAATCAAAACAGAATTGAAGGCCCCATTATGGAAAATCATTTTGGATTAATTAATGTCTTTTGGGAACAAAACAATACAAAAATAAAAATGGAAACATGGGATATAAATAACAATCAAAGAATTGAATACACCATACCATTAAAGTCCTTACAATTTCAAGAATGAAAACCTTTATTTTTTTAAGATAGAATAAGTTATAGTATAGCTGGTTAATCATCTTAAATTTTCAATAATCCCAAGTTTGGGACCAATCCAAATCCCTTTTTAATCAGTATCATCTTTGATCTAACCAAAAACTTTTAGTGATGGTCTAAATGAGAGATTTTAAATATTATTCAAAAGCTCTTAAACGCACCCCCTAAGCGCATAATAACCCCCTAGTTGGCTATGTGTTATTGCCTCCCTTTAATTAACTTGTTGTATTAAAATTTATCAATGAAAAAAATATATACCATACTTCTATTGGGGAATTTTTTGATGAACTCAGGCCTTATTCATGCACAGCAGGAACCATACGATTGGCCCGAAGTTAAAAAAGAATCCAAAACTTGGACCCGGTGGTGGTGGATGGGCAGTGCAGTAGATGAAAAAAACATTCGTCGATCATTGATCGCTTTTCATAAAGCAGGAATCGGTGGGGTAGAGATAGAACCCATCTATGGGGTAAAGGGACAGGAGGATAATTATATTGATTTTTTAAGTCCCAAATGGATTGATATTTTGAGGTATACAGTAAGGGTAGCGGACAGCTTAAAAATGGGAGTTGATTTGACCTTGGGAACTGGCTGGCCATGGGGAGGGGCAAATGTAAGTCAGATCGATGCCGCTAAAAGTCTTTTGGTAAGGAAAGTACAGCTAAAAAAAGGAACACTTTTTTCGGAGACGGTCTCTCCATTCAAAACAGGAACCTTGATATATCCTACCCAACTTGACATCAGGGCTCTTGATACAAAAAAAGAGAGGCCAATATTAAAAGGAGTTTTTGCCTTTGACACCCATAACAGTTTTATAAATCTGAGTAATAAAATCATCAATGACCAACTGGAGTGGAAGGCCACATACAAAGATTTCGATTTATTTTTTGTGTTTGAAGATCGAACAAGGCAAAAAGTAAAAAGAGCAGCTCCAGGAGGGAAAGGATGGGTTTTGGATCACTTTTCTCCTAAGGCATTAAAAAATTACCTTCAGCTTTTCAGCACTGCTTTGGGAAAAATAGATGGTAAGATTCGGTCGGTTTTCAACGACAGCTATGAAGTGTACAAAGCAGACTACACCCCCAATTTTTTTAATATTTTCGAACATTACCGCGGCTACGATCTCAGGCAATATATGAATCGGCTTTTGGATAGAAATGACAATGAAATCAGTAACCGAATCAGAAGCGACTATCGAGAAACATTATCTGATTTACTAGTGGAAGGATTCAATCCTGTTTGGAATGAATGGGCTGAAAATATAGGAGTAAAAACCAAATATCAAGCCCATGGTTCCCCGGGAAATCTCATTGATCTTTATGCTGCTGCTGATATACCTGAATGCGAAACCTTTGGATCTATGCCCTACAATATCAAGGGTTTTAGAAGAGTAGAAGGAAACGGAAGCTCGGTCGATTACCCTCACAGGAATTTTCGAGCGGGAGACGCCGATTTAGCAATGATCAAATTTTCCTCCTCTGCAGCTCATTTGTCTGGAAGAAAACAAGTTTCTGCCGAAACCTTTACTTGGTTAAGAGAACATTTTAGAACTACTTTATCTCAGTGTAAACCAGAACTCGAAGATTTGTTTATTAATGGCATCAATCATATCTTTTTACACGGATCAACCTATTCTCCAGAATCGGCCCAATGGCCGGGTTGGAAATTTTATGCGTCCGTAAATTTTAATGACACCAATCCCATTTGGGAAGATGCTCCCGCCCTATTTGAATACATCAGTCGATCCCAATCATTATTACAACAAGGCCAGCATGACAATGATGTGCTAGTCTATTGGCCTATTCATGACAGTTGGTCGAAATTTAACGAGGGTGATCCTTTGGTTCAATTTGCCATTCATCGCCTTAATACTTGGCTGTCAGACACCCCCTTTTATAAAACGACCCATCATTTAATTAAAGAAGGCTATAGCATTGACTATATCTCAGATCGTTTTTTGGAAAAAGTAAACGTCAAAAATGGAATCATCCAACTGCCTGGAGGTAACTACCGTTCGATCATTGTTCCAGCTACCCAAAACATGCCGCTTAAAAGTTTAAAAAAACTGGTTGCTTTAAAATGTATGGGGGCATCTGTTGTCTTTTTGGGAAGACCTCAAACTGTCCCAGGTTTTTTTGAGCACCAAAAAAGAGAACAAGAGTTAAAAAGGTTTTCCAAAGAAAAAATCAATAAAGTTTATTCCCTAAAAGAAATGGAAATCCCCCTTAAAAAAGCAGGGGTAATTAAAGAGGAATTGTCCAAAAAGGGACTGAAATTTATCCGCAGGAAATACCTAGGAGAAAAAATCTATTACTTGGTCAATCATACCCCAAATATGATAGAGGGGTTAATCCCTCTGGGTATCCAATCCAAAGAGGTTTTGATTTTAGATCCATTGACGGGAAAAAGAGGGAAAGCCATTACAGAGCAAGGAGCAGGCATTACCAAAGTAAAATTATCCTTGCCTTCGGGTGCTAGTGTCTTTCTAAAAACTTTTGACATGGTAAGCACAGCGAAATGGAAATACTACAACCCGTCGGAGAAATCTTATCAGATTTCTGGAAATTGGGATTTTAAAATAATCAAAGGTGGGCCTGATAATGAATATTCAAAAAAAATCAATCACCTGACCTCTTGGACTCAATGGGGTGAGAAAATGGCGGCCTTTTCGGGAACTGCCCAATATGAAATTAAATTCAACAGACCTGCAGATTACGAAGGTCCCTGGCTATTGAAACTCGGAGATGTTAGGGAAAGTGCAAAGGTTTGGTTAAATAATCAATACCTCAGGACACTTTGGTCCAATCCCTATCAACTCAAGATTAAAAATTTGAAAAAAGGAAAAAACATACTTCGCATTCAGGTGACTAACTCGGGCTCCAATAGGATCAAGGCAAAAGAAGCAAGAGGCGAAGAATGGAAAATCTTTTACAACATCAATGTCGTAGGGCTTGATTACCAACCTTTTGATGCCTCAAAACTGGATGTTTTGGATGCTGGACTTTTGGAAGCTCCTCTTTTGACGCCCCTAGAAATTTTTGAATAAAAATTATTAATTAAATCATAAAAAAGTCAATAAATCTGATCAATACACTCCTTATTTTAGTATAAATAAGAAGTGTGGAAAGTGATGGGCCCTTAAAATTAGTTTTATTTATATTTAATAATTATATCCGAATACCCATGAGAAATTTATTTTTATTATTAATTCTTTTTTTTAGAACCACTTTATTAAATGCCCAATCGGACCCATTGTCCGTTGAGATAATAATAAATAAAACCCAAAAAACAGAACTGATGCTAGATGGGGAAGGTTTGGAAAAAATAATTATCAATCAAAAGATTGGTTGCAATTTGAAAAAGATGGTTTTATCAGATATAGCGATCTAGGGGCCACTGGAGACGGTGTAACGGATGATATGATATTCATCAAGGCTACGCATGCAGTAGCCAATGAATATGAATTTGCGGTTAAAGCCGATGATGCAGCCCTCTATTATATTAGTGGGAAAGAAAATTCGGCAGTGATACATACCGATACCGATTTTGGAGATGCAACTTTCCTTATCGATGATGTTGCAGTAGAAAATATCAATACTCCAATTTTTAAGGTCCGTTCTCGCATGAACCCCGTGACCATTAGTGGTCTTAACCAACTAAAGAAAAATCAAAAGATTACTTCGCAGCGTTTACCCGAAGCTTGTATCGTCTCCACTTTGGATGACAAAGTGAAGCGCTATATACGTTATGGTTTAAATCAAAACAAAGGGCGCTCACAAACCGATATTTTTTTAATGGATAAAAATGGCAAAATAGATAGTTTGGCACCTATCATTTGGGATTTCGACCATATTTCAGAAATCACAGCACTCCCCATTGATCAAAAAAAACTCATTATAAATGGAGGAAAGTTTATTACAATTTCCAATCAAGCTCCATCAAAGTATACTTATTATAGCAGAAATATCGACATCAGGCGGTCCAATTCGGTGATTCAGAATTTAAAACATTTTATTAAAGGTGAGGGGGAACACGGGGCACCTTACAGGGGGTTTATAAGCATCTCTGATTGCTCAAATGTATTGGTGAAGGATTGTGTCATGACAGGACATAAAACCTACAGAACTATTGGTGCTGCCGGAAAGCCAGTTTTTATGGGATCTTATGATTTGTCTGTTAGCCGTGCTATTAACATTTCTTTTGTCAACTGCAGACAAACTAATGATATTAACGACAATAGCTATTGGGGTTTGTTTGCTTCAAATTATTCCAAAAACATCAGTTTTGACCATTGTGTTTTCTCCAGATTTGATGCCCATATGGGGGTTTACAATGCAACGATCCGAAATTCTACCTTGGGATACATGGGCATCAATGCCATAGGTTCTGGGAAATTTGTGGTAGAAAATTCAACGATTTATGGAAGGAGCTTGGTTAATTTAAGACAAGATTACGGCAGCACATGGGAAGGCACATTTTTAATTAAAAATTGTGTCTTTGTTCCGTCTAAGAGAAATTCAGGATCTGTAAGCCTTTTTAGCGGAGCCAATAGTGGAATGCATGATTTTGGATATACTTGCCACATGCCCAAAAACATTATAATAGAACAACTTCATATTGACGACTCCAATCTTGAGGGTGGTAATAATAGTATTTCACTATTTGCGAACTTTAATCCCAAGATGATTAATGAGAATTTTAAAGAGGATTTTCCTTATATACGGACACAAAAAGTTACCATCAAAGATTTAACTATTTCCAGTAATCAAAAACTTAAGGTAAGTGAAAATCAATTTATGTTTAAAGACTTGAAAATAACAATAGATTAAAACTTCAAAAAGTGCCAAAAAACGGGCTCAAAAATGATATAAAAAATAGTTAAAATGAGCAAAATATGATGAAAAAACACTTTTTTAAAATCATTTGATCAGCATCAAATCGATTAATAAAAAGTAAGATCATTTAAATCATTCTAAATAATTGTATTCATCTTTTAAGCCAAGAATTTCAATGGACTTTTTTGAAGGTTTTGGTTTTTTATCTCTGTCTTTATAGTAGTGCACATTGTCCCAGTCGAAGGCTGCATCAGTCTCTCGCGGATCCCCTGTTTCTATTAAATAAGAAATGAGCTGATTTGAAATCTCATCCCTCACCGATGCAAATTCTTCATCATAAGCGAGATTGTTCATTTGAAATGGATCCTCGCTGAGCTTGAAGAGTTCGTGTTGAGGACGTTTGGAAAAAGCCAAATTAAATAATTTCCTGGTAGGTTTCGAATTTTTATTTTTAAGCATAAAAATTTTGGTAGGTGCTTCATAATGGAGCATATGGGCATCAACGTCTCCAAACAAAGGTGGATCTCCAGCGGGCCAGCGTTCGGGTTCGTAATTTTTAATGTATAAATATTGATCGGTCCTAATAGCACGACCTGGATATCCAATTCCACCTTTTCTAACAAAAGCATGACGTTCACGGGCCATGACCACATGATCCCGCTGGGGGTCAATTTTTCCTGTCTTTTCTGTAGTAAGCAGATCCACAAAACTTTTAGCAGTCATCTCAGTAGAGGGTTCGATTCCTGCGAGTTCCAATATTGTAGGGGCAAAATCCTTAATATTGACAAAGTCTTGAATCTCTCTACCACCAGGAAAATATTTTGGCCATGAAATCACAAGAGGAATTTTGGTCCCAAAATCATAGAGATTGGCTAAGCCTCTTGGCATTTGCCATCCATTGTCACTACATACAATAATGATGGTGTTTTCGAATGCCCCAAATTCTTTGAGTAAAGAGATATATGTGCCAACTTCTTCATCAAATCTTTGAATCTCATCATAATAATCTGCAATATCTTTTCTTATGTCTATATGATCAGGTAGGTAGGGGGGAACGACTATAGAATCCAGAGCTATACCAGAATTTTTCCATCCTTCGTTTCTATATGGGCGGTGAGGATCCCTACTGCTGTACCAATACATCCAAGGTTTTCCCTTTTCACTTTCATTAAAAAAATTTTCAAAGGAATCATATCTTTTACCTCCTGGGTTTTGAGTCCACCCTGTGACGGTTTCATCGCCGGGGCCCCATCCTTTACCTTCAATACCTACATGATAACCAGTAGCTTCGAGCAGTTGGGTAAAGACCTCTACTTTAGGAAAACTACTCCAAAGATTGGCAGCCTCGCCAAGCATCCAAATATCTTGACCTGTTAACATTGAAGCTCTGGCTGGAGAGCAGGAGGGAGCAGCGCAATAGGCGTTTTTGAAAATTACTCCGTCTTCTGCCAACTGATCAATTTGCGGGGTTTTCACTGATTTGTCCCCATAGCAACCCAGATGTTCCGCAGATTGATTATCTGACATCAACAGTAGGATATTTGGTCTTCTAATTGTCTTCTTTTCTTTTGTTGGGGTACAAGCCATTGTCACCAGCATCAAGCAGAGCATGGCAATTTCGAACGAGGTGGTTTTATTTTTTATCATTTATAGTCGTTTGGTTAACTGAATCAGTGTTGAATACAGCTACTTATCTTGCAAATTCAGCAACAGGAATAATTATATTAAGATAGCGAATTTTAGGTACTTTTTGGCTCAATTTTCAACCTCGTCTGATTCCATTGCTACTGGAGTCTGACTAGATTACAATACTTGGTAAGAATTTAGTCAGTGCATCCTAATGACAATCTTTGCACCTGACATAAACATTGATTTTTTTCTAGATTTGAATAATCTTAAATAAATGAAAAAACGACTACTCTTTTTACTTTTATCTGTAGGACTAAACGCCCAGTTTAACCTCCAAACTATTATAAAGTACAACGACGGAAATTTTATAATGAATATTGATATGAAATTAAAGTTTAGTGCGATGTATCAGCCCTCTACTTCTACGCCCGTATTTTTGAGGAACACAATCTATTGATAAATCCTCCTGACGGACGTATTGCAATAGTTGCAGATGGCAACTCTCCTGACCCTGACGATTTAGGAGGGTTCTGTTAGTATCTAACTTATTCGTGCTTTTGGAATGTCTGCTAGACTTGTTCATTATTCTCACAGCTGTGATTTGGTTAGAGACAATAAAATTTTTGTTAGAGCTGAAAAAGAACGTCATCAATTAATGCAACTGAGCTGTTATGTTACAGCCAGACGTTGGGGTGGATTTTAATAATGGTTTGAAGGAAGGAAGGGAAATATAAAAACTATTTTACTAAGTTTTATATCGCAAAATCTATTATAGTTTAACATATCCTCTTCCGTTAAACCCCCGTTAATAAAAAAGAATAGTCGAAACTTATATTAGTATTTAATTACCCCTTCCTGTTTTTCGAACTGCCGTAGTTGACTTCATAGAACCTCCTGACTTTATTTTCTTTTTATTTTTGTCATTTGAAGGCCCTTTTACTTTACTGTTACCAAAATATTTACTACTCATTATCTGTTTTTTTTACCTTATAAATTTAATAAATTAAATTCTATCCTTTCCATTTACCTCATACTTATCCTAAGGGTTTTTTCACATACTGTTATTGTGATTAAACGAATCCCTAATCCATATTAAAGCACAAGCCGACTCTTATACTTAAGCCCTAATAATTCTAGATTGAGATTTGATCATTTCTTTATTTATTTGTAATTTTAAATTATCCCGTGTGGACTGGGTGTAAAAATAGAGTCGCGGGTGGAGAGAACGCATCCGAAAAAATCGTTACGTAAGTTTAACGCTGAAATAAATCTAAAGGCGAAGAATTTATGTTGTACACTTTCAAGTTTCATAATTCTTCTTTGTTGATTTTTAGCACTCTAAATTTTTAATGATTATGAAATACTTTAACAAAACCAGAACTATCGAGCAAAAAACAACAGATAGAGACGTCTTGTTTAATCTAAAACAGCAAAATGAAATTTTAAATTTGATTCTTCATGAATTAAAGAGAATCAAAAACTAAATCTAAAAAAACCTTCTAAACGAAGGTTTTTTTCTTGTACCCCTCCCCTAAGTGAAGGGGTTTTTTATACACTTTGGTTTTCATTTTTTTGATTCACTTTCTTTAAATCGGAAAAAAAAGGAAGCCCAAATCACTTTTGAAAGTTGATATATGTATGGGGACAATGCCGTGACAAAAAACAGGATGGTGAGAAAAATCCTCAATGGCGATCCTGCCATTCCTAATAAATACATCAAAAGGAAAATGAAAATGGATAAACCCACTCCTAAAGCATAGGATACGTACATAGATCCGTAAAAAAAAGAAGGTTCTTTATTGAAATTGGTTTTACAATTAGAGCAAATCTTATTGATCTTGAGAAAGCCTTGAAAAGAATAAGGGGGATTTTTAAAGAGATTCACTTTTCTGCATGAAGGACATTTTAAAAAGAGTAGGGAAAGTATAAGCTTCATGACATAATTAAATTATCTTAATAAAGATAATACTTCTTTCATCCTCTTGACTCCCTTGAGATTCAGAAATACTTGAATTTTAAAATCGGACTATAGTATACTTAAGAAGCATATAGACCCCCAAAGGATTTTATTTTTCAAACCAGAGCATGATCCGGTTGTTGTTGAAAAGATTCAGGTTGGTCACACCAAAATTATTATTGCGATTGTTGATCATGGGCAGGTTGCCATTCAATTCCAGTTCTACCCCTTGAGTTACTGCCTTTAAATGGAATCCGTCTGCTTGGAATTCATTAATCAATCGTACAATCGAAGGATTTTTAGTCGTTTCTCGTTTTACCTCTTCCCCATTATCAATTTTGTAAACCAACTCCTTTTTGGTCTGCTCTAAAATATCAATTATAATCCACTCCTGTGCGGAAGCAGAGAGGGAAACCAAACATAATAACACCATGCTAAAATTCTTCATTTTCTCAATTTTAGTTTATCAAAATTTATTTTTAATTTTTTACTCATTTAAATCAATCCCAACGTGATGATCTACATTAAGTTTATCTTAAAATTAGAAAAAACAAATGAACTCTTACCCTAAAAAGTTTAAAATACCTAAAAGCATAATTTTCAAAAAAGTATAAAGTAATTTAGTGGAAAAATTAAAAAGCTTTACACCTATGAAATTTTTAACTTGTTTATTTACCACATTCATCTTTACAATTGGTTTAAAAGCTCAAGAGGGTCAGATTCCGCAAAGCCAAACTCCCGATACTTTAAAAACACTAACCAAAGAAAAAAGTAAATATAAATTCTTTGGATTGACCCAATTCACATTCAATCAAGCTTACTTTGAAAATTGGGTTTCTGGTGGAGAAAATTCTATGACTGGACTTTTCAGTATTGACTACAACATTAATTATCTTGGCAAACAAGGGTGGATTTGGGACAACAATATCATGCTCTCAATTGGGACGACTTATCTTTCGGGGAGTACTTTTTTTAGAAAAGCCGACGATAGAATTGAAATCAATTCCGTTCTCAGCAAAAAAGTAAATTCCTATTGGAACTATTCTGCCTATTTCAATTTTAAAACACAGTTACTTCCTGGGTACCGATACTTCAAAGTTGAAGGCGAAGAACAAAAAGAAAAAATTTCAAGAATTCTGTCTCCAGCCGTAATGCAATGTGGTTTGGGGTGGTATTACAAAGAAGGTGATATCGCTTGGTTCAATATTGCTCCATTGGCTGG
>Ga0209716_1002124_pt1 | contig 13463 bp, 11 predicted proteins | sample COGITO_mtgs_1205_FD_184811 | JGI IMG/M metagenome (GOLD analysis project Ga0209716, IMG submission 184811) | Pelagic marine microbial communities from North Sea - COGITO_mtgs_120531 (SPAdes) (version 2) | ecosystem: Environmental > Aquatic > Marine > Epipelagic ...
TACCTGATGTGATTCTAATATTGTACTTACTAAACCTACTGTAAAATTCCTGTAAGAAGGAAACTGTCGTGTCTGCTAAGAAAGGTTGAATATCTGCTCCTGAGGATAATTCATCATATGGGTAGTAGGATAGTTTCTTTTGCATTCCACCTTTACTCTCATTGAAAGTTCTTACTCTTTCAGCATTAGGGGTTTCACCTGTCCATGGAGTATGTTCTGCTTTCTTGAGTCTTTCTTTGTTCACAGGATTTTTATCCTTGATAGAAGTTTGGTCAAAAGTAAGTTCTCCTACTGCGCCTAATCTGGAGAAAGTAGCTGGTCTGTTGTAGATCTGAGATTTTACTTCTACTACCCAACCGTTTGAATCTACTTTGTGAGTTAGTCCAGTGATCAAGAATCCAAAGTTTCCTTTTCCTACATAACTCTCTGGTAAGATATTTTGATTGATTAGAAAACTATCCATAACCTGCATACCAGAAATACCTTCTATCTCTAATCCTAACTCAAAAGGTAATATTCCTCCATAAGATCTATCTATACCTTCTTCTAATAGAAGTTCTTTTGTCATCAAAGCATATTCATTAACTACTCCAGGTAAGGTGGTTGTTTGAGCAGTGAAGACAGGTGGACCGTAGACGTGAATGAGATACCCAATTGCAAGTGCAAATTGACTTTCTTTTTTCTCTCTCTTTTCTCTTGCAGCTTGTAGTAGTCTATCAAAGTCTGTTTTCTTCTCCGGTATGTACCTGTCTAATAGTCCAGCATTGAATCTCTCAAATAAGGTACCTTCAATCCCGTTAGAGGTAGGGTCTGCTTGAGCAGAGATTGCTATCTGTGTGGAGATACTTGGACTTAGTTTTGAGTTCATTGTTACATTTCTCAAAATAGTACTCCTTCCTATCAGTTCTAAGGCGATTGGATCTTCAGAAGAGTTTCCTACTAACTTTCTATCAATAATATGAAAGGTAAAATTCTCTTCATCAAACTGTAATGCTAATTCATTTATCTGCCCTGTAGCGAGATTGATGTCTCTTAGTATCTCATTTACAGTATCATATCCTTTTAGATCTCCATTACTTAGTCCTTTGTCTACTATTCCAAATAAGTAATCTGTTTCAATAAAGATCTCTAAAATATCTCCTCTTTTTGCTAATGTACTCAGTTGTGCGTAAGAATCTGGAAGCATACACTTTGTAATATCTACAGATGCATGTAAGTCTTCTAGAGTTTTGTAAGGATGCTTGCTTTCTTTACTTGTGTTGAATTGAAATAAAGCTTCTGTGATTGTATCCTTCTTGTTTGTTAGCTTTGATTGAGGAATGTACTTATTTAAGAGATCTAAAAAAGTACCTAGTTGAATGTAATAGTGAAATGTATCTGTGGTTCCTTCTCCTAACCTCCTTCGAGCTGCAGCAACACTGTACTCAGAAGATATTCCTACACCATGATCAAAATTTAAATCTACATTGAACTCTTGATAAACTCTAGAAGGTTCTGGTCCTCTTAGTTCTTCAGAAATACTTCCTTCAATTCTACGTCTCAATAAGTAAAGGGCTAAATGTATTCTGGAGGTGAATTGTTTAGAAGTATTCAAAATAAGCTGTACAGACTCAATAGAGGTTCCAACAGACTCAATAGAGGTTACATCTGGAACGATTGCAAGTACGCCGTTTATGTTAATAAAATCTTCATCTGCTTTCTGTTGATCCGGTGTTGGTACAGTTTGGACATCTGCTTTTTCTTTAACTATTGGAGTAAGTTTAAAGGTGGAGTTGTTGTAAATATCAGTAATACTATCATCTGATTCCAGTACCTCTCTTATCTCAGTAAAAGGTATTCCATCTGGATATTTCTCCTTTCCTCGGTGTCTGTATCCGTAAACAAAAGGTAGTATATTATTTTCTATGTAATCTAACCTGAAGTACTCGCTAGTTCCTGGTTTTACTTCTACTTCTATTTCTAAACCGTTGAATTTCTGGTATTCTTCTACTTCTTCAAGTGTGGAGAGAATTGTAAATGCTTTTTCTCGATTAGTACTTTGGTTCTTTGGAGGAAGGTGTTTTGAAAATCCTAGTATGCTTACACGGTAAGGAGAAGAACTGGTATCTACTGCATGCACTACCCTGTTGTCATATACATCGGATGTTGTAAGTCTTAGGTTGGCTTTTAAAGTAGCTTCATAATAAATGCGTTTTCGAGTGCCAAGGTTTACTTCAGGTAGTTTTTTTCTAATACCTTCTATAATAGCTTTTTGAGTGGCAGTACCTTCTACTTCTTCTCCTCCTTTTAAGTCAGTAAAAGAGGTTGTTACCTTTCCTACAACATCAATAGGCTTTCTACCTTCATCTTCTAAATTGTAGAAATAAATAACCTCTTCTTTTAACATGTTTGCGTTCAAAGTAAGAGATTCTATAACTGTTCCAATAGAAACAATATCTACAGTACAGGAATATCCTCCGTCAGTTCTCAATGACCAACTGAAGTTTTTTATGAGACCATACATACCATCATAGTTGTAGTCTGTTTTACGTCTCATCTCTTCAATAGCACGGTAGATGGTTTGTTTACTTTGATTCTGCAAGTCATCTGCAGATGCTCCTGTGTTTAGAAAAGAACTTACTAAACTCTTGTTGATGAAAGGTTCAGATAATAAAGGTTCCATATCATAGACTTGTCCATCTTTAGAATCAAGATAAACACTGTGACCCCATTCTAATAAAGCAGAGTACCCAGGTCTCATAAACATCTCTTCATAGAGATTCATCTGCTCTAAACTATGAACTTCAAACTGTACTGTTGCAGTTCTCAAACTACCGTACCTGTTGTGAGTGTTCAAATTCATTCCGGTAATACCGGCAACAGGTCTTACTCCAAAGTCATCAGAATATTCGTAACCTGGTGCTTCTGCAGTCACATCACTTGCTATACCTCTGTACCCGTTGTCTAAAACTGATTGTCTTGCAGGATCTTGTTTACCGTCCTTATCAATACCTGAGGTAAGTTTAATGAAAGGAGTCTTAGCTAAAAAGAAACTGTAAGCTTGTGGATCTTCAGGACCAAAAAGTCTCTTAGATGCTCCAATAACTTCTTGTCTTTTTGAAATCTGTTTAGCTACCTTTTTATCAATAAATCTTCCTGGAGATAAACTCATCGTCTATTATTCTCTATGGTCATTGAATTCAATACTCTTCCCAAAGGTAAAGGGATTCTGATCTGATAACCTGGTTCAATATTTAAACTATCTCTCCTAATATGTGGATTGGCAGTTGCGATTACATACCAATACTTTTCATCTCCATAATACTGTTTAGATAAGATATCAAACCTATCTCCTACAGTAGTAATAAGATAATAGTCTTCAATAGATTCTGGAGGTACTGTGTAAACTGTTGTACCTATACCAGAGGTCTTCTCTCTGATTATCTTAGATGTATTTTCATATCTATTTTTCATCTTTCTCTATAGATGTTATATCTCTTGTTCCTATAAATGATAAAGTGGATGCTTCCTCTTGTCCAACTATCCTCTCAGGTCTTTTATGATGTATAATATTGAAAGAAAGAGAGAGTGTAATTACTTGAGGTAGTATCAAATCCCTACCTGAGGAATCTGTTAATCTCCTATTTCCCTGAGTACTATCTGTACTTGACCAAGGCACTTCTTGTGCTATTTGATGACTGAGAGAAGTCATTATTCCATATCCTCTAAAATAATCACCTACTCTAATTCTTAGAACAGTTCCTTGATTCAATCCCTGTATTACTCCTCCAGGTACTTTACTGTTCTCATCTTCTGCTCCACTGTTTCCATATCTTCCATACATGTAAGACATTAGTGCATTTACTCTTTGGTAAGTTCTCTTAGTATCCTTATTACTAAAGATAGGAATTTGTAAGGTGAATCCCAACGTTCTTGTTGTACTATCATAAATGTAAAGAGGTTCATTCCTTCCTACATAGCTTATTGTGTTCCAACTTGCACTAAAACTATCATTGATGCCTTGAACAAATCCTCTGAAAGGTAAAGATGTATGTGTTCCTCTTACTACTGAGAATACTACTGGCAATGTATCTTTGTGGACTATTTTACTGAGATTATTATCCGATGTTGTTCCATCTTCTAAGAAAACTCCTTCTCTATTTGGATCTTCATTAGGGGACTTAGATACCATGTAACTGTGGAAGTCATCATGAAATAGAGACTGTTCATCTGCTGTAGATCTAGCAGCAGTCATATTATGCATACTTACAGTAGATGATTTACTTCCTGCTCTAGTAACACTCACTCTTCCTCCATACTTAGCTTGTGTTGCTGCTTGACCGTTTCCGGTGAAGTAAGGAGTCTTTCCCATCTGAGCTCCTAACTCATTTATTAAGAAATGGGTTCCTGTTCCGTTTACTACTACCTGTGAAAGAAGGGAAGCTGTTACTGAAGAGATATCTATTACACTGTCAATAGCAGATTGCTTTCTCTCTCCTTTGGTTGTGTCAAAGTTAGAGGCTCTCAATAAAGCTTGATTAGCAAGAAACTTTGCTCCTTGATAAGAAGTAAGTAACTTAGTCATCCTAACAAAATCATCTACTCTTGCATTTACCTGTAGACTTACATCCCTTCCTATTCTGTCAAATAAAGGCATACTTATTCAGTTTTGTAGTTAGTTCCTAAAGTTAATCCCATACCAACCTGATTACTGTCTAAGAAGATCTTGGCTTCTTTTTGAGCTAACTCTTGCATTGTTTTTTGATATTCATCTGCTCTCTTTTGTTCAGCTTCTGCTCTTGCTTTTTCTTGTTTTTCAAGATGACCAGTTACTGCTCCTGCAAGGAAACCAACGGTTCCTCCAATAGCCATTCCCATTGGACCAAACATTGATCCCATCATTACTCCTTGAGCTCCCATTGAAACTCCTTTTCCCATCGCTTCATTTCCAGATTTCTGCATCTGGGCGCCTACCATTGATCCTGCTATTCCAATTCCTGCTCCTAAAGCCATAGTACCTGCTGTAGCTTTGAATGCCCTACCTTTACTAAACATGTTTCCAGAAGCTTTAGCAGATCCTTGTTCGCCACCTTTTCCAGAAGCTGAAGCAGATTTACTTGAACCACCTACTCCTGCTTGCTTAGTGTAAAGAGGCATCGAAGGATGAATACCTCTCATACCCTTTAACATAGACCCGACAGTTGCTGCTCCTACTCCTGCTGCTGCTAAACTTACTCCTATCTTTCCTAGAGGAGATGAAGCAAACTTGGCAAATAGATCTGCTATCTTAGTAACTAAAGGTGTTACCTGTATTGCTATCTGTTTGAATGCATCCACTAACTTACCTGTAGCATCTTGGAACGTCTGATCTACACTAGCTTCCTGATTTACTTCTAATAATGCTGCTCCTAAATCACCAGTTGCCTTTGCTCTCTCTCTAGCAGTCTGTAACTGTTCTGCTGACATCTCAGATGCAATCTCTTCATTAGCTTTCAATGCTTCTGATTTCAATAACATCTCTGCCATCTGATCAGAATTCATACCCATGGATTTTGCTAAAGACTCTCTAGCAATAACATTCATGTTTTCAAACTCTGCAATTGTACCTACTTGTGTTGCTATCTCTCTAGTAAGGGTTAAAGTATCTCCCTGTAAAGCAGCCATCCTAGCTCTCTCAAAGTTCAACTGTTTACCAGTCAATACCTCTGCTTCTAATTCTGCTTGAATAGAAGATTCAAAATCTAACATAGAAGAAGCAATACTCTCTATCTGTGAGAACTCTAAACCTAATTTCTTGGCTTCAGCAACTATCTTACCTAATTGCTGTGGACTTCTTCTCAAAGTAAGATAAGTAGATGCAGATGCTGAACCTATGGTTTCAAATGCTTCACTTAGAGATACATTTACTCCTAGTGCTTTATTTGACTCTACTACTGATTGTGCTAAACTACTCTGGAATTCATCAGAAGATAATGCAGAACCCTCAGTAAGTAAGGCTAACCTTGAAGCTGCTGCTTCAGATACTCCCATGTATTTAGTTAGCTTAGTAAAGTTTTCTAAAGTTTCTCCTGAGAACTCTACTCCTAACTTCAATGATTGCTGTAAAGAGTTTTGTGCTTCTGCTAACTTAGTAGAGGTTATTCTTGAGTCTCTTGAATCAGCTGCAAACTGACCAAACCTCTTCTGCATCTCTGTAGCTGAGTCTAAACTAATACCTAAGTTTGTACTTAACTTCTTAGTCTCTTTAGCAGCAGACATGACACTTCCCAATAGTGCTGCAGGACCAAAGTTCTTACCTAACTCCATTGCTGCTGCTGCAGCTCCTTGTAATCTAGCAGATAAAGGTCCTGCTCCATCTGCAGCTGCTCTTGTAGCGGCATCTGCTGCCTTGTTTAAAGGACCAGCTATGAGACCACCAATAAGAGGTATCTCTCCAAACTTCTCTGCAAGATTCTTGAACTTCTCTCCTGCCTCTACTATCTGATTAGTAGTTTCTGCTACTTGAGCAGTTGCTGTTGCTTGTGCTTCAACAGCGTCTACAGTATCATAAATACCTCTCAAGAGAGTTCTGTATCCTGCTATCTCATCATCTGTAGCTGAAGAGATTCTAGCTAGTACTATCTCCTTCTCAACCTCAAGATCCAACATCTGTTGCTTGATCTCTTGATTCTTCTTGAGGATCTTTTCATAGTCCCTCTCTCCTTCTACTGTATTGTATACTTCAGAAGAGATGTCTCTGTAAGCACCTGCTGCTTTTGTAATAGTCTTAGAGATATCTCCAGCTAACTCTCCTGCTTCTCCTTTGAGATTCTTCAAGGATGCAGCCATAGAAGTAAGTGCTTGAGCTGTTGCTCGCATCTCTACTGCAGCGGTTTTAGTATCTACTCTACCTAAAGGTTTTGAATCGTTTTCTTCTGCCATTCCTTTTTACTATTCTTATAAATAGAGAAACCTCTAACTTCTAGAGGTTCTCGTTGAATAAGTTGGATTAATGTCAGGTCCCTTGTCAATAGTAGGGGACGAGGTTAGTTCCTGTGTGCCGTTAGCTTTATCCATAGCTTCCTTATGTGTAGCTTGTTCCTTCTCGTAAAACTCTTCGATAGTCTTGAAAGTGTACCTTCTCAACCAGATAGGCATATTGTAGACAGTTCCCCAATCATATCCTCCCTTTCCATGAAATACTATCTCATGAATCTGTTGAAATATATTCTTACGATAATCAGACGTCAGGCCAAAAAAAGTTGATCCCGATAGGCAGTGTGACCTCCTCATCACTTCCATCATCATAGGTGTAGGTGAACTTCAAATCTACATCAGGTGATACTCTTACATATTCTTCTCTCAATGCTCTAGCATCTTGTGCTAATAGATATCCATCTACAAACTTTCTAATGTCTGCTCTCTCCCTGTTTCCATTGATTGCTACAATCATATGTTTCAATCTAGTAGTAACTTCAGGAACATCATTCTTATTGATCTTCTGTAAACCTTTTATCTCCTGTTCAATAGCCAACTCATCGCCATGTGTGAATACCTTAAAGATAACTTCATATCCTGATTTCGGTAGCTTCACAGGAAACTCTCTACTATCTCTCTGATACTCTACCTCATGTGGTTTGGCATCTAGTGAAGATAAATCTACTTCTACTTGTTCTCTATTGTATTCTACCGGGTAGTCCTTTCCGTAAGATAAAATACGAGCAGCTATCATAATAGCGTTCTTATCTCCTACTAGTAAGTCCTTGTAATCGAACTCTGTTACTAATAGAGATTTCAGTAACTTATCAATAACAGTTCCGTTCTTGATGTAGTTCTGATTAGTAAGAATGTCTTCTTCTTTAGCAGTCATGTATTTCATCTCTACTTCTCCTGATGCTAAAGGATGTTCTTCAGGGTAAAGTAAACCTTTGGAAGGTAACTCGATGATCTCTGTGGGTAATGTAAACTCCATAAAACTTGTTTAGTTATAACTTATCATATATAAATATCTAAGAAAAAAAAACCTAGACATAAGCCTAGGTTCTTTCCATCAAATATTTTATAAGATTACTTTTCAGAATACTTTCTTTCGTATGTCTTTTGACAGTTGCCGTATTCTTTGTGAAGACCTTTTACAATCTTCTTCATCTCATTCATCTTTCTATTATCAATAATACCTGCTAAAGAAGTATCTTCTTCTAAAGAGTTGATCTTAGATTCGTAAGCTGCAATAATCTCTGAGATGACTTCTAATTGCATCTCCATTGCTCCTTTACTACAAGTTCTTTCTATGATCTTTGCTACCTCTTCTGCTGTAGTGCCTTTTAGAGCTTCTTGAACATATTCTTTTACCTCATCAGAAACTTCAGTAGATACTTCTACCTCTGGCATTATCTCGCCTTCGTCCACTTCTTTTTCATCAACACTCTCTCCTAAGTGAGATGCATCAATATCCATTGGTGCTAATGCTTTCTCTATCTCACCATATAAATACTGAGCTACATCTTCTGCATAGAACATCTCACCATTATCTTGGTGATCTTGGTAAATGTCTTTTGCACATTGTAAGAACTTTTCTAATAAAGGTTGACTTGTTAGTCCCTCTATTCTGTCCTTATTGTCTTGATCTTCAGCTAACATACTAACTGATGTTAGTTTATTCTCTGTCAAGAACTTTCTGATGTTGAAATTATCCATAATCTTTATTAGAAGTTTAGTACTGCATAATCAAATGCTAAGGTCATATCAATAGATACTGCTTCTGCACTTGACCAGTCGTAAGATCCGAAGTTAGAAGATTCTACGAATGCTCCTTTCAAGATCCACTCACCAACGATATCCCCTACAGGACCTAATACGTTGAAGGTAACGTCTTTCTTGTAAAGATCTGCATAGTTAGCACGACCTGTTACTGATTCGTATCCTGCTCTTGCCCACTCCATTACTGCTTGAGTACCTGAAGGAGTGATTGGATCATATAATGTTACTGACATGTTGTTCCAGTCTCTCTTACCTCTCAATCTACGGTAAGTGTTGATGTGATCTAGCTTGATAGGTGAATCAGTGAATTTTGGTGCTGAAGCTGTCTTCACTAAATATGAAGGAATACCATCAATGTACATGATGAACCTATTTTGAACTTTTGGTTCAAAAGCGTTGAACATGATTTCGTTAGCGTCTAATATTGGCATCTTATTACGTTTTTACTTTATTATAAATAGTTAGACTTCAAATCTTGCACCAGTAGGTTCTACTACGAAGTCGAGTACGATAAACTCTGCAGTTTTAGTAGGTTGGATGTAGATCTGTCCTACTAACATATTTCTATCTACTACGTCTGCTGGATTGTTGATATCATCCATTACAACTCTAAATGCATATAAACCTTCTCTCTGAACTACTATGTCTAAATAAGGATTTACTGCTGCTAAGAATCTGTTTCTTGTAGCGATTGAGTTTTGTTCGAATACTAAGTTGTTAGCTTGATTACCAATGAATCTCTTCAAGGTGATCAATAGTCTTCTAACATTTACTCTATCTAAAGCACTTGGCTTAGTTTGTAATGTTTTCTGACCGTATGCTACAACTCCTGTTCCTGGGAAGGTTGCTAAAGGATTTACCTTAGCTGAGTAAAGTGAATCTCTATCTTTCTTAGATAATTTTCTCTCTGCTCTTAGTACTCCAGGAATACCACCTCTTACCATACCAGCTGGTGCGAACCATGATGCTGCTACTGAATCTGAGAAGGAATAAACACCTGGCATAACAACTGATGCTGGAGACCAGATCTGTTTACCTATCCCTTGAGTCTGTACTTTTACCCACGGCCAGTAAGTTGCTGCATAAGAACTGTTTAGCTCTTTTGCTTCTATGACTGCATCACCTACTGCTGCTCCATAAGGTACAGTATCTAAGATGTAAATAGAATCTCCTCTCTCTTGTACTAAATCTAAATACTTACCTACTGTAGTAGCATGTTGTTGTTGATTCAAACCTGGTGTTACTAAAACATCAAATCTGTAACCTTCAGTATTGTTTAGTACTTTTACTGCGTTAGAGTATCCAGGAACATCTCCTGCTAGAGCTTCAATACCTTCTGTATTGTCTCCGTTGATCTCATGTAGGAACTTAGCTCCTGCTGGTGCTATTGAACCTTGACCGCTTACAAAAGGAATAACACCTTCTGCTCCTGCTAAGACGTCTAAGTCTGCTGCAAATGCTGCTTTAGGTTTTCCTGAGTTATCAAAGTAGTCTGGTTGCTGTACGTTTACTGATTGTACTCTTACTAGTCTTGATCTGTTTGGATATTCACCGTACTCCTGTACTGCGTTACCTTCAGCATTCAATGCATAGTGTGTATCACCAATAACTGCTGCAATGTAGTTCTCAGAGTTTGGATCTAAGTTTACATTACTGTATGTCTCTAAGAAGATAGGAGTCTTATCTGTATCATCACCTCTTCTGATGTAAATATCAAATACACCTAAATCAGAATCTACATCTCTCAACTCTACTCTAAAGTTGTCAACAGTACCAGCATCTACTGAACCATCTGTCTCTACAGAACCTGATGAGTTGAAAATCTCTCCTTTACCTAATGTTTCTAAAGTGAAGAAGGTACTTGGAGCTGATACGTTAGTACCACCTGCTAAAGTTCCTACTACTTCTTCTAATGCTGCTTCTGCTACTTTTACTTCTAAACCTTCAAAAGCAGTACCAGCTACTGTTGCACTAATGTCAACACTTGTACCTGAACCTCCGTAAATCAACTCTAAAGGTAAACCTAAGTTGGAGTTGAAAGAGCTTGATAGGTTAGTTATTGCACTTACTGCAGTTGATCCTGTCTCTACAAAGAAGATAGGAGATTGATCTGCTGGGATACCGTTAGCAGGATCTGTGAAGATGAATCTGTAAGTCTCACCACTGTGAGTGAACTTCAACTCATGATCAGTAACTGTACCGAAATCTTGAGTCAAGATTGTTGCTGCTAAATCAGCACTTACTGTTGAAATACTTCCTCCTACTGTCTCACCTGCTACTACTGCTGATGATGCTGCTGACCATGTATCTGATGGTTCAACAACTCTTGTCATCAATAAAGAAGTTCCTCCTTGCTCGAAGTATTTCTCTGCTGATACTGAAGATAAATGTTGGTAGTAGTCTGATCCTGAAAGGAATCTATCACCAAAGATAGATACATACTCACTGTAAGATCTTACAATAGTAGGAATATCAATTGGTCCTTTTACTGCTGGTCCTACAACTGCTGTAGATACTTCAGCGGGTGCTGGTGTCAAGTAAGAAAGGTCTTGCTCTCTAGTAAATACACCTGGGGATACTATTCTCTCTGCCATGTTGTAATGAGATTGTTAGTTTATTTCTAATAAATAGTTGGATAACTCTCAAACATTACTTATTGTGTTCAAGAGATTATTTCAATAATAAATAGAAAAAGAGGTACTAAACCCCTACTTATTTCTCTTCTGTAGGAATAAACTCTCCAGCTTCTAGATCTACTGTACCAACTCCATATGCTTCTGTAAGTTCTTCTCCTAATGCTTTCTCTAACTCTAAGGTTTCATCTAAGAAAGTTAATACCTGGTTTCTCTTTGCTTCTAGAGTTGCTCTATCAATATCCAAGTTACCTAACTCCTGGATTACTGCTTGTCTTCTTTGTTGAGTATCATTGATTCTTTGGATCTGATCCTCTGTTAGTTTTTGATTTGCCATCTTACTATTTCTATTGTTTATTATTATGTTTTGATTTTATCTCCTTTAGTATCTATTACTATCTAATAACTATTCTATTGATAGAAAGATCCTCTATTTCTGTTGATTTATTGATTCAAATATCTTCTGTTGGTCAAACTTTATGGTGTCTAAATATGGACATTCATAAGGTGTTCCTGTAAACTGATAATCAAATAAATAACTATCTGGTAGACAAATACCATCAGGAGTCTCTGCTTCAATGTTTAAATGTGATTCATAACCAAATACCTTTGGTGAGGTTCCTATCCATAGTACTGTAGACTGTAACCCTAATGCTGCTGAAGCATGCTGTAGACAGGAATCAATCAATACTCTCTTCTGAGAGACTAATAACATAGAGAATAACTCCATATTTGTTATTAACTTATCTACTACCTCTACATCTGGTAAATGCTGTGATCCTGTTCTACAAACCTGAATAACATGAAACCCTGCTTTGTTTAGTTGATCAGCAATATTCAAGGCTACACTGTAAGGCATGTCTCTGGTCCAGGAATAAGGTAACTGCTGGTCAGTCAAAGGTCCTCCATTGGTCTGAAGGACTGCTACAGGCTTATCTCTCTTCCAGGCTTGAATACCTACATCCTTCTGTACTGAGTTAAAAATAAGTTCTGGTTTCTCTTTCTTGTACTTTAGATCATAAAGCTTTGACCAGTTCTCAATCAAAGGTAACTTCTTGTGAATGTGATCTGTAGTAAAGTAAGGTTCATGTTTGAACATTAGACTATCCTTACCCTCAATGTAATCCTGGTAAAAGTAAGGAGTGTTTCCTATTGCATAAACTCTATCTACAGAACTAAGATTTAAAAAGACCTCAGGGTATGCACAGATAACTAATAACTCCCTGGTAGGGTGAGTCTTCTTGATAGCTTTAGCTACTGCTGTAGCTGCTACATGCTTTCCTAATCCTCCTTCAACATGGAATATTGAATACTTCTTTGACATAATAACTTCTAATCCTTCAAGGGTGAAAGATAGAGTAGACCTCTACCTAATACCAATGTAAGAAATGTTTTTTTGTTCTACAACTATTTTACCTATTTTTTTTATAATCCCTCTACTGCTAAAGTTTGAACACTTAGAGTAAAGTTTCCACTTGGTGTAAATTGCCAGTATCCTGCAGGAGCTGGTGTGGTGCTAGTACCTGGACTTACATTTTGATCAGCAATGGCGATCTTTATTGTATTACCCTGTCTTACAGTAACATTAGTGTAGTTAGTAGTACATCCTGCTCCTCCTCCACCTTGGTCAAAGGCAGTTATCCTAACTACAGAAGCATCTGTTACAGTTACTGAAGAAACATTCCAGGAAGGTGCTGATCCTGCTGAAGAGTTCATAGTTGCTAAGGTGACACCTCCCTGTACAATAGTTACCTTAGCTTTATCACAGTTGTCACCATTGTTACTAGGTGTTCCTAAAGTAATAGTGTAAGAAGTAGCTCCGCCTCCTCCACCTCCTGATCCATCAGACCAGGTCTCTCCATACATCTCATTAAATCCTTTTGGACTAGTAGTACTCCAAGTAAAAGAATCTACATTAGATTGATAAGTAGCAGGTGATCCTGTTAAAGTATTCATAGAGGTAGAAGCAGTAGTGTGCTTAGAGGTTGCTGCATAATCTGCTTCAGCTTCTAAAGACTTCCTCATAGCTCCTAAGGAAATAATACCTGTACTGTCTGGTGCGATCTTGTAATCAGCCATCTTACTTTCCTAATCTTGATTCTAAATCCTCTA
>Ga0209716_1002130_pt1 | contig 13439 bp, 8 predicted proteins | sample COGITO_mtgs_1205_FD_184811 | JGI IMG/M metagenome (GOLD analysis project Ga0209716, IMG submission 184811) | Pelagic marine microbial communities from North Sea - COGITO_mtgs_120531 (SPAdes) (version 2) | ecosystem: Environmental > Aquatic > Marine > Epipelagic ...
GTGGTTACAGACGTATTGATGGTGCGCCACAATGTCTGTGACAGAGATTCATTAATCACTTCAACCGGGGTGGCCTTGCGAATTTTGCGGAAGTTCTCCCGGATTCTGTCGGACACCACAATGGTATCGTTGAGGGAGTATCCCACCACAGCGAGCACAGCCGCCAGCACAGTGAGGTCAAACTCCAACCTGGCCAATGAGAATACACCGAGGGTAATAAGCACATCATGGACCAGCGCTAACACAGCGCCCACAGAGAACTTAAACTGGAATCTGATGGCCACATAGAGCATCACTATGGCCAGAGCAGTCAACATGCCCAGACCGCCGTCATCGCGCAATTCTTCACCAATTTGCGGCCCAACAAAATCCACCCGACGCAGCTCAACCTGCTCGCCACCCTCCTGCAATACAGAGTAAACACGATCAGACAGAGACTGCTCTGGCTGGCCCTGCAGGCGAATCAGCACATCGGTCTCGGAACCAAAATGCACGACCACAGGGTTATCAAAACCCGCAGCTTCAAGCTTTTCACTTAAGCGGCCCACATCCGCAGGCTGCTCGTAACCGACTTCAATCTGGGTACCGCCAGAAAAATCCAGCCCCAGCACCAGCCCCTGAACAGAGAGCGACCAAATAGACACAGCCAGCATAATGCAGGAAAGAACCACTGCAATTTTGCGCAGCCCCATAAAGTCATATATTTTTAAATCAGTCATGGCCCTCTCCCTAAATCCAAAGCTTTTCAATTTTGCGACCACCGACAATCAGGTTGACCAACCCGCGCGTCATCACAATTGAGGTAAACATTGACGTCAAAATACCCAGCGATAGAGTCACCGCAAAACCCTTAACCGGGCCGGAGCCAATCAGGAACAGAATAACCGCCACAATCAATGTGGTGATATTGGCATCCAAAATCGACACAAAGGCTCGATCATAACCAGCACTAATGGCGCCCTGACTGGATGCCCCGGAGGCCAACTCCTCCCGAATCCGCGAGAAAATAAGCACATTGGCATCCACCGCCATACCCACAGTTAACACTATGCCGGCAATACCGGGCAGGGTCAGGGTGGCGCCCAGCAATGACATAAAGGCCACCAGCAACAACAAATTCATCGCCAGCGCTATATTGGCAAAGACACCAAAGCCCTTATAAATCAACAACATAAACAGCAGTACCATAGCCATACCAAGGGTTACAGACTTGACACCCAACTGGATATTCTCGGCACCCAGCGACGGCCCGATAGTGCGCTCTTCAACAATATACATAGGTGCTGCCAGGGCACCGGCGCGCAACAGCAGGGCCAGCTCGGAGGACTCGCGCTGACCATCGAGGCCAGTGATGCGGAATGAAGTACCCAGCTGCCCGCGAATAGTGGCCAGACTAATAATATTTTTCTCAACAAAGGGCACCGGCGTAATCACCAGCTCGCCGTTTTCATCGATAGATTTGTCCAGTCTGGTTTTATACTCGATAAACAGCACACCAAGGGCGCGGCCAATATTATCTCGAGTGGCATAACCCATTTGCCAGCCACCTTTGGCGTCCAGATCAATACTCACCTGAGGGCGGCCATTTTCATCAAAGCTGGCACGAGCGTCTGTCACATTTTCGCCGGTGATTACCGCTTTGTTCTCCAGACGGGCATTGGGACCCTGACCTGAGGGAGTACGAAAATCGAACGTTTCGCCACTACGGCCATCGGATTCCAAGCGGAATTCAAGATTGGCCGTTTTACCAATAATACGCTTGGCCTCTGCGGTGTCCTGGACACCGGGCAGTTCTACCACAATACGATTTTTGCCCTGACGGGACACTAGAGGCTCAGACACACCGAGTTCATTAACGCGATTGCGCAGAGATGTGAGATTTTGTTTGATCGCATTATCTTCAATTTCACGGGTGGCAACGTCACTGAGATTAAGCACCAGAGAAAGCGCATTTTGCCCCTGCCCTGATTGGGGCTGCAGATCTCGATAATTGGCGCGAATTAAGGCAGAGGCTCTCTCGACCTGTTCCTCATCGCGGAACTGGCCAACAATCTGACGGCCTTTAACGGAAAAGCTGCCATAGCGAATACGCTCTTCCCGCAGTTCAGTTTTGATATTCAGCAAGTCAGCTTCAAGCCTGTTTGTCAGTGCCGAGTCCAGATCCACCTCAAGCAAAAAGTGCACGCCACCACGCAGATCGAGCCCCAGCTTCATGGGCGCACCACCCAAACTCAACAGCCAGTCAGGGGTGGTAGGTGCCAGATTCAAGGCAACAATATAGTCACCGCCCATCTCCGCCTGAATCACCTCTTTGGCGCGCAGCTGCAGGCCACCATCACGCAGACGAACCAGAGCAGTGCTGCCGTCAGCCTCACCAGCAAAATATTCAATGCCAGCTTCATCGAGAGAGGACTCGACCTTATCCAGAATGGCCTGATCAATCACCATGGCACCACTCTGGCCAGATAGCTGAACCGCCGGATCAGGTGGATACAGGTTGGGCGCGGCATAGATAAAGCCGAAAGTAACGACGAGAAGAATAAGTACATTCTTCCACAGAGGAAATTTGTTTGGCATGACTGGTGCGATCCTTTATTTTAAGCGCGCATTATAGCGATATTAGGTCATAAATAGGGGCACAAATAAGGATTTAAACCCTGTTGGCAATTTAACGACTAGGTTGAAGCCTGCTTGGCATAAAACTCAGCAGCAAAATCCTCTAGCCGCCCCTCAGCAACCGCCTCGCGCAGACCAGCCATCAACGTCTGATAGTAGCGCAGATTATGAATTGTATTGAGCTGGGCGCTAAGCATTTCGCCGCATTTTTCCAGATGGTGCAGATAGCCCCGACTAAAATTGGTGCAGGTGTAACAGTCGCACTCAGCATCCAGAGTCCCGGTATCATGGCGATGCACCGCATTGCGGATTTTAATCACCCCAGTGCTGGTAAACAGATGGCCATTGCGGGCATTTCTGGTGGGCATCACACAGTCAAACATATCAATGCCCCGGCGCACCGCTTCCACCAGATCCGCCGGTTTCCCCACACCCATCAGGTAACGGGGCTTGTGGGCAGGCATATTGTCTGCCAAATGATCAAGAATGCGAATCATATCTTCCTTCGGCTCACCCACAGACAGACCACCAATGGCGTAGCCATCAAAACCGATCTGCTCCAGACCAGCCAGAGATTCATCGCGCAGAGATTCATACATACCGCCCTGCACAATTCCAAACAGCGCCGAGGGATTGTCACCATGGGCATTTTTACTGCGCTGGGCCCAGCGCATCGACAACTCCATAGACTTGTGAGCTTCCTTTTCCGTAGCCGGATAAGGAGTGCACTCATCAAAGATCATTACCACATCGGAGCCCAGATCATGTTGCACCTGAATGGAAGTCTCCGGGTCAATAAATACCGGACTGCCATCAATCGGGGATTTAAACTTCACCCCCTCCTCTGTAATCTTGCGCATATCCCCCAGACTAAACACCTGAAAACCGCCGGAATCGGTCAGTATAGGCCCTTGCCACTGGATGAAATCGTGCAGATCGCCATGCTGTTTGATCACCTCAGTGCCCGGACGCAGCATCAGATGAAAGGTATTGCCGAGAATAATCTCCGCACCAATTTCTTTGATATCCCGGGGCAACATGCCTTTAACCGTGCCATAGGTACCCACAGGCATAAACGCCGGGGTTTGCACTTTGCCGCGAGGAAATGTCAGCTCGCCGCGACGGGCTTTGCCATCGGTGGCAGAGACATTAAATTGCATAAAACATTCGCGGCTCGCGTCATTACTCATGGTTAGGTACTTCCTGTGCAGCATCTGGGTTGTGAATTAAAAACATAGCATCGCCATAACTGAAAAATCGATAGCGTTCAGCCACCGCCTCTTTATAGGCCGCCATTATAGATCGATAACCGGAAAAGGCGCTGACCAGCATTAGCAATGTGGACTCAGAGAGGTGGAAGTTGGTTAACAGGCCATCCACCACCTTAAATTGATAACCGGGATAGATAAAAATATCTGTATCTCCCTCAAAAGGCTGAATTACACCGGACTGAGAAGCCGTTTCTAAACAGCGCACACTGGTAGTGCCCACCGCGATAACCCGACCACCATTGGCCTTGGTTGCGGCTACCTGCTCACAGAGCTCATCCGTTACTTGCAACCATTCCGAATGCATCTTGTGGTCCTGAATATTCTCGGCTCGCACCGGCTGGAAGGTTCCGGCCCCCACATGCAGGGTGACAAAAGCGATCTGCGCCCCCTTGGCCTGAATATCTTCCAGCAACTGCTTATCAAAGTGCAGTCCTGCCGTCGGTGCCGCCACAGCACCGGGCTGTTCAGCATAGACAGTTTGATAGCGCGACTTATCCTCCTCCGTGTCGGTGCGGTCAATATAGGGCGGCAGAGGCATATGACCAATCTGATCCAGCACCTCTAAAACAGGCTGGGCAAAGCGCAGCTCAAATAAATCACCAGAGCGCCCGAGCATTTGTGCGGACTGATCCTTATCAAAATGCAGCTGATTGCCAGACTTGGGAGATTTGCTGGCACGTATATGGGCCAGCACACGATAGGCATCCAGGACCCGCTCAACCAATACCTCAATCTTTCCACCACTGGCCTTCTGACCATAGAGCCGTGCGGGGATCACCTTGGTATTATTAAACACCAGCAAATCACCGGACTGTACCATCTCAAGAAAATCACCAAACCCTCTGTGCTCAAGGGTCAGGGAGGCCGAATCCAGATAGAGCAGCCGACTGCCCTGCCGCTCAGCAGCAGGCTGTCGGGCAATCAATTCATCGGGAAGCTCATATTTAAAAATATCACGACGCATAGGGCTGATTAAAGACGTTTTAGCAGGTTAAAGGATACAAGTCCGCAAGGGTATAGAAAATAGCAGCAAACGCCAAACCATTTAAGCTCAATTCCAGCCGAGATCAGTTGACCAGCGATTGATCACTGCTATAATCGCCGCCCTGCCCGCGCAAGAGCAGGAAAATGCCAGTGTGATGGAATTGGTAGACATAGGGGATTCAAAATCCCCCGCCCTTAAAAGCGTGCCGGTTCGAGTCCGGCCACTGGTACCAAGCATACTTTGAAGCCCTTGTATTCACTAGACTGCAGGGGCTTTTTAGTTCTAAAACTACTGTTTCCTGCTAAATATTGTACGGCGAAGGCTTCTTTATAGGGGGCGGGGGAGCTGCTGAGTGCTTGTGATTGTTACTGTTCCCACAAAAACCATAAGCGTTGTTTAATCCAACTACATCGTTCTTACTAAGTTCAGACATAAAAGCCATTACGTTAGCTAAAACACTATTAGGGATAAAGACAGAGGAAAGTATTAGCAGGTGAATTAAGAGAAGCGCAATCACTCCGCTCATGAAGTATAGCCAGCAGATGCCCATTGGGATAAGCAGGATTTTTTTATTTTAATTAATCCACATATATAGTTATTAAAGTTAAAGCGTAGGTACGCGAACCATAACTGAATAGACCGTGCAGTCAAGCCGGTTTAATTTTAATAAATATCAGTTGATAAAGGTTCGTGGTAATCGTCCCTAATATAAGCCGCCATTATGAGTTTGAATTGATGCTGATAGTCATATGATTTGCAGCAGGCGTAGCTGACAGTCACGCCTCACAACCCGCGTAAGTGAGTTTAAAACTGTGCCCTTATAGCGCAGAAATCTGTAAGATGACGGACGTATGGAGAGACAGTTAGATCCTTGGGAGCGAACCTTTACTACTACCGTAAAAACTATAATACCCTTTTATACAAGAGTTTATATTTTGTAAGCTCAATAATTTTATGAATACACTGCCTGTGTCATTGATTGTTAATGACTATGCACCCTGCGCCCTTATTAATTATTTTTGGAGATTAACCATGATTAGAACGCACCTCACGAATATCCTATTTTGGGTCTCGTTAACGGCTACCTTACCTGCTACCGCCTTTTTTAAGGTGGCTGACACAGATTTTGAAGAAGATTTTGCAGGAGCGACGACCTACCCAACAAAATCGTTACTCATGAAGTTTAACTACAAAACTCAGGATTTAAATATTGGCCCCTATACAGGGACATGGAAAAACAGAAAGTCTTCCAGTTCGTTTATGGGCTTTGGTAAATCTAAGACCTCCACCGATATAACGTTGGTACATGATACCTATGGTACTTGGACCATATTTTGCTCTGGAATTAAGAAGGAGATAACTAACCAATATGGGATGACATTTGAGCGCCAGGGCGCAATTGACTATCAATGTGTCATGCAAAGTGGTGATCAAACCGTAGTCTTAGTGGTGTTACCTTTTAAGAAGCCGAAGTTCTCGATGGGTCCGCCTGTCGAAAACCGCAAGGTAATAATTACTTTACCTGATGGCCGAGAGTTGCAGGGCAGTTCGCTGCACCGTGTCGTTGGAAACAAACGAGAGAATCCAAAGCCTTTAGGATACAAAATTTCGGATGGAGCAGATGCGCTAGGGGCAATAGGTTGGTTTGAAAAGGAAAAGGTTATTTTGGTCGACCCTGATATCGCAAATACGCCGGATGAACATCTTATTTTTATGAGTGGATTGAGTTTGGCTTTTTTCAGTAAAAATGACAGCAAATCCTAGTACCGGGTTTATGCGCCAAGAGAATTGTGTAGCGGTATCAGCAGCCTAAAATGCTTAGGGTCCTGATACCGCGCTTTGGCGGTGGCCGTCTCTTGTTAGTTGTGTTTACCTTGCGCGAAGCAATGCAGGCAAGGTACTACGGCGCAGACTAAGGAGCGCAATTTTTTTCTGCGCTGACTCGGCTTACAGATTCGTATTTACCTTTGATAAGTGCTAGCTGGGAAGCAGTTTCTGTATTGCCCTCGGTTAATAAGAATGATGAACCTAACAACATCCCACCTGCTAGACCCATTCCTTGATCGTTTCTCCTTTCAGAGCTCTGCTGCCCTGTACTTTTCACTACACTGGCTTCGATCTTTAAGTACTCGGCTTTTATTTGATCGCAGGTCATGGCTCTGAAGACCTGATCGGGATAAGGCACTGCCGCTATGCTATCAGGGGTGGATGCACAGTTTGCTAATAAGGGTAGGGCACAGAAAACTGCGATAGCTTTACGTTTAAGCATAATTAATATTCATTCTCTAAGTGTTAGCATCAAAGCGCTACTTGATCTTGCAAATTCAGATTGCAATTGAGTTTCGTTTCGCTGAAAACGGTGGAGTTTATCATGGTGACACTGGATCAACCAGATTGGTATTTTGAGGGCTAGGTTTGACCGTTGGAGCACTCGAAATGCACCATATTTCCTCACAATTCTTGCAAAGCTGAATATAATTGACTTAGTTGCCTCGAGTCTAAGGTCATAAAACCGCAAATTATCTATTTCCGCTACTACACAAGATCATTTAATTGGTGGGCCCAGTAGGTGGCAAGCCCCTAGTTTCCTAGAGACTTGATAGCTTCTGATAGTGCTGTTTTTCGAACTCTATCGGCGACACCCCATCATTATTGCCGTGTCGACGGCTTGGGTTGTAGAACAACTCAATGTAGTTGAATATCTCAGCCCTGGCCTCACTCCTTGTTTTGTAGATCTTGCGTTTAATGCGCTCCGTCTTCAGCAATGAGAAGAAGCTTTCAGCCACAGCGTTGTCATGGCAGTTACCTCGGCGACTCATACTCAGCTCAAGATTATTATCACTGACGAACTTACGCCAGTCGGCACAGGTATATTGCACTCCCTGATCTGAATGAATGAGCACTCTACCTTCTGGCTTTCGCCGCCACAGCGCCATCAGAAGTGCATCAATGACCAGATCTGCCCTGGGATTACTCTTCATGCTCCAGCCCACTACTTGCCGTGAGAATAGATCCAGCACGATTGTCAGGTACAACCAACCCTCGCGGGTTCGAACATAAGTAAAATCGGTGACCCACGATCGGTTTGGCTCGACGGCTTCAAACTCACGATCCAAGATGTTGGGTGCAACATGGCTCAGACCCCCACCTTTGAAACCACGGTGTCGCTTATAGCCCCGCTGGGAACAGATGTCGGCTTCTCGCATAATGCGGTGCACGCGATTCTTACCGCAAGACTCCCCGTGGTCTTTCATATCCAACGTGATGTTTCGATAGCCATAAGAAAATCCGCTCTCTATCCAAAACTGTTTGATCTGCCCGAGCAGACGCTTATCCTCAATGGCCCGCTTGCTCTCGGGTTCTTTGAGCCAGGCATAGAATACGCTGGGATGAATTTCCAGCACTCGACACATGGCCGCCACTGGATATTGCTTGAGTCTTGCCTTTACGAACGTGTATTTTTCTTTGACTCGCTTGCGAAATACACTGCGGCTTCCTTTAATATATCCCGCTCCTCCGTGACTCTTCGAAGCTGAGCCTTGAGCTGTCGCAGCTCATCTTGTTGGCCGGTGATTGTTTGGTGCTGGGAACCGGTATCACCGTATTTCTTGATCCAGTCATGCATGCTCTTGGGCGTCACCCCGAGTCGCTTGGCGACCTCGCCGATCTTGTAACCCCGGTCCGTAACCTGCTTTACTGCCTCGATCTTGAACTCTTCTGGATAGCGTATACCACTCATATTAAATACCTTCTGTTTGCGTGAATTGTAACGCTATCAGGTATCTACGATACTAGGGGCTTGCCACTCCCGCCGCACCTTCTGTCACACCAACAAACTTATGGAGGCGAGGGAACCTGCTGAGAGCTTGTGATTATTACCGTAATCCAGGTAGAGACTTTATTGATGGATTTGTAAAAACTCAATTTTAAAGTACAAAAGACCAGCGTTGACAGGTCTTCGTCGAAGACGTATGCCTGTTTATATCCTTTGGGGGAGAATCATTCACGCTTACTAAGATAGCTATGTAAAGGAAAGATCAATTCTGTCTGACTATTTTTTGAAAAATCTGGCTACCAAGACCACATGACCAAACCCCGTCTACTGGCGGGGTTTTGTTATGTGGATCTGATTGTCTTGAGCCAACTTTAACTTATTAATACCCGTTTTCTTGTAATTCATTGAAAAGGGTGACACTTCGAGTCTCAATAAACTCTTTTATAGACACATCGCTAGCATCACAGAGATCAGTTCCTGCCGGTGCATCGATAGCACCCGGGTTATACACCTGACCGCAGCCACTTGGGGAACCGGCATCGTTAGCGCCACCGGGGGAACCGGCATCGGTAGCCAAAATAGCCGATCGCACCAAGGCATTTCGCGTTACTAGTTTTTGTTCTACGGCATCCCAATTTAACTCAAGCTCCAAAATTGACTTAATTTCTAAAAATAGTTTGTTTTTATTTTCTGGTTCTGAAAAAACAATTGTCCATAAAATGGGATTAATCCCAAGCAACGATGCCCTCCCCGCCCAATCAATCTTGTTGGGCGATGGAAAGGCATAAGTTTCCATAATATCTCTAAACCCTCCAAAATTTTCGTCTAACTCACTGCTTCCCAGAGAGTGACTATCCCTGAAGACAAAATCGAAGTCATTAACAAAGTAAGTCCATAAGCCAGTTGTAGGGTTAAGATAAAGGTAGTAGTTATTTCCAACTCTTACATAGTGATCCACGGCGCCCATAACGATCTCCGCCGCCTGAGCCTTGATAAATCCATTGATGTCGAAGCGTTCAGCCAGCGCTAATTCAGAGGGATTAGATTGTAAAAATGTAATAAAATCCTGCAAAAGCTGTCGACCCTCTGTAATACTTTTCTTTTTAGTTTTAAGGTCGTAAATAGGTCTGTACGGGCGAAATTGAGATTCTTCTCCACCATCATTATTGATATTAGAGTTTACAAATGCTGGATCTAGATAATTATCCGTACCCAACCATTCTTCTCTCGAGTCCGGGTCAGATTTCTCAACACCGATGTTACAAAAGTCAGTGTTGAAGAACTGATCAGATGTATCGTAAGGCACACAGTTTATATCTGCCTCCTTAGACCCTGCTAACGTTGCAAAAACGCCGCTTTTGAAAAGAAAGCCATTTTTCCCAAAAAAACGTTTTAAAAAAGGCTTGTCGATTTGTTCAACCATTTGGAACACGCCCATATTATATGTTTGGGGTAGCGGCTGCCCAAACAAATTCCCAGTGCCTGTTATCTCTAAAATAACATTAGCATGGGCAACACGAGACGCTGGCACCCCAATACGGTTTAGGACATCGTGGGCTAAAAGCTCTCTCTGATAGGTAGGATCATCCCGATTGTATCTAAAGAATACCTTTTCGACCCCCATAAATTCCCTACCATCATTATCTGCAACCTCTGGATGATTCATACCAACACGATTTAGACATGGATACTCAACAACAGAGGCGGGATCCCCATTGCCATCGATGCATGAATACACACCCTCGTCTTCGTCAAATTTCTCGTCAAATTTCAGGCCGAAACTGAATCGTTTTGGCTTAGAAAGCCCAGTATCTTCGTCAATTACCTCCGGCCATTGGCGGCTCGTATTGCCTCGCATTTTGAAACCAACCTTTTCAAGACTCTCAATAACATTATTATTTTCATCAAGATATTCGAAATCGACTTGCCGGTATATTTCGCTGTGGCTCCAATTCGTCCAAAGAGATGCAGGACCGCTAGCCGTACCATTTCTATAGTCAGCCCTCTCCGTGTCCAACACAAATCGTAGCCACTCGGCTCCATCCATTGTCAGCCGAATTTTATGCATTTTATCCAAGGAGAAAAGTGGGGCTGAGTCATCAGACTTACATTCAAGACCAATCACCCGATCATTGAATGCTATGGCGCCCTCTTCAAGTGACAATTCGCAATCTTGTCGCCCCGCATCTCTATCGACACTCACCTCAAAGTTACTGCCACCCTTAATTCCGAGCGGTATTTTGAAGACTCCATTGTCATTAATAGTTACTATCTGATCGTCAATGGCACAGTCCAAATCATTGCTCGTCATGAAGCAGCTATTAATCTCTAGGTCTAAGTCGCGAAACTCATCAAGTGTGGATATCTCAAATTCAAGAAAGAAGATTGGCTTTGTAACGGTGACATCAAAATCTATCGAGCTGGTTAAAGTACCATCAGACACAGAAAGGTTGATCGGGGACACGGAACCTATATCGGACTCCGAGGGGGCCCCGGTAATGGATCCAGTCTGTGGATCAAAGATCATCCACTCAGCCTGACCACTGATCGAAAACTTTAGAGTATCTCCATCGGCGTCAGATGATTGAGGAATGAAGTTGAGCTGCTCTCCCGCACGTATTGATTCTATAGAGCCGGATATGGTTGGAGCTCCGTTGTAGAGTTTTGGCACACCATTGCCGCCGTCACAGCCTACCAAGGACAGTGCCAGTGCGATAGTCTTGTATAATTTCATAACTTGGATCTCCTTTCTTTAAAGAGTAAAACATCGATTACCCGAGTCAAAGCTAGCTATACCCTAAAAGTAAAAAAACCCAGCCGGGCTGGGTTCTTTTACTCTGACAATGCCTACGTGAACGGAGTAATAACCCCATTCACACACTTAGCCTCAACTATAACTATTCTGCCGCCAAAAAGTCATCATAGGGGAATGCTGGCGTGCCTGTCTGTTCAAAAACAAAGTCAACAAGTACTTTAGAAGCAAAAATACTGTAGTCCAGACTCCCATTAAAGGGGAGAGATAGTTTCGTGCCAGAGGGAGCAAAGTCTCCTCCATAAATACCATAGTCACCACCTCCATTCAACACTTTAGCGAAGATCTGGAAAGGTTCAATCTCATCGGGATTATTTGCCCTAAGGAGGCGCGGAGAGGGAGACCTAATAATTTCGTTTTCACCAACCGTCAATACTGAAAAAGGTGCGTCTTCCGAAATTGAAGTATCCCCGCCTTCCAACATCCATTCAAAAACTCCCTCTTTAGCGTCAGGATCGTAGGATTTTACCCGAAAATCAGGATTACCATTAGATGTGACACTTCCAGACCTAGTTCGGTACTTTGCTATAAACCCCTCAATAGACACTTCAAAATCATCGTTTACAGGATCGACATAGCCATTCCAGCCATCGAATAACCCATCATCGCCAACCTCATTTTCGAAATATATCGAGTAATTACCATCAAATTCATTTTCGGGCACGGTGATGACAAAATCATAGACATATGAGCCCGCAGGTGGGACTGCTTCGGGATTACACCCTACGATAGTACCGCCATCATCGTCACAAATGCCTGGAATAAAATCTCCGATAGGTTTATCGGACACATCTTTTTGGACAAAACAGTATTCCCTAGACGCGTTTATTCCGTCATCATAAAAAATGGCGCAATTGCCTTCGAGTTTTGTACCCGACCCTGAATTTTCACTCGGTAGAACCCAATCTCCGTCCGCACCTAATACGTAGTGCTCCCCATACTCAATCGGGATCCATTCATCGTCTCCTGAGTCAGGTAGGAATGCAACCTTTTCACCTTCGGCAGAAGTCAAATCGATAACCTCTCCCTCCTCTGCTCCCGGGAAATAAAGGAATTCCATCGTCAGTCCCTCGACCCAATCCTCGAACCCTGCAGGTCTCTCCTCGCCTTCAGATAAAATGATAAGGTCACCTGATTTTAGTATCTCGACAAGGTTTACAACCTCACCGTCTCCAGATTTCGTGGCGGCTACAATGTTTTGCACTTGGCCTTGAACAGTCTGCGTAACATAACCCTCCACCTCATCCAGGGTCCGTGCCGCTTTCCCGCCAACAATCAGTTCTGCTGCGATCACATTTTTGACGGTAGCGATGGCTGCCTTCGTCACCTCTGCTGCACTCAAAGTGGACGCCCCTTCGCTGCTCTCCAATGTCGCCTTTGTGGCGGCTAAAGCTTCAGCCAAAACCTCGGCAGTATCCTGCAAATCTTCATCCACCACTGAAATGAAGTCGTTACCCAGTAGATCGGTATCCGAATCAATTCCCAGTGCCAGTTTTACAGAGAGTTCCGCCTGTTCAGCGGTTATCTCTCCGCCCGAGGAAAGAATTTCCTGTGAAACTAGGGTTGTCAAAGGGGTAACAACCTCAGGATTATCATGAGGGGCCAACATATTGTAGGCTTTCGTAATAGGACCAAGGTCCTGATCCTCGGCACCGACAGGGATATCAGCGAGAATTTGAGTGCCAGCGGGGATATCCACGGTAACTTCAAATGTATAAGCACCATCTACTCCTGACACGGCAGAGGGCTCCGTGACATCACAAGCGTAGTTGTTGTTGAGGTCAAGACATACTGTCGCACCTACAATGTAGCCGTCAATGACCGCTCCTGCCATCGTAGTTGCATTGGTCGCTGTAGATCCACCAGCCGGCGCTCCCCCAGCAGTTTCGCCACCACCGCCTCCGCCTCCGCCGCATCCAGTCAAACTGACCAGCAGTGCTGCGCTATAAAAAAAAGTTTGTTTTAATCTCATGCCAATGC
>Ga0209716_1002131_pt1 | contig 13418 bp, 3 predicted proteins | sample COGITO_mtgs_1205_FD_184811 | JGI IMG/M metagenome (GOLD analysis project Ga0209716, IMG submission 184811) | Pelagic marine microbial communities from North Sea - COGITO_mtgs_120531 (SPAdes) (version 2) | ecosystem: Environmental > Aquatic > Marine > Epipelagic ...
TGTACTGACTTCTTACATAATACGTTAATAAAATGTGTTTTTTAGTTAATTATCAACGCAATATTTGGTACGCTTTTGGTACTTTGGTACTCATTTTTTTACAATTTAAATGATATAAAATGATAAATGAAATAAAAAATAATATCGGTGTGAGCTTTTATTTAAAAAAAATGTCACATGATGATTCGGTAAAAAAGAGAGCAATTTATGCAACGATAGCATTTGCTTCAACATCAGCAAAAATGAAAACAGGGTTAGTTTGTGAGGACCCTGAAACACAGTGGAGAAGAGGAATATTTGAGGGTAAAAAATTCAGTGAATACAACCTACAGCTACTCACAATTAAAAATAAAATGGAAGCCTTCGATACTCGTTTTTGCAAAAGTGCAACGCACATAAAAGATCTATATAACGGAGTAAAGATGGAGGATATTCCAATGACTATTCTTGCTGTATTTGAAGAGAGTTTAGAGAGGAAAACCAACGTAAAAAAACATAAAGTAAGATCCAGCACTTTAACCAATTTAAAATCAGCGGTTAATAAATTTAAAGCATGGATGAAGGAGACTCAAAGACCTGATTTTGGAGTCGTGCAAAGTCACCCCTATAAACTCACTAATATGCTGATTGAAAGTTTTTACTCATGGAATCTTAAAAGAGTTCAAGAAGTAACCGCAAACAACCAAATTCTTCATCTTCATAACTTGTATGAAATGTATCACAAATCCCATTTTGGGAACCTTGAAGGTCTAATTGCAAACCCATTCAAGAATATAATAGCTGTAGAAAATGAACATATACGAGTCTCGAAAGCATTGGATAGAGATATAAATTGGACGTGGATCGAGAAGATTGAAAACTTGAAGTATGAATTACCTAAGGGTGTTGTTATAAACAAGGTTGACCTTTGGGATGACTATTGGAAAAAGAAAGGGAAACACAATCCTGATTATAAAGCAGTTAGTAAGGAAAAATTTAGATTATTAACTCTAATTCTAGCATACTCAGGTTTATCTTTTGCTGAACTAGGAAAAGCCGATGTTCTAAGCATGAATAGAACTATGGATGGTGGTAAAGTTTTGTCAGGACGACGAGTTAAAACAAACCAAATCTATACCATCCCAGTAACAGGTAAATTAGAGGAATTGATTAATAAACTTGGTCCGCTACCTTGGCAACCTTTTGTAGATGACAATCTCGTAGTAAACTACAATACAAAATCTAGTAAGTATATGATTTTTAGTAAATATATGGATAGGGTTTTAACCAAACATATTGGATGGGATGAAGACCATACATTAACTCCTCATAGGTTAAGACATACATTTGCTATGAGACAACTGAATCACTTTGGATTCTCACTTATGGTGGTTGCAAGAATGCTGGGAGATACTGAACAAACGGTTAGAAAAAATTATGCAGACCATAATGATGATGCCATAGCAAAAGCCTTCAATGAAGAGATGGCAAAATTCATTAAAAAGCAGAAGGAAAAAGATGACAATTCAGAGGGTGAAGTAGCCGTATAATAACGTAGTCTCCTCTAAAAGGAGGAGCTACATTTTTTAATTACGTTGTTAATAAACAACAAAAGTTTGGATTTAACTATCTATTAAAATAGATTTATAATATAACCTGAAACTAATGACAGACATAACTACTAACGAAACTCCAAATACTCGACTAGCCAACCTTATAAAAGAGCTTGGTTCAACCGATACAACTATAGCGAAAGCGATTGCTGTAGTTACTGGAAAATCTATTTCAAAGACCAGCGTTGCTACCCATATGCCTGATGGTGGAAACAAGAAAATAAAAGATGACTTTTTTAAAACCATAGGTGATGCACTCCCCTTTCTTAATGCCCAGTGGCTAAAGACTGGCAAAGGTCAGATGTTAAAGGATTGGTCTTCAAAGCAACAGAACGATTTCATTTTAAAATCTAAATGGTATTCAAATCTACCTGCGAAGAGTGAGCCTTACGATGAGAAGAAATATGCTAATCTTTATCTTGAGGCTAGAGAGATTATAAAAGCAACATCTAGGTGGGATTCTCAGGACAAGATTAAAAAAGAACTAAAAGCTACTTCCTTTAAAGACATCTTAAAGGCAATGTTTAAATCAACCTACTCCTCGGGTACCCTTAGAGTAGATGTTGATAGAGATCTTTGTAATAGGTTTAAGGAGATTAGGATGTTGTCAGATCCAAAACAATCTCAGCAACAATTTGCAGATAAACTAGGTGTTATGAGAGCCATGATAACTTCAATAGAAAGTTGGAGACAAAACCCATCGCATCACCTAATGGTTCGTATGTGGGAGCAATTATCAACTCCAACTAAGGAACTTAATTTCAAGTGGCTCCACACTGGTGATGGTAAAATGTTTATCTCTTCCAGCGGAGGCTCTGACGAAGCCAAGAATCTTAAGATAAAGGAACTGGAAGCTCAATTAGATAAGAAGGAACAAATCATTGATATGATGCTGACAGCACAGGGTCAGAGGTTCTCGCATTAAAGGAATAAATTATAAAACTCAAAACCTCATTTAGACATATCTAGGTGAGGTTTTTTTTCGTTTGAGTTTACAATGGGGTTGGGAATCAAAATAGGTTTTCAACTCCTATCGAATACCTATATAAAGTAATCTACACCTCAAGCAGAGCGGTCAATCGTCAGACAACCCCATAGTTTTAACGCTACAAACTCCCATTCATTGCTGAGCAGAAGTACAATAAAGCCATCAAAACATTTCTTAAAGAACTCAAGTTTGATCGGATCATTGAAAGCGAAAACGCTGCTCCCTTACATGAGGTATGTACCTCCCATACCGCTCGAAAAACTTTTCATTCCTATGCTATCAATACATTACATCTGAGTGCCACCGAAGTATCCAAAATCACAGGCACTTCTCCTGAGACAATAAACAAGCATTATGCAGGAGCAGATATTGAGGAGATTGCAAAGAAGATGAGGGGTTAGATCGCTCTCGATCGGCAATAGATTATTACTTAAATCTCATGAGCATAAGCCTTCGGGGTTAATTATCATATAGAGCAAGTATTAGTAATGGGAAACCCACTATATACTATGGGGTACATAATAAATACAAAATTAAAATAGGTTTTACTCCTTAATCAACCTAGTTGAGAAACGATCACCACTCCTATTCTCTAGTTTAATAATATACACTCCTTCACTGAGCGAACTGACATCAATGCGATTATCGGTAGATCTCATGATTCTTTTACCAGAAAGGTTATATATCGTGGCCTCTTTGAATTGATTCATCTTGATATTGATGATGCCATCGGTCGGATTGGGGTAGATCATCTCTGAGGCATCCGCTAGGGATAAGATTTCTTCCTCTTCCTCTACATCAGTCAAGTTGATGGTAAAAATAGCTACATCGCTTAAAGCACCATCAGAAACCTCAATACCCAAACTATAAGTAGGTGTCGTCTCAAAGTCCAGAGCTGAACTCGTCGATACGGTCAATTCTCCACTCTCACTATCTAAACTAAAGGCTTCAGCGTCGTTGCCATTCACAATTACATATGTCAAGGTATCCCCATCAGGATCAGTGGCTTCCACCGTTCCTAGTACTGTACCATTGGGACTGTTTTCTGCTATACTATAGGTAGATGATAAAATAGTTGGTTGCTGATTTATAATGTCATCCTCTACATCAATTAAATCGATAATTACAGTGGCAGAATCAGAAAGCGCTCCATCTGAAACCTTGATGAGTAAACTATAACTTGGAATGGAGTCAATGTCTAATTTGGAACTATCTGCTAATGTTAAATCTCCTTTATCACTATCCAATGCAAAGACTTGATCTGAATTGCCGCTGATAATAGCGTAAGTGAGTGTATCTCCATTTGCATCACTTGCCTCAACAGTACCAATGAATGCATTGTTCAAACTATTTTCTAAAAGCGTGAAGACCTGATCATTTATAATTGGTGGCTGAGCAACGCTCTCATCAACATCTAATAAGTTAACAATGATCTTTGCTGATGAATCTAATAACCCATCAGAGACCTCAACGATCAGGGCAAATGAAGGAGTTTTTTCATAATCAAGCAATAAACTATTACTGACAGTTATTTCACCACTCTTACCATCAATGGAAAAGGTATTATTAAGATCATAGCTTGTAATCTGATAACTCAATTCATCTCCGTTAGCATCATTTGCACGAACCGTTCCTACAATCGTTCCATTTGGATTGTGCTCTACAACACTGAATGTATCTGCCTCTATAGTTGGACGTTCATTAATTTCTTCAAAAACATCTTTCAACTTAATCGTAATGTCAGCTGAATCTGTAAGCAGTCCGTCTGAAACCTCTATAACTAGAGAGAATGTTGGATTCGTCTCATAGTCAAGTAAAGTGCTATCAAATACAATCAAACGTCCACTTGCACTATCAAGACTGAAAGTTTTATAACTGTTACCACTAATAATGCGATAACTCAAAGAATCATTATTAACATCTGTTGCCTCAAGTGTAGTTAAAAGTGTACCGTTTGCAGTGTTTTCTGCTACTTCTATCGACTTATCAGATAGCACAGGAGCTTTATTTTCATCCTCAACCTCATCTGTCAAATTAATAGTAATCTTTGCTGTGACACTCAATAATCCATCACTGGCTTGAACCTCTAATATAAATTGAGGAGTGATCTCATAATTGAGAAGTTCACTTCTTAAAACTTTCAGCTCTCCTCTAAGACTATCTAAACTAAAGGCTTGAGCTGTATTTCCAGAGATGATCTTAAAGGTAATAGTATCCCCTTCACCATCACTTGCTTTTACTGTACCCACCAACACTCCATTATCACTATTCTCAGCAATGGTAAAAGTAGTATCGCTGATACTTGGAGGATTATTTTGCTCTACCACACCATTTGATATTTGGAATGTACTTTCGCTTGAAAACTTAGATCCTATCTTAGCCGCATCCACTGCTTGAACGGACCAGTAATAACTTCCATCGGGTAGTGCCAGTTTCCATTTTAAATTATGTCCCGCATTCCCCTTTGATGCAGACTTTCTAGTTCCAGTACTCGAGGCATCAGAGGATAAAACATCTTCTTTACCCGATGCAGTACCTATTCGAAGTGCATAAGTCAGACCCGCTACTGGAGTATGATCATCACTGGCTGCTGACCAGGAAAATTCAGCAAGACTCAGCTCATCAGATCCTGATATTTCAGTAATTGATGCCGATAATCCCTTTGGTGCTGTGGGTGCTTCATTTTTAACATAGAATGTGGCAGCTGGAGCACTGCTTACTAGGGATCGACCACTTGATGAACCAGAGGAAACTGCAGCTGATTCATTGCGATAATTACGATAAGTCTTAAAGACATTTGCTCCACTACTTTTATCTTCTCCTGCAATGCAGAGATCTAAGTCCCCGTCTCCATCGATATCTCCAAACTCAACCGATGCCTTGATGATATTTCCAATATCAAAACTACTGGCTACATACTGCTTGGTAGCAGGATTATATTCGCTCAACTTGGTTACCTCTCCCTCTCCTGTTCTTGTTCCCGAATAAATAATATCTGTATATCCATCTCCATTGAAATCACCTAAATCAATAGAGCTGTTTCTGATCCCTGTAATATTAGTCTCTATTCTTGGCCACTGAGTGACTCCCTCATTGAGCATATTGATATATATCTCAAATATGTCTCCAGAAAAAGAGGTCCCTGTAAATACTACATCCAAATCTCCATCGCTATCAAAATCAATGAAGTCTGTAGTGCCATCACGCACGGCAGCAAAGTTGTTTGATGTTTTTGTAAGAATTAAATCTCCTGCCGCTGGAGTTTCATTTTTATACAGTACACTGGATAATCCATCATTGGCATTGAAGCCACTGATCACAAAATCAATATCCTGATCTAGATCATAATCTGCAAAATCAAAGGAGGAGGCTGTAAGATTAGTAATTTGACTGGACTGATCAATGATCTTTAGCGTGGAACTGGACAGATCATAATCCAAAACAAATAATTTTAGCTCCGCTGCAACTGTATTATTGGTAAGACCCAAAGAAATAATTTCTTTTCTTCCATCGTTATTGATATCGGCAATCTTGGATTTTGAATTGTAGAGATAATAATCTGATAATCCTGAGACACTTGTAAATGAACTGCTATTTGAAACATTCATTGTTGCTCCATTACCATTCGTATAGCTGATCCAGACATCTTGAATTCCATCTCCATTGATATCTCCAGCCTGAATGTCAAATATGTTTCTTGAATTAGAAATAAAACTGTATTTACTATCTGTATTCGTTTCTAATCGCTTACCATCGAACTGAAGCAAAGTAGTTCCCGTTGATATAGAGCCGTACAATACATCCAAATCATCATCTCCATCAATATCTACCATTTTTAGCACAGGATCAGACTTCGTGCTTACTGCATAATCTATGATTCCCCCTTGATTTACAGCCTTCCAATCATAGGTGAGCGTAAAGCTGCCTTCGGTAGCAAACTTTCCTGACTTTAACCCATTATCCACTGCCTGTACTGACCAGTAGTAAGTGCCTGGCTCTAATTGTAACTCATATTGATTGGTATTTATAGGAGGAGCTTTTGAGAGTAAACTAACTCCTGTAGTGGGATTACTTGATACATAAGAAAGCTCACTGCCTCCTAAGGTAGTGCCTAAGCGCAATTTATAGCCTAGGCTACTATTAAACTCATCACTGGGTACATCCCAGCTTAGTTTAACTGAACCAAAACCAAGGTCGGTAGATGTTAAATTAGTGGGTGCTGCAGGTGCTGTATTTTTCTTATTAGCAACCTCTGTTTCATAGAGAATAGTCTTGGCTCCTGTGGATGAGATCCCCATCAAGAAAAGATCTAAGTCTCCATCCATGTCGTAGTCTACCCACTCAGCAGTAGATTCACGTAATCCTTCAAGAGTAATATCAAAAGCCTCGTGCGATCCTGCCCAATCCCAATAGAGTTTTGTAATGGCAGTTCCATTATCATCCTCTCCAGTAAGCACAATATCTATTTTCCCATCATTATTGAAATCTGCCGCACTGATATCTCCTGAATGTAACTTTTCGGTTATAGCACCAAGATTATATGAACCCATATTATATGAATTAAAGCTACCTGAAGAGTTTTTTCCCTGCACTAAAATACCCATGCCTGTGCTTGCTCCCGTATTTACAAGTTCTATCGTGGAGGATTTGAGATTGGGGATACTTGGAATACTGTTAGTATTATCTAAAAGTGTATTGGTAATGGTTCGAGAGCCTGCATTCCCATTGATATCCTCTCCGCTGTATATTATATCATTATCCCCATCTAGATCAATGTCCACTATTTTAACCTCTCCCTTGATCAATCCTGGATACTTATCTTTTACCAGCTCATACTTATCTCCAGACTTGAAACCCAAGTAATTAACTAGGGCTCCAGAATTATCGATTCCCATCATGATAAAATCAACATCTCCATCTAAATCTAAATCTCCCCAATCCATTTGAGTAGTGAAAAGCTGAGGTAGATTCAATGTTTCATCTTGAGTGAAATAAAGCCCTGAGTTGTTTTTATACAAAATGGTTTGCCCCGTTTGGTTAAAACCTGAGACCACAAGGTCTAAGTAACCATCCTGATCAATATCAATCCAGGTAATATCCCCAGAATAAAGCCTTGCAAAATTTTGATTTGTATTTTTAAAAGTACCTCCATCATTACGATAAATAGCCGTCACCGCTCCATATAAGCTACTCTGACCCATAATAGCCACGTCCTTATCTCCATCTCTATCGTAATCTCCCCAGCTTACAGAACCATTAGAAAGACCAATAAAAGGATCGTCCTTCTTTGTTAAGGTAATGCCATTATCAAGTAAGTTAAGATTAATAGCATCGCTTGATGCAAGAGTAGCATTGGTAGCTGATGGAGTCAAGATTATCGTTTCAGTACCTTCTGAGAGAAGTTTGTCCTTTACTCCAGTAATGGTTAAAGTACTAGTAGTTTGACCTGCAGGGATGATGATAGTTGGTACTAATAAAACCTTTTGGACGCGATTATTATAATAATCAGCGATGTATATATTACCTAAAGTGTCTAAAGCTACATCATAGGGATAAGATAATTGATTGGCAGCTGAGCCATTGCCATTTCCTCCTGCGACCGTGGTTCCTTCGCTAGCCCCTGGCGCCCATTTTTGAATGCGAAAATTACCATCTGCTATAAATACATTGCCTGAAGCGTCTACAGCTACGCCAGAGGGAGAAGATAATTGATTGGCAGCTGAGCCCCTGCCATTTCCTCCTGCGACCGTGGTTCCTTCGCTAGCCCCTGGCGCCCATTTTTGAATGCGATGATTACTCGCACCTGCTATAAATACATTGCCTGAAGCGTCTACAGCTACGCCAGAGGGATAAGATAATTGATTGGCAGCTGAGCCATTGCCATTTCCTCCTGCGACCGTGGTTCCTTCGCTAGCCCCTGGCGCCCATTTTTGAATTCGGTGATTTTCACTATCCGCTACGTATACATTGCCTAAAGCGTCTACAGCTACGCCAGTTGGAAAACGTAATTGATTAGAAGCTGAGCCGATACCATTTCCAGCCGCTACCGTGGTTCCTGTAGTAGCGCCTGGTGCCCATTTTCTGATGCCATGGTACTGATGTAACGCTAAGTATACATTACCTGAGGCATCAACAGCTGCGTCCATAGGATCATATAATTCACCTACAACCGTAGTACCCTCAGTGGCGCCTGATGCCCATTTTTGAATGCGGTTATTCTTTTCATCTACTACATATACATTGCCTAATACGTCTACAGCTACACTTCTGGGACCATAGAGTTGATTGGCAGCAACGCCCTCGCCATTTCCTCCTGCGATTGTACTCACCGCTCCTTTACCTGAATAGTTGAGCTCATAGTCACTATCCATTACAGCGGTACCAGTTGGAGTGAAAGCTATTACTGTCTCTTGAACTGAAGGAGCTGATAGGGTTGCTGTAATCACAGAACTTTGATGCTCTGCAAAATCTGTCTTATCAGTAGTTAAAGTAGCAACAGGCACTATATAGGTCCAATTGAATTGATTAGCTGCTGGATTACTATTATTAGCAACATCAGTGAAAGTATTTGCAGCCACATTAATAGTCTTGGCACCAGCTCCTGTTGGAGTGAAAGTAGCAGTGTAAACTGTACTGCTTACAGCAGTAAAATTACTGATCGTTCCTCCAGTTACAGTAATATCAGTCTCTGCAAAATCAGTTGTAGCCTCACTTGCAGTGAAAGTTACTGTCAAAATAGCATTTGATGAGGATCCGTCATCTACAGCACTCGTACCATTGGTTGCGGTAATAGCCATGGTAGGGACGGTTGTGTCTATCACTAATGCCTTATTAGCTCCCAAAGAATTAGTTGCTCCTGGTGAGGGTAAGGTCAGGGTAGCAGCTGACGTTCCTCCAGTTTCCTTAATCGTACCGCTATTTAAAGCCAGAGATGTGGTAGCTACATAGTCAAGATCATCACTATTCTGACCTGAGCCTATGGTGTAATTAAAAGTAAGTGTAGTGGTGCCCGTGCCGCTGCTGTAATCAACAACCGCATCGCTTGATCCAGTTTCTAAGGTGAGCTTTGGAGTACCTGTCACTGTCACTGCCTTGTCGAAGGTAACCGTGATCGCAATAGCTTGTCCTTCCTTGTAAGCACCATCTGCCGTGGTAGATGTAACTGAGGTAACTGCTGGAGGTAGATCGTTGTCTGTAAAAGCTATATTAAGTGCAGCACTAGATGCTAAAACAGCTCCACTCGCACTTGGAGTTAGGATAATGGTTTCATCTGATTCATCGATAGCATCGTCTGTACCTGTGATGGTCAGAGTTGTAGAGGTTTGACCTGCTGGGATGATTATATTGGAACCAAGATATATTTTTTGAACTCTGTGATTTTGTATTCTATCCACAGCATATAGATTTCCTGCAGCATCAAGATCTATTTCTCGAAGATCATAAAATTGGTTAGAATTTGAACCTGGCCCATTTCCTCCTGCTACTGTTATTCCATCTGTTGAAACCGTTGAATTTGAAGGGAATTTTTGAACTCGTCGATTCGTAGCATCTGAAACATAAATATTACCATTTTGATCTAAAGCAATATCATAAGGATTGGCTAATCGATTAGTACCTGAACCTGACCCATTTCCTCCTGCTACTGTTATTCCATCTGTAGAAGATGTTGAATTTGAAGGAAATTTTTGAATTCGGTGATTTAAAACATCTGCAACATAAATATTGCCAGTCTTATCCACTCCAACATTAAAAGGCCGTATTTGATCAGGATTTGGTACATTCCAGATTCCTACATCTCCTCCTGCTACTGTTATTCCATTCGTAGATGATGTTGAATTTGAAGGGAATTTTTGAACTCGATAGTTCCCACCATCTGCAACATAAATATTACCATCAATGTCCAAAGCTAATCCCGTTGGATGATTTAGTTGGTTAGCGGCAGAACCTTCCCCATTTCCTCCTGCTACTGTAATCCCTGTAGTAGCCCCTGGTACCCATTTCTGAATGCGATCATTGTTCGAACCAGCTATAAAAATGTTTCCAGAACCATCTACAGCTATTCCTTTAAAATCTGAAAGTTGATTAGCAGCAGAGCCACTCCCATTTCCCCCTGCTACTGTAGTACCCTCGGCAGAGCCTGGAACCCATTTTTGTACACGATAATTCGAAGCATCACCAACATATATATTACCATTTTGATCTAAAGCAATACCATAAGGATTGGCTAATTGATTAGTACCTGAACCTTCCCCATTTCCCCCTGCTACTGTGACGACCGTTCCTTTCCCAGTATAATCAACAGAATAATCACCATCAAGAACAGCACTCCCCGTCGCAGCAAATGAAACAACCGTCTCTATCGTAGAAGCATAATCCAAAGTAGCCGTAATCACAGCCGTACCATCTTCGGCTATTGTGGTGACATTACTTGATAGGGTTACGGTGGGGACGATAGCTAGTGCCTTATTCGCTCCTAAAGATCCAGAAGCCCCAGGACTGGCCAGAGTTAATGTTGCCACATTTCCTGCGACATCCTTGATCGTACCGCTGTTTAAGGCTAGTGAACTCGTCGCTACATAATCTAGATCTCCAGTACTATGACCTGAAGCTATAGTGTAATTGAAGGTAAGCGTATTTGTTCCCGAGCCACTGCTGTAATTAACTGCCGCATCACTGCTTCCTGTTTCCAAGGTGAGTTGAGGAGTGCCCGTGACATTGACTACTTCGCTAAATACAACATTTACTGCGATTACATCTCCTACTTTGTAAGATCCATCAGCTGTTGATGCGGTAATGTTTGATACGGTGGGTGCTGTTCCGTCTATGACAATGGCTTTGTTTGCTCCAAGAGAATTTGAAGCTCCTGGTGAGGGAAGCTGCAATGAGAAACGAGAACCATTAGAGTTAACCAAATCAGTTGTCACGGCTTTTATTATGACCAATCCTGTTCCACTGCCACCACCAACTGATAAAAAAGCATAGTCCCCACTAATCTTAACCCCACTCACACCTCTCTCGGTATTTACATAAACAGGATTTCCTGGATTTGTCGGATCTGATATATCTATTACTGCGAGTTGATGACTGCTGCCGAGGAAAGCATAATTACCATTGATAGTTATTGCTGCTGTGTTTCCGTCAGTATCTCTATATACAGGGGTACCAGGATTTGTTGGATCTGAAATATCAATGATGGCTAGACCTGGACCACCATCAGATACGTATGCATAGTCACCATCAATAGTTAATCCTTGAGCATTGCCATCAGTATCTCTATATACAGGTGTACCAGGGTTTGATGGATCAGAGATATCTATAATGGCCAATCCATATTCATTATCCGCTACATAGGCATAATCCCCTTTTATTTTCACCGATAAAGCATATTCCGTATCTCTATAAACTGGTGTCCCAATATTAGATAAGTCAGAAATGTCAATAATAGCGAGCCCTGACTGATAATCAGATACGTATGCATAATTACCATTAACCGCTACATCATAAGCTTGTCCATTAGTATCTCTATACACAGGAGTACCTGGATTTGTGGGATCGGATATATCTATAATTGCAAGACCATCATCATAGCTAGCGATATACGCATAGTTTCCATTTACTGAGATAGCCAAAGCTTCCCCGTTAGTATCTTTATGAATTGGAGTTCCAGGATTAGATGGATCAGAAATATCAACGATATAAAGTCCTCCTCCGCTATGAAAATAACTATCGACTAAAAAAGCATAATTTCCCTTAATAGCAATATCTGCCGCTCCTCTTGAGTTTAAGTTTTTCGAAGAAATACTTTCAAAACTTGGCTCACGTAATCCCAACGAACCTGTCCCCACAAAATCCAAATCACTACTATTATGTCCTGCAGCTACCATATAATTAAAAGTCAAGGTACTTGTTCCACTTCCGCTAGTATAATCCACCACCACATCCGTACTCCCAGTCTCTAGCGTAAGCTGAGGAGTGCCCGTTACCGTGACATTGGCACTAAAGGTGACTGTAATGGGAATTACATCACCCACTTTATAAGTTCCATTGGCTGCTGTCGAGGAAACGCTAGTGACCGTCTGCCCCATCCCCATCAAGGAAAGGAGTAGTAAAAATATAAAAGTAATGGGCTTTATAAGATTCACGATTGAATACTATTCCAAAACAAACAAAGATAAAAAAGGTATTAAAAAGAAATTAAATTAGATGTATTGCATTACATGTATTTTAAACGGTATTAACCATTGATTTAATACAACCAAAAATATAATGGTAACCTCTGCTTTTATCCTATTGGGGCTATTAATGGAGTTTTAGTGAGAATAGTGATTGGGAAACTCATCAAATACTACGGGGTAGGTAAAAAATACAAAATCAAAATAGGTTTTAATCCCTGTACCAAAGACTTCAGAAAACACCCCTTCCCCTACCTCCTCTGTAACTTTGCAAGAAACAAATTACATGAGATTAGACACCATTAAATGGAATGATTATACCTTCAAACAACTAACCAAAGAAGCCAAGCTAATCTATTGCTTCCTTGAGTCTCACTGCAGTACTGCTGGCTTTCTTCAGGCAGATGAATCAGACATCGCTAATGGCATTGGACTGGAGCGTAGATCGGGTCTTAATCCCTTTGGTAATGTGGTTGTTCTCGCTATGAAAGAACTGGAAGATCAAGGCTTTATCGTGCAAGGAGATCATGACTTTATCCTAGTCAAAGGAACGCATAAGAAGCGAGCGCACGGTAAGCTAAAAGTAAGCGATAAGGCTAAGGATTACTACAGGGTTGGAGTGCTTAAATCTGGCATGCATACAGCCGTTTTAAAGGAGATTAATAG
>Ga0209716_1002133_pt1 | contig 13409 bp, 9 predicted proteins | sample COGITO_mtgs_1205_FD_184811 | JGI IMG/M metagenome (GOLD analysis project Ga0209716, IMG submission 184811) | Pelagic marine microbial communities from North Sea - COGITO_mtgs_120531 (SPAdes) (version 2) | ecosystem: Environmental > Aquatic > Marine > Epipelagic ...
CAACATCCGATACAACGGCTCCCTCTGTACCAACCAATATTACTGCGAGTAACATTTCTGGTACCGGATTTAAAATGAACTGGGATGCAGCCTCAGACGATACAGCTGTAACTACTTATACTATTTTTGTAAATTCAATTCAGACAGCAACTACCTCTGAATTGTCTTATACACTGACCGGGTTAGCTCCTGCGACAACGTATCAAATTGCTGTTTCTGCAAAAGATGCGGCTACCAATGAATCGGCTCGGAGTAACGCAGTGGCAATTACGACTACCAATGGAGGCTCGAATGGTATTGAAGAATTATTTATTTCTGAATATGTAGAACCCGACGGCGGGAATAACAAAGCCCTCGAAATCGTAAATTTATCAAGTGCTGTAATTGACCTGGCAGCCTATTCCATAAAAAAACAGTCCAACGGATCTGGTGATTGGATTCATGAATTTCCACTCAGTGGAACCATCAATGTAAATGATGTTGTGGTCCTTATTAATTACCAAGCAGACAATTCAATCTTAGTTTCTGAAGCAGACATCGTTGGCCCTAGCACTAACTTTGGCTCTCCTATCAACTTCAATGGAAATGATCCTATTGGCTTATTTAAAGAGGGGGTTCTAATTGACATCGTTGGCCAATTGAATAATACTAGTAAACATATTGAAAATGCAACTTATAGAAGAAAAGCAACTGTTTCTAAACCAAATACAACCTTTGATGCTTCTGAATGGGATATTTTACCAGCAAATACGTTTGATGGTATTGGAAGTCACAGCTCAACCTTAAGTTCAAAAAAGGACTCTTTTCAGGCCTTTAAAATGTTTCCAAATCCAGTTTATGGAGATCAAGTTAATTTTATTATAAACGATGCTGCAACAATTACCATCTATAATGTATTAGGAAAATTAGTCTCCACTTCAAAAATCACCAAAAATAGTAATGTCGTAAACATCTCAACATTAACCTCAGGAATTTATTTGGTAAAAATTCAATCAGAAAAACAGTACATTGCTAAAAAACTAATTAAAAATTAACCTCTAAGCCATTATTAAAAAAAATCTGAATAATTATAAAAATATAAAAATGAAAAAAAAAATACTTTTAATCTCTTTATTATTAACCTTCACTGCCAACGCACAAGAAGCTTATTACAATGATGTCGATCTAACGGCAGAAGGAATCGCCTTAAAAGAAAACTTGGCAACAAAAACAATCAATGCACATACCAACTTATTGGTATATACTCCTGGAGTATGGGAAGCATTAAAAGTAACCGATCTAAACCCAGAAAACAGCGCTGAAGTACTCTTAATTTATGGGTATTCAGCTTCAGGAACCACAGCAAGATCTTTAAACAAAAATTACAATGGTGGTGGTCAAGGAGATTGGAATAGAGAACATACGTATCCGAAATCTTTGGGGAACCCAAACTTAGGTTCTACAGGACCTGGAGCAGATTCTCATCATTTAAGACCCTCCGATGTAGGCTATAATAGTCAAAGAGGAAATTTAAAATTTGCAGACGGATCTGGTAACTCAGGAAATGTTTCTGGAGGCTGGTATCCGGGCGATGAATGGAAAGGAGACGTTGCTCGAATGATGATGTATATGTACTTGCGCTATGGAGACCGATGTAAACCCAATGTTGTTGGGGTTGGAAGTACAAGTGCCACACCAGACGATATGATCGATTTATTTTTAGAATGGAATACAGAAGACCCTGTTTCAGATTTTGAAAGACAACGAAATTCCTATCACGATTCTCAACAAACATATGCGCAAGGAAATAGAAACCCGTTTATAGACAATGCCTATTTGGCTACAAGAATTTGGGGAGGAACTGCTGCAGTAGATTCTTGGGGAATTTATACTTCCAATGATAATCAAGCACCAACGGTTCCTACAAATGTTTCTTTAAGTAATATTACAACGGCTACCATTGCTGTTTCTTGGACAGCTTCTACAGATAACGTCGCAGTCACAAAATATGAAATCTATGCAAATGGAAACTTACACGGAGAATCCAACAATACAAATTACACAGCATCAGGTTTGAACTCGAATACTTCTTATGCAATAACAGTCTTAGCTAAAGATATTGCAAACAATCAATCCGAACAATCTGCTGCTGTAAATGGAACAACGTTAGTAGATGTGACTGCTCCATCAGTTCCTAATAATCTTAGTATTTCGAATGAAACAGGAACAGGTTTTAAAGTAAATTGGACAGCATCAACAGATGACACAGCAGTGACAGGCTACGATATTTTTGTAGATGGTACTTTAAAAGGTTCTTCTGAAACAACCAGTTATGCTGTTTCAGGATTAACTATTGCTACGACCTATAGCATCACCGTTTTAGCAAAAGATTCAGCAAATAATAAATCGGCGCTATCAGCAGCAATCAATGGGACTACTACAAATGGTGTTAACAATGTTACAGAATTATTTTTCTCTGAATATGTTGAAGGCTCTGGGAATAACAAAGCAATTGAAATTGTCAATTTAACAGACAATGCCATAGATTTATCTGCATATAGCATCAAAAAACAATCGAATGGAGCGGGTAGTTGGATCAACGAATTTTCACTAAGTGGTACCATTAATGTGAATGATGTATTTGTAACAATCAATTATCAAGCAGACGATGCTACCCTACTTAAAGAAGTAGATTTAATGTCTCCTGAAGCGGGTTATGGAGCACCTATAAACTTTAATGGAAATGATCCGGTAGGCTTATTTAAGGACGGTGTTCTCATCGATATCATTGGAGTCTTGGGTGTAACCCAAAAAAATTATGAAAACATGACCCTCAGAAGAAAAAACAGTGTAACTGGCCCTACCACTACCTATAACGCAAGTGAATGGGATGAATTTCCACAAAATACTGTTGATGGAATTGGATACTATGGAGATACAGCCAGTACTTCAAATTATATAAAAGATACTATAAGCATCTACCCAAACCCAACAAACGGAGACACCTTGTTTTTTAATTTGACAAAAGATGCTCGTATAAGTATTTACAATATTCTTGGCAAACTTGTTAAAACAGCTGAGGTTAAAGCATCAAATAATACGCTAGACATTGCTACCTTAAATAAGGGAATTTATATTTTAAAAATTAATAGTGGAGTTTCTTTTACGACTAAAAAACTTCTCATCAATTAGACTTAAATATGCTTCATTTAAAAAAAAGACTGTTTGCTAAAAGACAGTCTTTTTTTTGTTTAAAACATCGTGAATAACTACTTGATTTGAATAAAAATAATGCAACAAAATTGAAAGGAAAAAAGTAAATTTGCATCTTTAGAACAACACACAAACAACAAAACAAATGATTCATTTCTTTGGAAATACAAACAGTAAAATTTTTGCTGTTCAAACCACAAAAGAATTAACCGCCACAACAATTTCTAAATTAACATGGCTATTTGCCAACGAACCCAAAATAACAGCAACTACAATTGATGCTTTTTTTATAGGTCCAAGAGCAGCCATGATTACTCCATGGAGTACCAACGCGGTAGAAATCACTCAAAACATGGGGATCAAAGACATCATTAGAATTGAGGAATTTAGAACTGTTGCTGAAGATTTCACTGATTTTGATCCAATGATTTCTGAGAAATTCAACGGTTTACATCAAGAGTCATTTACAATCGATATTCAGCCAGAAGCGATTTTAGATATTGAAGACATTGCAGCGTTTAACAACCAAGAAGGGTTGTCTTTAAGTGAGGAAGAAGTTGCCTACCTAGAAAGTGTTGCAACTAAAATTGGAAGAAAACTAACAGACTCCGAAGTATTTGGATTTAGCCAAGTAAACTCAGAACACTGTCGTCATAAAATATTTAACGGAACTTTTGTTATTGATGGAGAAGAGCAACCCACTTCCCTATTTAAAATGATCAAAGAAACTTCGAAACAATTTCCAAACGATATTGTTTCGGCATATAAAGATAATGTCGCTTTTATCAAAGGCCCTAAAGTAGTTCAGTTTGCTCCTAAAACAGCAGACAAACCAGATTTTTATCAAACTGAAGATTTTAACTCTGTAATTTCTATAAAAGCAGAAACACATAACTTCCCTACCACAGTTGAGCCTTTTAATGGAGCTGCTACAGGTGCTGGAGGAGAAATTAGAGATCGGCTTGCTGGCGGAAAAGGATCGTTACCTTTAGCAGGAACAGCCGTGTATATGACTTCCTATTCTCGTTTGGAAGAAAAAAGGTATTGGGAAAATAAATTTGAAGCTAGAGAATGGTTGTATCAAACCCCATTAGATATTTTAATCAAAGCATCCAACGGAGCCTCTGATTTTGGAAACAAGTTTGGACAACCCTTAATTACCGGTTCGGTATTCACTTTTGAGCATCATGAAAATGCTTCTTCAAGCAGTTCGAAACCAAGAAAACTAGGCTATGATAAAGTCATCATGCAAGCAGGTGGAATTGGATATGGAAAAGCAGATCAAGCGATCAAAGACACTCCAAAAGAAGGAAATAAAATTGTCATTCTTGGAGGAGAAAACTACCGAATTGGAATGGGTGGTGCCGCAGTTTCTTCAGCTGATACTGGAGAATTTGCCTCAGGAATTGAATTAAATGCTGTACAACGTTCAAATCCAGAAATGCAAAAACGTGCTGCAAACGCAGTGCGTGGAATGGTAGAAAGTGAAGAAAACTTCATCGTCTCTATTCATGATCATGGTGCTGGTGGCCATTTAAACTGTTTGTCGGAATTGGTAGAAGACACAGGGGGTAAAATCGATTTAGATCAATTACCTGTTGGAGACCCTACCCTATCTGCCAAAGAAATTATTGGAAACGAATCTCAAGAAAGAATGGGATTGGTTATTGGCGAAGAACATCTAAATACGCTTCAAAAAATTGCAGAACGGGAACGTTCGCCAATGTATACTGTGGGTGATGTTACCGATAATGACAGATTTACTTTTGAATCTAAAACCACCGGTAACAAACCGATGGATTTGGCCCTCGAAGACATGTTTGGTTCTTCTCCCAAAACAATTTTAACAGACAATACCGTTGTTAGAAACTATAAAAATCCACGTTATAAAACAAAAAATTTAGAGATCTATTTAAAACAGGTTTTACAATTAGAAGCGGTCGCTTGTAAAGATTGGCTAACCAATAAAGTAGATCGCTGTGTAGGAGGTAAAGTTGCCAAACAGCAATGTGTAGGTCCCTTACAAATTCCTCTAAATAATGTAGGGGTAATGGCATTAGATTACCATGGAAAAGAAGGAGTTGCCACTTCAATTGGACATTCGCCTATCGCTGGATTAATTGATCCTGCAGCAGGTAGTAGAAACGCAATTACAGAAGCCCTTACAAACTTAATTTGGGCACCACTTAAAGACAACTTACAAAGTGTCTCCCTATCGGCCAATTGGATGTGGCCTTGTAAAAATGAAGGAGAAGATGCTCGCTTGTATAAAGCTGTAAAAGCAGTTTCAGAATTTGCGATTGATTTAGGAATCAATGTTCCTACAGGAAAAGATTCTTTGTCAATGAAACAAAAATACACCGATGGTGAAGTAATATCTCCAGGTACCGTAATTATTTCTGCTGCTGGTAATTGTAATGAAATAACGAAAGTTGTAGAACCTCTTTTACAAATTGATGGAGGAAACATCTACTATATCAATATTTCTCAGGATGATTTTAAATTAGGAGGAAGCTCTTTCAACCAGACATTGAATACTATTGGAAATGAATCTCCTGACGTAAAAAACACTGCTTTCGTGAAAGAAACGTTCAATACGATTCAAAATTTAATTCAAAAAGATGCAATTACTGCAGGTCACGACATTGCCTCTGGTGGGTTGATAACTACCTTGTTAGAAATGTGTTTTGCAGATGTGAATTTGGGTGCGAATTTTGACATTAGTTCATTAAACGAAGAAGATACTATTAAAGTACTTTTTGCAGAAAATTCAGGAATTGTTTTTCAAGCTGATGCTTCCGTAGAAGCTATTTTATCAGCACAAAATATTGAGTTTTTCACGATTGGAACTGCTAACAATTCGGGAATCGTAAGCATCAAAAACAAAGAAGACCTTATTTCTCTTAAAGTTTCTGAAATGAGAGATGTTTGGTATAAAACATCCTTCTTATTAGATCAAAAACAAACAGCTAATAACTTAGCACAAGAGCGTTTTGACAATTATAAGAAGCAACCTTTAACGTATCAATTTCCAACGAATTTCAGTGGAAAACTTCCTAAAAACACAAATACCTCCAAAACCTCACGTCCGAAAGCAGCGATTATTCGTGAAAAGGGATCTAACTCCGAACGTGAAATGGCAAATGCCATGTATCTAGCTGGTTTTGATGTAAAAGATGTACACATGACCGATTTGATTTCTGGACGCGAAACTTTAGAAGATATTCAGTTTATTGGTGCTGTCGGTGGTTTTTCAAATTCTGACGTTTTAGGTTCTGCAAAAGGGTGGGCAGGAGCCTTCTTATACAATGCAAAAGCTAAAAAAGCCTTAAAAAACTTCTTTAAAAGAGAGGATACTTTGTCTGTGGGTATTTGTAATGGCGCACAATTATGGATGGAGTTAGACTTGATTAATCCAGAGCATAAAGTACACGGAAAGTTGATTCACAATGATTCTCAAAAACATGAAAGCTCTTTTACCTCGGTAAAAATTCAAGAAAACAATTCGATTATGTTGTCTTCATTAGCCGGAACAGAATTAGGAGTTTGGATTTCTCATGGAGAAGGTAAATTTAACTTACCTGAAGAGGAGAAAAACTATAACATAGTTGCAAAATATGGTTACGAAGGCTATCCAAACAATCCAAATGGTTCAGATTATAATACGGCAATGTTATGTGACCCTAGTGGGCGTCATTTAGTAACCATGCCTCATATTGAACGTTCCATTTTCCAATGGAATTGGGCCAATTATCCTGCTGGCAGAAAAGACGAAGTTTCTCCTTGGATAAACGCGTTTATCAATGCTAAAAAATGGATAGAGAATAAAAAATAACGATTATATACTTGGTATAAAAAAAAAGCAAACTGATTACGGTTTGCTTTTTTTTATGCGTATATCTAAATCGTATTGGAAACCAATAAACGATCTAAAACCTACTTCCTAGGATGTAAATAAATATTTTCCTCGAAAATTTTATAAAATTCTTTTCATTATCTTGTAACAAATATCATTTCATGAAAATTACCCGTCTTTTTGATTTTGCATATCATCAACTAGAAAAACATTCTCAAAAGAATTGTTTCTTATACAAAGAAGAACATCAATGGAAAAATATAACGACTCAAGAATATATCGAGCAAGCCAATAAGGTCAGTGCTTCCTTATTGGAGTTGGGAGTTGAAAAAAATGATAAAATTGCTGTAATTACCACAAATAACAATCCAAATTGGCATATTTTGGACATTGGTGTATTGCAAATTGGCTCACAAAATGTTCCCTTATATGCAACACTCTCAGAAAAAGACTACGCCTATGTTTTGAACCACTCTGATGCAAAATATTGTTTCGTCTCAGATGAAGACTTGTATGAAAAAGTAAAAAAAATACAAGACCAAACACAACTCAAAAAAATATTCTTTTTAAAAGATCATGAAAGTGATTGTAGTTGGAATTCTTTCCTGGAGATTGGAAATAAGACGGTACATTCAGAAACCATAAAAAAGTTAAACAAAGAAGTTAAACCCCAAGATTTAGCGACCATTATTTATACCTCTGGAACTACAGGGACTCCAAAAGGGGTCATGTTATCTCATAAAAATATTATAGACAACATATTTAAAACAGACAAGACTTTGGATTTGTCTGATGGTAATAAAAGAATCATAAGCTATTTGCCCATCTGTCATATTTTTGAGAGAGCGGCCTCTTATTACTATCAATATCTTGGATACCAGGTATATTTTGCAGAAAGCATCGAATTGTTAGGAGATAATATTCGAGAAATAAAACCAAATTTTTTGGCAGTCGTCCCAAGACTGCTAGAGAAAATTTTTGATAAAATTGTTGCCAAAGGAAGCACCCTGTCTGGCATTAAAAAAACACTGTTTTTCTGGGCTATTGCATTAGGGGAAGCTTATGAACCCTATGGAAAAAACGGAAAACTCTATGCTTTTAAATTAAAAATAGCACGAAAATTAATTTTTTCAAAATGGCAAGAAGCTCTGGGAGGGAATTTAGAATTCATGTTAAGTGGAAGTGCTCCCATGCAAGATCGGTTGATTCGTATTTTTTTAGCTGCAGGAATTCCTATTTTTGAAGGCTATGGAATGACAGAATCTTCGCCCGCGATCACCGTAAATGATTTAAGGAATAAGGGATTAAAAATTGGAACTGTTGGAAAACCCTTGGAAGGTATTGAAGTCAAAATTGCATCAGATGGAGAAGTTTTAGTAAAAGGAAGCATTGTAATGTTAGGGTATTATAAGAATGAAGAAATGACCCAAAAAACAATCGTTAATGGGTATTTACACACCGGTGATATTGGCGAAATAGACGAAGAAGGTTTTCTAAAAATTACGGATAGAAAAAAAGAAATGTTTAAAACATCCGGTGGAAAGTATATTGCACCTGCTGTATTGGAAAGCGAACTAAAGCAATCTAGATTCATAGAACAAGTTATGATTATCGGAGAATCGGAGAAAATGCCTGCTGCATTGATTCAAGTAAATTTTGATTTTGCAAAAGAATGGGCCCTTCGAAAAAAACTACCAGTAGACAGCATCATCACCCACGAACAATTTATCAATAGAATTCAAAAAGAAATTGATTTTTACAATCAACGATTCGGAAAATGGGAACAAATAAAGAAGTTTGAAATTACACCAGACGAATGGTCTATAGAGGAAGGTCTCCTCACACCTACCATGAAAATGAAGCGGAAAGTAATTAAAGAAAAATATAAAAATCTTTATCAAAAAATATTTAATTCATAATATTTTAGACCCAGACTATTGATTTGTTAATTCAGAGGATTTTAACTACTTTGCGATATACAAATAACAATTATGGCCACCGAAATTTCACGAATATTTGATATTCCTTATTATCAATTAGAAAAATATAATTTACAACAAGCTTTTTCAACAAAATATGATGGAAATTGGGAAACCCTTTCTACACAATCTTATCTAGATCAGGCAAATGCAATCAGTAGAGGTTTGTTAAGATTGGGCATACAACCCAATGACAAAATCGCTATTATTTCCTCTAACAATAGGAACGAGTGGAATATTTGTGACATCGGAATTCTACAAACCGGAGCTCAAAACGTTCCTATTTACCCTACCATTAGTAAGGAAGACTATGAATATGTTTTGAATCATTCAGGAGCAACCTATTGTTTTGTTTCTGACATTGAAGTCTCGGAAAAAATAAATTTAATTAAAAACAATACCAACTTAAAAGAGATTTTTACTTTTGATACTATACAAGGAGAAAAAAACTGGAAAGAGGTCATTAGTTTAGGAGAGGATACTAGCAATCAAGAGGAAGTTGAAGTCAGAAAAAATAACGTGAAACCAGAAGATTTAGCCACCTTAATTTATACTTCCGGTACCACTGGAAAACCAAAAGGGGTAATGCTAAGTCATAATAACATTGTAACCAATGTGTTGGCAAGTGAAAAAAGAGTTCCTTTGACCTATGGAGAAGATAGAGCACTGAGTTTTTTACCCGTTTGTCATATTTTTGAAAGAATGATCTTATATTTATATCAATATTGTGGAGTACATGTTTACTTTGCAGAATCCTTGGAAAAACTGAGTGAAAATGCGCAAGAAATAAAGCCGCATGTAATGACGGCTGTGCCGCGTTTATATGAAAAAATATATGATAAAATCATCTCGAAAGGAGCTGATTTAACAGGAATTAAAAAAACCTTGTTCTTTTGGGCTGTTAATTTAGGCTTAGCATATGAACCCTATGGTGCAAACGGTTGGTGGTATGAAAAAAAATTAGGCCTCGCTAAAAAATTAATTTTCTCCAAATGGCAAGCTGCTTTGGGAGGAGAATTAAAACTAATGGTCTCAGGTGCCTCTGCTTTGCAACATCGATTAACCAGAGTTTTCACTGCCGCAGGAATGCCTGTTATGGAAGGTTATGGTTTAACAGAAACCTCTCCTGTGATTACGGTTAGTTCTATGGAAGATGGTAGGTTTAGAGTAGGAACTGTTGGTAAAATCATCGATGATATCGAATTAAAAATTGCTGAGACTGGAGAAATCTTAGTCAAAGGCCCCAATGTGATGATGGGATACTATAAAGATCCAGAAAAAACAGCAGAAGTCATTAAAGAGGGTTATTTCCATACGGGAGACAAAGGAGAGATCGATGCAGACGGATTCTTGAAAATTACTGGAAGAACCAAGGAAATGTTCAAAACCTCTGGTGGTAAATATATAGTACCTAATTTATTAGAAGGAGAATTAAAACAATCTCGTTTTATAGAACAAGTGATGGTGATAGGTGAAAATCAAAAAATGCCTGCAGCAATTATTCAACCAAATTTTGATTTTATCAAAGATTGGATACAACGAAAGGAAAAAAACATCGGCACAACCAATGAAGAAATTGTTGCCTCAGAAGAAGTCCAAAAAAGAATCCAAGAAGAGATTGACAATTGCAACCAACATTTTGGGAATTGGGAACAAATAAAAGTTTTTCGTTTGACAAGAGACGAGTGGTCTATAGATGGTGGGCATCTAACTCCAACCATGAAAATGAAACGAACTGTAATTAGAGAAATTTACAAAGAACTATACGAGTCAATCTATCAGAACTAAAGAAATTGATTATACTTACCATTAAAAAAGCAACCTAAGTTTTAGAGATAAAACTTAGGTTGCTTTTTTTCTATAGAATCAAGTACCTTTTTTATTTTTTACCTCCTTTTAAATTAGAAGCAATGAATGGATACTTTTCCAACTCATCAAACATAAAATCGAATAATGATTAAAAAAAGAGAATACACAGAGAATACATTTAAATAATTAATTGTAAATTACAACCTATATTAACCTTAAATAAAACAAACAATGAAAAAAATTATTTTACTTTTTGTATTTTTTGTAACAGTATCACTAACCGCTCAAAGAATGGCTTTTAGCGTTGTTGAAATTAAAGCAAAACCTCACACCCAAAAAGACATCGTTAAGGCATTTACAGATACCTATGAAGGTGTTGAAATGAATCAAGGAGGAATCGTCTTAGAGCGAATGGGCAACGGAAGAACTAATGGTGCAACACATCGTGTTGTTTTCATGTGGACACTTGGGGTTCAAATGATGGCAGAAGATGCCATTAGCGAGGATAAAAACAGTGCTTTATGGGCAAAGATGGGGAACTTCGTTGAAGAATGGGGTGCTGAATATTCGGGAAGAATTATGAGTTGGCAAGAAGGAGACACCGAAAAAAATTCAAATGTTCACATATGGGATATTAAAATCGATGACCCTAATCTTTTCAAGGCAGGACACGATAAAATAGTAAAAAAGTATAAAGAAGACTTTGAAGGAAGAGTTGTTGGTTTTGGATCCTATGATATTGGAAGACCAAATGGTGCTTCACATTGGGTAGCTTTGACTGGAAAAAACAAAAATGATCATATGATGTTGTATGATAAATTACAACAAGACCCAAAGTTTATAGAGCTTATCCAGGAAAGAGGTCCTGTAGAAGATGTAAAAGATTATGAAGTGAAAATTCTTAAAAGATTTCAATAAGTTGTAGAAAAAATAAAAACACGTTCATAAATCAACCTGCAACCTAAAAAGTTGTGGGTTTTTTTATTCACTAGAAAATAATTTAAAAAAATCCCAAAACCGAAAACTCACGGAGTAAAAAAAAGTATGAAAACGATGGTTAAAAGCTGCTAAACTTTTGAACAAATTCTTTATTATAAGCGGGTCTTAAAACCTCTATCAAGATTAATTCTTCCTCACCTGCATTAAAGATTCGAACACGAGTATTTTTTGGAATAACAAACCCATTGCCACTAACGATATGTTCTTCGCTGTTTTCATATTCTAATCCAAGCAATCCATTTAATACAATTCCTCTAATTTCAAACTGTGCTTCAATAATTGGTTCAGTCCAGCCAAATGGGGCGTTCATTTTAAAAAAACCCAATTCATCCGATTGGGTATAATCAATAATCATACGCTCTACATTATCTTGAATAACAATTTTCTTTGGGACAATCAAGTGATCTTGTTTGTCAATTTCTTTGATCTCTTGTGAAAAGGAAAGCAGTGGAATAAAAAATAGTAGTAAAAGTATTTTTCTCATTGTATGATATTGAATTTTAAATATATGAAATGTTAGTTTAACCTACTTAAGAGGTTTAGAAATAGCAGAACTGAAAGAGGAAGGGTTGCCTATGGTTTAGTTTTTTTCATTAGTTGTCTTAATGAAATTACGAGAACAATGATACTCCCAAGTGTTCTTGACAAAAACTCTAATTGACTCATTGGCTCACCTTGATAGCCAAAAGTATATAAGAAATTTAATGAAGCTATTATAATTACTAATATCAGTAGTAATTTTTTCATCCCCCCAATTTACAACATTTAGTTTTTACTTAAACTATCTGTTATTTCTATTTGAAACAATGGTTTTACAATCATTCCAACCCATAGCAATACCAACAAAAAGAAATGCTAAACCTATCAAATATTCATTATTAATTAGCTGATGTATTCCAAATAACACCAATGCTAATGAGACAATCAATGAAGCTATAACTAAAAATTTAACTAATTTTAATTTTTTCATACCCAAATATAATAAATGTTAGTTTAATCTATTTAAGAGGTTTAGAACTCCCTGAATTAAAAGAAGAAGAGTTGCCTATGGTGAAGTTTATTTGTTCCAAAACTCTGTTGGAATAACATACAAGAATATTATAATACAAATAAGCCCAATAACATCCGTTATATCTCCTTCTCCCTGAAATAATTTAACTATTTCATAAATTATCCAAACTATCAGTATCAATAGTGTAATCTTACTTAAAGGATTTAACAGTTTTTTATAATTCATAATTCAAATATAACAAATATTAGTTTAACCTACTTGAGAGATTTAGAATTCCCTGAATTAAAAGAAGATGATTTTCCTACAAACCTATTAGTACCCCTAAAAAAATAGCGAAAAGCACAGCAGTTGCTACTAATATTGAACCAGCGAATAATCCAGAAGATTTTAAGAGTGAAAACTTTCTAACTTTGACTTCGTATATTTCGCTTACAGGAATTTTTAGGAACTGTCCATTAGTATTTACAATCATTGTTTGCTCATTTTTAGAAACTAATGTTCCTTTAATATTTGTTCCTCCAACTCCTTTTACCTCAACTTTTTGTTTTTTTTCAATTGGAAT
>Ga0209716_1002135_pt1 | contig 13406 bp, 3 predicted proteins | sample COGITO_mtgs_1205_FD_184811 | JGI IMG/M metagenome (GOLD analysis project Ga0209716, IMG submission 184811) | Pelagic marine microbial communities from North Sea - COGITO_mtgs_120531 (SPAdes) (version 2) | ecosystem: Environmental > Aquatic > Marine > Epipelagic ...
CAAGCTACAACAGACTTAACCGGCGGAGCTACAACAGACTTAACCGGCGGAGCTACAACAGACTTAACCGGCGGAGCTACAACAGACTTAACCGGCGGAGCTACAACAGACTTAACCGGCGGAGCTACAACCACTACAGACGCCTCAAATGCTGCGTTTAACACTTTTATAGCTCCCTTTTCTAACCAAGAGCAGTTAACTTCAGCACAACTTATTCAGCTAGGGGACAGCGGGTATGATTTATCTACCATTGCCAGTACGTTGAAGGTAGACCCAACCGCATTAACTAACGCTATAGCTAAAGCAAAAAGCGCCGCACAAACTCAAAGTGTTTTTGATGCGGTTGACCCGTCGGATGGTTTTTCTGACACGGAAGCAGCCAGCATAGCTAATCTAATACTTGGAGGGCAAACAGGCATAGGTGACGTATCCCAGCGGTATGAGGGCGTAAGCGACATGGACGTAATAGAAGGTATGCTAAGAGGGGGGTATGAATCCCCAGCAGCGATGACAGAGCGTTTAGCAGCAACTACCCCCGATCTTACCGAAGTGCAACTTATGGCAAGTTTATTAAGTCAGGGGCGTACGACACCAGAAGAACTAGCTGCTTACTACGGCAACAACCCGGATTACCCTGATCTTGCAGGTGTTACGGCAGATCAGGTTCGGGGGTTCGCAAAAGACCTAGGGATCGAAGGATACGCCCAAGGTGGCGATATAAACGGGTACTACCTAGGCGGGGCCACAGATGGTATGTCAGATCAAATACCTGCTACAATTGACAATAATCAACCCGCTGCTTTAAGTGATGGTGAATTTGTGATACCGGCTGATGTAGTAAGTCATTTGGGTAACGGGAATTCTGACGCAGGTGCAAAAAATCTATACAACATGATGGACAGGGTGCGTACAGATCGTACCGGCAACCCAAACCAAGGTCGTCAAATCGACCCTAACAAATATTTAGCGTAAGGTAAGACGAGATGCAAAAATTTAATACGGGCGGTACAGCTAGTGGCACGCTAGGGCAATCTGCTTCCCTATCTCCTTGGGTAGGTCCTTATGTGACTGATATGCTTGGTAAAGGCGCGGCACTCTCCGAGATGCCTTATCAGGCGTACATGGGGCCGCTTACGGCGGGACAGTCCACCCTCCAAGACACAGCGTTTCAAGGACTCGCTAACTTAACTGTACCCACTGCGGCGCAAACCTCCTACGACCCTCAGTCTTTTACAGGTGCAGGGTACACCCCACCTACAGCTCAACAGGCCGTAGACGGGCAAATGGGGGCCTATACACCTGCTTCTGGGGACGTAATGCAGCAGTACATGACGCCTTACCTACAGGGCGCACTTCAGCCTCAGTACGATGCGGCGAACCGCCAAGCCCAGATTGCTGCTCAAAAACTTCAAAGCCAGTACGGTAAGGCCGGTGCCTACGGTGGGTCCCGTCAGGGTGTTGCAGAAGCTGAATTGCAGCGTGGGTTGCTAGACCGCATGGCGGGTATTACGGGACAGGGTTATCAAAATGCGTTTACCCAAGCACAAAATCAATTCAACGCCGAGCAAAATCGGGCAATGCAAGCAGCCCGTCAAGCGCAAACATACGGCCTAGAAACATTAGGGGCGCAGCGTTTAGGTGGTGCAGAACAACGGGCTATTGAAGGCCAAGGCATAGCGGCTGATATAGCGCAGTTTACAGAAGAGCGGGACTACCCCTACAAACAAGTTCAGTATCAACAATCCCTACTACAGGGCTTACCGATTTCAACTCAAGACTATCAATACGCCGAGCCTAGTACGCTGTCTAATGTGATGAGCGGAGCTGGCGGTATTTTAGGTCTTCTCGACACAATGGGTATCTTCAAGAAGGAGCCCGCAAAAGGAGCCTAACTAGTGAACAACATAGATTCGCAGATTAACGACAGAATGCAAACGTATTCTGGCAATCCTCAAGCACTACAACAACGCTATGCTCAGACTCAAGAGCTGGTGGACTTGCTTGCCCTGCAAAAGATGAAAAATGACCGCGCTGCTGCTACTAGTGCCGTACAGGGAGCTATGCAAACGCCTTCTAATACGGTAAAGGGTCAGTTAGAGCAAGAAGCTATGCAAGGTTCGCGTAATGATGTCCTGCGTAGCATGGCTCCGGGTATTCAACAGCAAGGGCAACGAATGGCCCAAATGCAAAACCGCGCTGCTATGGGCCTACCCACGCAAGCTGCTCCTAATATGGCTCGTATGGCTAATGGCGGTATTGTTGGGTATGCAGATGGGGGAGATGTTGTAGCTAAAAAGCCGCAAATGCCTGTAGCTGGACAAACCCAAAACCCAAGCCCCGCTTATTTGGACCCAGAGGTTGCTACCTTTTTGCGTGAGTTATCCAACTTAAATAAACAAAAAGCCGATGCGTTCCCGCAAGAAAAAGATTTGTTCGACCAAAAAATTACTGACCTTATGAACACAACTAGCCCACGCGTTAAGCGCATTGCTTCTGACTCACCGTTTGGCTTACCTAAAAAAGAGGGTATGGCTGATGGCGGTATTGTTAGGTATGCGCCGGGCGGTGAAGTAGACATGGATGCGCTTTTAGACGCACTTATGATTGCTGAAAGCGGGGGTGATCCAAATGCAGTAAGTCGTGCAGGGGCAGAAGGTGCCTACCAAATAATGCCTTCTACTGCCGCTCAGCCGGGGTATGGTGTGCCTCCTATGGAAGGTGATAGGTTTGACCCTAAAGCAAGCCGAGCTTTTGCTCGCCAGTACTTACAAGCGATGATCGACAGGTACGATGGAGACCTAGAAGCCGGTCTTATTGCTTACAACGCAGGTGCGGGAAACGCAGATAAATTTATCGCTGCTAACAGAGACTACGAGGTACTACCTCAAACTATGCAGACACAGCCCTACGTGCGTAAGATTATGGGACAACTTGAAAAAGAAGGTCGCAGAAGAGATTTTCAAATGGGTGGCGGTAGAACCATCTCTACAACTGCACCTGAAAGTTACACGGAACAAGCTAGACGAAAGCGGCTAGAAAAACAAGAAACTGGATTGGCTTCCCTGTACCCACCAGTAGCTATGAAAGAAGCGGAGATGTACGAGCCAAACCTCCCTGATGCTCTTGCAGTAGCACAAGCTATGAAGTCCTTGAGTGGCGGCGCAGAAGAAGAACCCGTGATTGAGGACTTAAAATTTGTACGCGGTAATACTCAAAGCCCTGTCGAGGTTGACGGACGACCAGTAGAAAGTTATACGCAACGAAACACACGGCAGCGGCGGGAAGCTAATGCGCCCGCTGAGGGTATTGCGGGCTACTTTCAGAATATCGGCAGGCAACAGCAACTACGCAGGGATAACTTTCGTAGGGCGGTACCGGGTGCGGAAGCTGCGGTGGCTAGAGCAGCGCAAGAAAAGGCGGACGGTGGTATCGGTTACTTACGCCGCCTAGGCAGGCTCCAAGAAGGGGCGGCACAACGTCAGGCCGAAGAAAGTGATCGAGCTGCTAAGTTCATGGCTATGCTGCAACAGAATCAAGACATTGTAGCGAGCATGGACCCAGCGGAAAATATGCCTATCCAAGAGTTCCAAAACGGCGGGGATGTTAAGCGGTTTAATGGGGAAGACGGCAGTTTTATAGATACTTTAGGCAATATGCAGAGGTCGGCGTATGAAGCCACTAAAGATTACATGCCCGATTTTGGAAATATCGTAAGCGAACAAATGGAGAATGCAGTCGAAGACCCCTTAAATTATGCGGCAAACGCACTCCTCTCCATATATGGCGGAGGCGCTCTTCTCAAAGGGGGAGCAAAAGTGCTTGGGCCTATAGTTGCAAAGCATGGGCCAAAAGTGGTTCAGCGGGCAAAAGACTTGGCTCTGCGGGCGACTACTAAGCCTAACCCTGCGGCTATTGGGCCTGTTAGACCCCCTTTCAGACCGCCCGCAGGCAGGGTAGTTGACCCTGTAAAAGTAGGAGTCGGAACCGGCCTTGCAATTAAAGCAGGAGACGCTCTTTTCAGCGGCGAAGAAGCTGACGTTCCGGGTATTCCGGGTGTCCTTAACGACATGCCTCAACCATCTGATGCGCAAAGATTTGCAAATGCGTTTCCCGGTGCACAAGCGGCAGTTGACCGGTACGCAGAAGAGAAAGATAGCAGAGATAAGCAGCAACCCAAAGGTGGTTTAGATATAGACTTCCGTGCGTTGCGTGAATTCTTAGTAGGTGGTGCAGGACAAACAAGTACTGCTGGCGCATTAGCTGGTGGTGCTAGAGGTCTGGGAGCATTCCAAACTGCGGAACAAAACCGGCAAGATAAGATCAACCAAGCAGCGCTCGAACTACAGTTGAAGCGCGATCTAGCTGTTAACGACGCTAATATGTTAAGTGCACGTCTAGCCGCTGAGTACAAAGGTAAAATGGATACGGCTTTGATCGATGTCGCCCAAAGTGCACTTGAAGATACTCAAGACCCGCTAAACATAGAGTTTACAAAACAGGCCGCTGCAATTCGTGATCAATACAAACGCAATCCCTTAGTTATGGAGCAGGCGCTAAATAGACTCTACGAGACTACTGTAAACAAGGCCGTGGATAGGGTGCGGCTAGGTGCAGGTTTGGGCAGCGCGCCCTCTACTGGTACACAAATAGCTGGGTCTGCAACCCGCATAAGTGAGTAACGCCTTATGCCAATAGATCGCGTTAAATTAACTGATGGTTCTACCCTAGACTACTATGTTCCTGTAGGTGTATCAGTAGAAGAAAGCACAAGCTTATACGCTCCCGCTGCTGTAAAAAAAGTAGAGATGGGTATAGACCCTCTTGAGCCGCCAGAAACTACTTTGGGTGGGTACGTAGGCGAAGTGGGTAAGGGTCTTGCTAGTGGCGCTGCCGGACTTGTTGAATCTGCCGCTACTGGTGCAGCTTTCCTACTACCCGAAGAAGCTGAGCAGGCGGCACGCCAAGCTATCGCAGAAAAAGGCGCTGATGTACAAAGGGGTTTGCTGCCCGCTGCCGGATACGAAGACACGGTAGTACGAAAACTTGCTGAAGCTACTGGTTCTACCGTACCTTTCTTAGCTACAGGAGCGTTTGGTGGGTTGGGCGGCGTTGCAGCTAGAGCGGCGTTAGGTACAGGTGTGGGCTTAGGTGCTGCCGCCGGTGCAGGTGAAGCCGCTAAACGCGCAGAAGCCGCTGGCGCTACTGAAGAACAGATAAGTAGGGCCGCTGGGTTAGGTTTGATACCGGGCCTTGGCGAGACTCTAGTACCGTTTGCTGTGGGTAAATCCATCCGTGCAGGTATGGCCGCTAGAGGGCTAGGTAAGTCTTTGGGCGAAGTCCCCGCCGGTGATGCCCTGTCCAGATTACGTAGGGTAGCTACCGCCGCAGGTGGTGAAGGTCTACAGGAAGCCTCGGCAGAGGTGGCACAAAACTTAATCTCCCAAGGTGTGTACGATCCTGAAACAGGTACGTTTGCCGGTACGGGCGAATCTCTTGGCTATGGTGCCGGTGTTGGTGGCTTACTAGCTGCACTTGCTGAGCTTGCTATTCCGGGCCGTCCCCGTGCAAGAGCTACTACAGATTTAACTGAAGAAGAACTTGCGGCTATTGGACAGCGGGAAGAGACTGCGGCACTGCCTGATGAAGACCTTTCTGCTGTAGTAGGAGAAATACAAGACCGTGAAATACGCAGAGACGAGGGCGTCTTTGAGGGGCAAGAACTACTGTTCCCAGAACTGGAACCCGCGCAGCAGGCCGAAGGTCTTGTAGCGTTAGGCGTAAGCCCGACTGCTCCTATTATCAAGCGCATTGAAGGTAAGCAGTTAGCTGATCCTATACAGAGACGTGAAGTATTCGACGAGCTGCAAAAATATGCCCGCAATAAAAACGTCAAGCCCGCAACCCGCAACCGCATAGGCGACTTACTACAGAACAAAGTTTTTGCGGATACTAGACTAGACGTAGCGGCTGGCCCCGGTCCTGCACCACAGCAGATGACCATAGAAGAGGGTATTGAGCGCGACGTTCGCCGTGAAGAAACAGAAGATCGTAGGGCGCAAGAGTTTGCGCTAGCTGAAGCCGCCCGCCGTCCTGATGTACCTACTGCTATGGGCGCTGCGTTGCAAGCCGCTGAAACTACTGGCCGACGAGTACCGGGCCAAGCGCAGTTAGAGATACCTACTATAGAACCTGCTGACACCCAAGCCCAACAAGCTGTGGAAAGTGCAGACCTCGACCAGCAAATAGCCGCAGAACAACGCGCCATAGAAGCTACGGAAGGGCAAGCCCAAGAACAAGGCGCACTACTAGGCCCACGAGGCGGCCCCCGTACTAGCATGGGCACTCCTGCTGCTCCTGCTGCTCCTGCTGATGCTCCTGCTGATGCTCCTGCTGATGCTCCTGCTGCTCCTGCTGCTCCTGCTGCTGCTCCTGCTGATGCTCCTGCTGCTCCTGCTGATGCTCCTGCTGCTGCTCCTGCTGATGCTCCTGCTGATGCTCCTGCTGCTCCTGTAGTGGAAGAGGAAGCGGTCAGCACAGTGGAAGCTGAAGCTGCTGCGGTAGCGGCAGAAGAAGGCGACGTAGATGCGGATGTAACAAGAGCCGAGGCGGAAGCGATAGCGCAACCTACTCCAGAAGCGCAAGCCGAACGGTCTACTAGCAGAGAAGAAGATAACACCAGAGTCTTCGCCGAAGTACTGAACAACCCACAAGGTCCGGTAAGCAAGTACTTCAAGGGGAAAAAGACTTTAGAAGACGGTATAGACGCGCTAGCTGCCGATATGTCTACCGGTTTGACTAAAGAAAACGTAGCTGCCCAAGAGTGGGTAAAAGAAAACCTAAGCGTGGCTTCTCGCCGAGACCTGTCAGATGCAGTACGGGTTATGCGCGAGTCTATGGGTCTACGACTGCCTGCGGCTGCTATAGCTGCGTCTAGCCAGCCACTATCCCAACAGATTCGGGCTAAGCTGGATGCCGGTGATTTACGTGGGGCCATTAACGATCTCGTACAAAGTACTGACCAAACAGTATCCCGTGTGGCTGCTGCCATCGAAAAAGGCTTGGGTAACACTAAAGTCGTCATGGCTAGCAATGTGGTCAATGCCGAAGGCAAAACTGTAGCGGGTGTTTACGATCCTGCAACAGATACTATTACGCTAAATAAAGACGTGGACCTTAAGAACCATGTCCTACTCCATGAGGCTATACACGCTGTAACTTCCCATGAGATAGCAAAAAATACCCCCACTGCTAAGCAAATGCGTAACTTGTTTGAGTCGGTTAAAGATCGCTTAGATACTGCGTACGGTGCTACCAACCTTGATGAATTCGTAGCAGAGGCGTTTAGTAATCCTGAATTCCAAGCCAAGCTAGGTAGGATGACTGCTAAAGGCGAGAAAATAAGTTTTTGGAGTAAGTTTAAAAATATTGTCGGTAACATAGTACGCCGATTTCGTGGACAGCCTAGCAAGAAGATTGAGTCCGCTATGGATAAGGCTGATTCCCTTGTTGCCGATCTTATCTCTCCTGCACCCGAGTCCCGTGGTGCAACTAAGCTGTACTCCGCTGCCGTTGAAGGCACAGAAAAGAGTACTGTAGATGCGTTGGGTAGGTTTAGTAAGGGTAAGATCAGCGCTGAAGATATTGCGGTAGCAAGTGAATGGGTCGGTACTGCGGGTAGGAAGGCTAACAGAGGGCTTAATCAGTTCTTGCCACTTAACGCCATATACACAATAGCTAAAGATAAATACCCGAAAATAGGTGCTGCCGCAGAAAGTTTATTCAAGCTGCTACAAACAAAGAACGGCGACCGTCAGAGATACCTAAACATGACTAAGGACACTGCGAAAGCGGTGGAAGACATCATAGGTAAAGACAAGAAGGTGCGTAGCACCCTAGACGAGTGGACAGGTGAGAGTACGCTAACTCGTACGGACCCAACTAAGCCCAGAAGTACCTACGAAAACGACTCGGCTAAGCTAGAGTCATGGGATGCTATGAACGCCATGCTCAAGGGCATGACTCCTGCGCAGCAGAAAGCGTTGAAAGACTCCTACAGTATGCTTCGGGATTCTTACGCCAAGATTTATGAGCTTCTCGTCCAGACTATGAACACCCGCCTTGACCAGATTGAGGATACGGATGTCCGTAAGACATTGAAAGATAAGCTACTTACTCAACTTTTAAACAAAGAAGCTATCGAGCCTTACTTCCCGCTGTACCGCAAAGGCAAGTACTGGCTGTTCTACCAAGATGCCAACAACGAAGTGTACAAAGAAGCGTTCGAGTCTGAGTTCCAGCGCGACAAAGCTCAAGTAATAATTGAGGGCATCGAAGGCGTCAAGAACGTTGAGGCATACCAACGCGATAGCACCGGTAATTTTGGCAACGTAGACGCCCAGTTCGCGTTCAACCTGCTTGCCGACGTGCGCGCCAAAGGGGTATCTAAAGAAGTACAAGACGTAATACTCGACTCGCTCTTCGACATTATGCCCGAGCGATCCTTGGTACGTGCATTTAAGCCGCGTCAGGGTACTTTAGGTTTTGAGCGCGATTCACTTAAAGTATTCAGAGAGCGGATGCCTAACTTCACCAACCAGATTGTAAACCTCAAGCACGACTTGGCGCTTAGTAAGGCTAGTGAAGATATAAAGAACGCCACGAACGAGTACAAAGGTACGGATACGTACGGGGGAGCAGAAGCGCTTAATTCAAACCTACAGGGCTACATTAACTTTGCGCGTAATCCTAAGATCGCTACTTGGAGTAAGGCGCTTAAGTCTGCTGGCTTCGGTATGACTCTGGGCTTCAACGTGTCGTCGGTAATAGTTAACGCATCTAACTTACCTATCGTGGTACTACCGTACTTGGGCGGGCGTTATGGCTTTGTGGACACCATGAAGGCCATGAACAACGCGCGCAAGATGTTTATGGGTACGGGCATGAAGCGCAGGACGGATACATTTACAGGGGAGGGAGAGACCGACGTATTTGAAGGTCCGTCCTTGTCGAACGTGGACTTTAATGATCCCAACCTCTCCCCTGAGATGAAAAAATACAAGGTACTCAAAGACATAATGGAGGCGCGTGGGCAGTCGAACATATCTACTACGTCCGAAAACTTAGACATGGAGAACCCTGCCAACACTGCTTGGACGACAACTAACGCCTACATGGGCTGGATGTTCCACCAAGGCGAGCGGTTTAACCGACAAGTCACTGCAATGGCTTCTTACGATCTGGAACTGGCTAAGCGCGCTAAGAAAGGTGAGCTTACAGAACAGGATTACATAGACGCCGCAGAGATAGCATTAGAGGATACCGAGCTTACTAACAGTGGTGCCATGGCCGAAACTGCCCCGCGCATAGCGCAAAGCAACATGGGCAACTGGATGCTGATGTACAAGCGGTTCGGTATATCTATGTACTACCTCCAGTTCAAGATGGCTAAGCAGGCAATAGATCGCGCTAAGACCCCAGAGCAGCGCGCGGAAGCTAAGCGCCAGATCGTCGGGCTGTTCGCCTCGTCCGGGTTGTTCGCGGGTGTCCAAGGTTTACCGTTGTACGGCTTAATTTCATTGATAGCTAACACCGTATTCTTAGATGATGAAGACGAGGACTTTGATAGCATAGCGGCAAGCTATTTTAATGAGGGGATGTATTCCGGTGCAATTAACGCCGCACTGGGTATAGATGTAGCCCCTCGTATTGGTATGACAAACCTTGTATACCGTTCACTACCTAACCGTGAGCAGGAAAGCCTCATACTACAAGCGATGGAAACCATTGGCGGTCCTATCTTTGGTATAGCTAGTCGTATGGAAGACGGCGCTGCCCTAATCGCCGACGGAGAAGTGAGTCGTGGGGTCGAGAGAATGCTACCTTCCGCGCTGTCCAACGGTATGAAGGCACTACGTTATGGCACTGAAGGCGCTACCACATTGCGCGGTGACCCCATACTGGAAGATATAAATGCGTGGAATGTGTTCGCACAACTCTTGGGTTTAGCCCCTGCGGGCTACACAAAGCAGTTAGAAATAAATGCGCGGGACAAGGGGCTAGAGCGAAGGCTTAGCACCAAACGTACCGACATGATGCGTGACTATTACATGGCGATAAAGGAAGGTGACACAGATACTGCCGACGAGTTAATACAAGAGATGGTAGAATTCTCACAGAGAAACCCTTATAACGCTATAGAAGGCTCTACACTCGAACGCTCTATCAACCAACATCAAGTTACAGATGCGGTAGCCCGCAGGCTTGGGGGTATTAGTGCTAATAACCGCACTATGCAAAGAATTCTGGCGCGTAGAAAGCAAGATATGGGCGAAACATAAAAAAGCCCCCAACTAGTGGGGGCTAACTCTCTATGACTAGGGAGAATGATGCCGGGTAATAATACTAACAGTAGTAGTCAAAGTCCATACAACTAACTACATATAGTTATTATCGGTTACGCCACACTCTAATTCCATACCTACCGTTATCAACACAAACTCGTTTTATTAAGTCTTTCTTCGCTATACCACTAGCGTCCACTATATCGTTCATAGCTTGTTTTGTGTTTATGCAAGGTACGAATACAGACGTGCCAACCACAAACGCATCCCAGTTTATGACTATGCGCACCCCGTCAGGGGATATGTCATTTAACTTTAACCTCATCAGCAAGTTCCGGCATTTCAATAAGATCGTTGTTAAAAGTACACTCGATTACATGCGTCGTGCCTATGTCCATTTTAGTGCCTTTACCCATCCTCTTTTTGCCATAACGCCCATCCATTTGTGAAAATATCAAAGCCTTAACCGCACTTTCTGTGTACTTGTGTTCGTTAATCCAAGATTTAAGTGCCGGTCCGCGTATAAAGAGTTTGCCTATGTCGGTTTCATGCCGCGCTACAAACTTAAAGTTAGGCATGTCCTGCATGTCGGGGCGGATTATATTCTGTAATTCTGGGTCTCTAGCGTCGGCTGTACTAGTAATTCGTAGTATCGACCGTACGTTGTCCATATAGAACTGAGATATTATGTCGTGTATGTCCATATCCATTTGTGTTAAACCTGCCCTTTGCTCCCTTATTTTTGCAATTATCCAGTCCCATAGGTTGTCTAAGTCCCAATCTATAAGCCCAATTTGTTTTGCTATCGTACACCCTGCGTAAACAGTAGCGCCTTGTGCTATCCAAAAGCGTTCTTGTGGTTCACCGTCTATCTCTTTAACAATATCTGAGCGTGTATCTAAAGTAAGTTTCTTTGCGGCAGCTTTGTTTTTTAGTATGTGCTGCATAAACAACGGTCCGGCATGTCCGTAGTTTTCATCTAATTGATCGTTTAAGTCATTTGCACGCAGTGTGTCAGATGCGCCCCGCAGTAGTTTTGTACCACTGTGGCTAACTACTCGCCCTGTCTCACCTTTTGGAGATGACCTATATTCACCCGCCACTTCCGTTAAACTGCTATTGCCGCTAGTACCGCAGTTTAACGCCCAAGGTTCTCCTCTGTATCGCTCAGCGTTTTCCCCCTTACCGCTCATACGGTTCTTTTGTACCCCGTCACTGATGGCGTAACAAAAATCACTAGCGGGTTGAGGCTTGTAGTTAGATACCTCATCAATGTACAGCGGTAAGTTTTTTATAACTTCGGCACGGTTCCAAGCTGAGTTAGGCGTATCTTTGCCTATAAGCACTAACTTTTTGTGGCTGCCCCATACTGAAGCCCCACCCCACATACCTGTAGTTTTACCTACACCTGTTTCAGGACTGTTCAAGTTATATATACAACCTGCTATACCCGACATAAACTCCATTAATGGCGAACCAAAAGAAAGCCCGAACATATACTGATGCTGCTCAAACCCTTCCTGTCCGTAGAACTTTGCTAACTCTTTCCACTTTTCTAGCGTGCCCTTCTTCTTGAACATGTGCATGTACTGTGCAGTGCGGGACCCTGCCGGGTTGTGCTCTACCCGATTAGCAAATATCTCTTTGTCCCCTATCACAAAAGACTTTAACCCTTCTGTCCAACCAAACTGAGACTTAACTTGAATGGGTGGGCCTTCGGGCTTAAGTTTAGTAATCCAAGCAGCTATATATTCCATAAGGTCCTTCTGTGTACTAGGCATTACTAGTACGTCGTTAGAGTTCATTACACCCCGAAAGGTTTCGGTAGACATTAGTTCTTTCTGAGACGCTACGAAGCTACGTTCGCCTTCAAAATCACTTGTGTGTCCTATCTCATAGCACGGCCCGTCTACGTCTATCATCCTCTTCTTTACATACAGATTGTCAGGACACAGAACTTTTTCTTCACGGTTGCCGTCTTTATCGTGCGATATTTTTGCTACCCCACCACCTTCTGGCCGTGCGTAACCGGGAGGATAGCCCGGTATCTTAATCTTTTCTAGCACAGATTCTTTCTTAGGTTTGCTTGGCGGTATGTCACCACCGTCGGCATTGCTAGGTGCGCTAACGCTAGGTGCAATAGCAACTTCTTCTGCACGCTCGTCATAAAACTCTTCGGGTTCGTCATATCCGCGTACTTCTACTTCGTCACTTTCAGCTAACTTAAGCTCTCGACATAACGTGATAGGGCTTTTTATCTTGCCGTTGTTTGGGCATCCTTCACACAGGCCGGGGCAGTCATTGTCGAAAGTAGTGCATAGGTGCGGGTAATCAATAGACGACGCTATCTTATCTGTTTCATCAACACTGTATTTACTGTAACCCTTTGATATTAAATGTATTGCAGGTTGCCCTACTATACCGTCCGTGTCGCACCGCTTTGCTATAGAAAGTGCATGGGTCCACTCTGGATAAGTAATCTCGTCTGGTTTACGTATAGCTTTATCTATATGTGCACAACCACTACCTTGGGCGGTTTTCATTAGTATGTTAGCAAACTTGTATGTGTATTTACTCTCCCCGCCTTTTGCGTTAGCCATGTCCGCATTATCTGCACTTGTATACTCTCTAGGGGCGAGTACTGGTATCAAGTGTGTAGGTAATTTAGCCGCAAACTCCTCTAAGACTACCGGTTTACCTAAAACAATTACCTTGGTGTCTTTTGGTGGGACGTCTTTGAAGTTACGTGTATTAGGTACACGCAGTAGCCTAGCCGCATCCGCAGTTACAACCGCGTCAATATGCAACCCGTCCTGTAAGCACGCAGCCTTTAGCCCTTTAGCAGTAGGTAGCCATTCTTCGCGTGTGTAAGCTCGGTCAAGCGCCCAATATACGTGCAGCCCCCGCCCTGAGTTAACTACTGTAGGGCGAGGTAGCTCGTACTTCTTATACCAAGCCTTTAGCGCAATAAGTGCATCTTGTTGGGTGCTGTAGGGTTTGCCTTCGCCACAATCTAAATCGAGGAACAGCGATTTTATCCCACGCACGTTTTGCGCAGTACGGCCC
>Ga0209716_1002147_pt1 | contig 13364 bp, 9 predicted proteins | sample COGITO_mtgs_1205_FD_184811 | JGI IMG/M metagenome (GOLD analysis project Ga0209716, IMG submission 184811) | Pelagic marine microbial communities from North Sea - COGITO_mtgs_120531 (SPAdes) (version 2) | ecosystem: Environmental > Aquatic > Marine > Epipelagic ...
TGCACGGCTTGGTAAAGTATGGTTTGATGATGTGAAAATTGTCAAAGGAAATACTTCACAAACTGTCATTGTAGAGGAAAGTAATTATTATCCTTTTGGGTTGAAGCATAAGGGGTATAATAATGTGGTGAGTTCTAATGGGAATTCTACTGCGCAGAAGAAAGGATTCCAGGAACAAATGTTAGATGATGAATTAGGGTTGAATTGGTATTCATACAAATATCGTAATTACGATCCGTCTCTAGCACGTTTTCATAATATAGATCCTTTAACTGAAGAGTATATGGATTGGGGATCTTATGTATTTAGTGGAAATAGAGTTATTGATGCAAGAGAGTTAGAAGGTTTAGAGCCAGTATCAATACATTCACAAAGTTTTATTCCTTTTAAAAATCTAGGACCAACAGGAGAAGGCGGAAGTTTTGGAGGAGATAATAGAGGTTTTGGAGAGGCTGGAACATCAAGAATAGCTGCTAAACTTGATTTGAACCTTTCAGGAAATGGAATAACAATGACGGGGAAATCTGCTACAGGTGCTGACACTTATGATAGTGATGGAAACATTATAACTTATTCAGATGCAAGTTTTCAAAAAGGTACTGGTTTAGGAAAAAACAGTTTTTCAGATGGTACTTCTGCTGCAACCGATTTAGGTTTTCATATAAGCGGAAACAATGATGCAATATTTGGGTCGCCAGATATTGATGTAAAAGGGGCATTAGCTATTGGAGTATTTGACCATAAAGATGGAAGTAGTACAGCAGTTATTTCTGGAGAAATTTTTGGAGATAAATTTCCTGCAAATGAAACTTTTATGACAGATAAAGATGGAACAAGAATATTTTTGGGCGTTTCGGGAGCAGATGGTTCTCCATTGACTTCACTACCAGGAAATAACAGTCGAACAATGTCAACTTTTACAATGAACGTAAATTTCAATTCTAATGGGAATGCTACAGGTGTTAATTATAATGGAACAAATTATTCTATTGAAAATTGGAATAGAAGATTTACGAACTTAAATCCAGCGAGTAATACATCAACATATAATAATTAATTAAGATATGGATATTCTAAAAGTTTTAGGAAATAATTGGATATATATTTACCCTATATTAATTGCAAGTACTTTATTGATTGTAATACTAAATATAATTGGATATAGACATGAAAAGCTACATCAATATAGTGTTTTTAGTAAAATATTTGTTGTATTAATGCTATCTTCTTTTGCTTACTATTTATATGATACGCTATCGAGAAGTAGTAAAAGTTTTACAGAATTAATTCAAGGGTTTTACGATTGGGACATATATTTAGCTTTTTATTTTTTAATAATTAGCCTTGTAGGTACTGTCATATTTATATTTTTCAAAAAATAAGTAAAAGAAGAAGCCACTCTACGGAGTGTTTTTTTTATGAGAAAGCCTGTTGTGTTTTATAATCTCTAATAACAGAATCAATAATAGAAAATCAATGTTCTTTAAAATCAATAGACATTACCCCACCCACTTTGATTTTCAACTAATAAAACAACAAAAATATGCATAAAAGAATAATTTTCTGTATCTTAGTATTGCTATGAATACAAGGTATAAATTCCATTACAAGTCAGGACTTTATTTTCTAAATTTTTCCTCGAACGTCATCCAAAAAACAGTTTTTACAGATAGTTTTGAAAGCATGAGTACTTGGGATAGAAGTGCAAACAATTTTGGACACTCATTAACCGCCTTAGACACTGCCATAAAGAAATCAGGAAACTATTCGGGGAGAATTGATGATAATTACCCGAGACAATGGTCTAAATATGTGTATAGTGATACTTGGACTCCAATAAACAATTCTCAAGATACTTATTATACCGTATCAGGTTGGGTGTATGTAGAAGATGTTACCACAAATGGCTCTTTACCTAATTTGGCTAAATTATGGATTGTGACAAGAAAGCAAGGAGAGCGTGGATACCCTACAGGACATATTTCAACGAGTTCAACTAAAGAAGGAACTTGGGAGTATCTATCAAAAACGGTGTTGATTCCTGCGGATGTTAAAGAAATTAATGTACGTATAGAAAATGCACGGCTTGGTAAAGTATGGTTTGATGATGTGAAAATTGTCAAAGGAAATACTTCACAAACTGTCATTGTAGAGGAAAGTAATTATTATCCTTTTGGACTTGAACATAAGGGGTATAATAATGTTACCAGTTCCAATGGGAATAGTACTGCGCAGAAGTTTGGATTTGGTGGAAAGGAGCTTTCCGAAGAATTAGGAATTGATAATTATGATTTTGGAGCTAGAAATTATAACCCTGATTTAGGACGTTGGTTCAGTATCGACCCATTAGCAGAATTAATGAGAAGTCAGTCACCATATAATTTTGGATTTAATAATCCAATTTACTTTAGTGATTACGCAGGTACTATCCCTTGGCCTGTTCCTGAAATGTTTAAAAACTGGTTTAGAAGAATAGACAGCAAATATGGCATGAGAACTCGTAGAGGCAAAACCAAACTTCATGCAGGTATTGATATTAATTTTACAGGAGGAGGGAATACTGATTATGGTGCGCCTGTTGTAGCAACACATTCTGGAAAGGTTGCTTTTGTTCAAACTTCAAATACAGGTAGTGGTGGAAGGTACATTGAAATTACATCGCCTGATGGATCTTTTAAAACTAGATATTTACATCTTAGTTCTGTTGTAATAACGGCTGGACAAGAAATAAGTGAAGGACAAACAATTGGATTATTAGGGGGGTCTGGATATGGTTTGGACAAATCTACAGATGGAGGAAAAACGGGATATTTAGCTCATCTTCATTATGAAATATATAGAAATGGATCGTCCGTCGACCCATTAGATAATAAAGGAAATCCGATTGATCCACAAAAATGGGTGCAAAGGCCTTTGGAAGAAAAATACACCTTCAATAGTACTTTATTATTTATATTCGATGGAAGTTCAACTGAATCTGATTCAGATTCATCATCAAGTAATACTAGTACAACGAGTGGAGGAAGCAGACCAGCAGTTACACCTTTACCTAGTTTAACACCTGCAGGAATAACACCTGTTTCTCCAGGAACAATTCCAGGAGGGAGTATTATTCCATCACCTCCTACTCCTAAGCCTAGTCCTGGAGTAATTGTAATCCCTCCAAAACCTAATTGTTTAGATTGTTAAAATCCATATAAATATGAAATCATTAAAATGTATTATTATTTTAATCTTAATTTTCTTAATTAGTTGCAAAAACAATAAAACTGGAAATAGAGACAAAACAGTTGTTGTTAAAGATTCTCTTTTTAATAGAAAGAGTACTACCAAAAAACCTTTAGAAGGCACTTCACTTCCTTTTAAAGTTTCTAAAAATTGTAATGAAATATCCTTTGAATTATTTTTTGAACGATTTGGACGAGATAGTGTTTTTCAAAAAAAACGAGTAAAATATCCTTTAAAATATTTAAGTAGTGAATATGATTTCGATAAGAGGAAAGATACTATTAGTGTTGACTTTATTTTAAATAAAGAGGAGTTTAGTTTCATTGACTTTGCAGAAGATAAAAATGCTATGGAAAAAGAATTTGATAAATATACTGTTAATATAGAAGATTTAGATAGTGTAATAAATTATCGATTAAATGGGTATGATAATGGTATGCGTATTACACACAAGTTTAAATTAATAGATGGTTGTTGGTTTATGATAGAAATATTAGATGAATCAACATAAGGAGAGTAGGGTAATGTCCCAGATTAGCCCCCGCTCCCGCTAGTTTGTAACTAGTGGCGGTAAGAGTAAGTAAATAGAAATTAAATTTTAAAATAATAGATATGAAGCCACAGCGAAAGTTGTGGTTTTTTATTTCTGTAAATTTTCTTGAAAGAAGGTGTTGAATTTTTTAGTAGTCAGCATTTTGCCCGATGGCGCGGATATGATCACACAAGAGTGCTAGCGCGGAAATGTATTCCGTGCAGTTAAGAGCCTGCCAGAAGATTATATATTTAGTTCCGCAAGAAATTATACAGAATTGGATAATGAATTAGAAGTTATTAGATTAGAAGTGTTTTATTAAACGCACGGATTGCAAATCCGCGCCATCGGGATTAAAATAAAGAAAACAAAGAATATAAAAATCTACTTCTTTTTTGCTGCCAAAAGTTTCTTTTGATATTTACCTTGTACTACATCAACAACAACTAAAATGGCAATGACAAAATAGAATGTTGTTTGACTCATTGGGACAATTTCATTTCCAAACAGTTTTAAATGTGCCAAATGCCCTCCTTCAGTAATTAGCATGATTCCAACAATAAAAAGAATAAACAATCCTAAGACTTCGTACATTCTGTTTTTTGTTAAAAAAGCAGCAACTTTATCAGCTAGGAGTAACATCAACAATCCACTTGTAACTATGGCAATGGTCATTACAATAAAAGCAATTGTTGGGTTTTCGATTTCATTGGTCAGTCCAATAGCAGCTAGAATCGAATCGAATGAAAATACCAAATTCATTAAAACAATACTTGCAATAACGGCATTCGAAGATTTTGATTCTTTGTTCATATTTACGGATTGATTCGATAGATCATTACTTGCAATGAGGTGCCAAATTTCTTTAATAGCGGTATAGATAATAAAGCCACCACCAATAAGCACAATAATACTATGGCCATTGAAGGCAAATGAAACAATACCTTCGAGTTTCCCTGTTAATAAAGAAAAAGGTTCTTGAAAAAAATCAATCACAGAAATCAATACGAAAAGTAGGATGATTCTGAGTGCGATTGCAATTAAAATACCTGTTTTCCGAACTCTTGTTTGATCAGTTACAGGAGCTTTTTTAGATTCTAAAGAGATGTATAATAAATTATCAAAACCTAAAACAGCTTGTAATAAGATTAACATAAGAAGTGTAAAAACAATTGAGATCATAATGTGTGAATTTTAGTAATTTTTTTTTTGACAATCAAATATATTTAAACAAATGAAATTTTGCATTGTATTTTAAGGAAAATTGCATCTAGCTGAATGGGTAATTATGGGGTATTTTACACCTTTAAATTCAGTAGTTGTGAAAAGTAGTATAGATAATCAATTCGATTTTAGATACAAATCAATTTGATCATATACAAAACAATAATAATCATGAAACCTTGGAAGCAAAACATTTTCGATATTTTTCGTGTCTTTTAAGACCTTTAAGTCCCATAATTTTATATCAGCAACTTCCTCTTTTTGTAGGGTTAATTTTTTAACTGAGGTCTTTAATTCTGCGATAAAAACATGATGATGTTCGTTGTCTTGAATTCCGTTTGCATGAGAAACTTGATGAATTCTTGTGCCAATTTTTATCAGGTCTTCTTCCTTTAGCTCAAGTCCAATTTCTTCAAAAATTTCTCTTTTTGCACCTTCTAAAATTTCTTCACCTGCACCAATATGTCCTGCAACAGAAATATCCCAAATTCCTGGAAACACTTTTTTTGTGAGCGCTCTTTTTTGTAATAAAATTTTTTTGTCTATGGTAAATAGCCATATGTGGGCAGTCGCATGAAACCATCCGTTTTTATGTGCTTCAGATTTTAAGGCTGTTTTCCCAGTAGGTGCTCCCTCAGTTGTTAAAATATCGATGAATTCGTCCATAGAAAAAGAAAAATATCATTCCAAAAAAGGAAACATAGCTTTTAGAAAAAAAGCAACAAGCCACAGTTTTCGGAATGATGTTTATTTTTTATTTAAAATAAGAAAATGTTTCCCCGTCTTTAATCTGCAACAGAGTTTCATAAATCATTTTAATTACATTCTCTACATCCTCTCGGTGCACCATTTCAACAGTGGTATGCATGTATCTGAGCGGTAAAGAAATTAATGCAGAAGCTACCCCACCATTACTATACGCAAAAGCATCGGTATCTGTACCTGTTGCTCTTGAGAGTGCAGAGCGTTGAAAAGGAATCTTATTATTTTCAGCAGTAGCTGTGATTAAATCTCTTAATTTCTGCTGAACAGCTGGTGCATAGGCTATTACGGGGCCTTTTCCCATTTCTAACAGACCTTCTTTTTTTTGATCGATCATTGGGGTTGTTGTGTCGTGCGTTACATCCGTAACAATAGCCACATTGGGTTGAATTGTTTGGGTAATCATTTCAGCCCCACGTAACCCAATTTCTTCTTGGACAGAATTCGTAATGTACAATCCAAAAGGAAGTTCTTTTTTGTTTTCTTTTAATAGACGTGCCACTTCAGCAATCATAAAACCACCCATTCTATTGTCTAAGGCCCTACACACAAATTTATTTTCATTTAAAACATGAAACTCGTCTGGATAAGTGATCACACAACCAACATGAACTCCTAAATTTTCTACTTCCGCTTTTGTTGTGCAACCTGTATCAATAAAAATATTATCTGGTTTTGGTGCTTCTTCTTTTGCTTTATTTCTGGTATGTATTGCTGGCCAACCAAAAACACCTTTAACAAATCCATTTTTAGTATGAATGTTTACAATTTTACTCGGGGCAATTTGATGATCGGATCCTCCATTTCTAATCACGTATATCAAACCGTTATCAGAGATGTAATTTACATACCAAGAGATCTCATCTGCATGTCCTTCAATAACGACTTTATATTTTGCATCAGGATTAATGACCCCAACGGCAGAACCGTAGGTATCTGTAATGAAAGTATCTACATAAGGTTTTAGGTATTCCATCCAAATTTCCTGACTTTTCCATTCATATCCTGTGGGAGCTGCATTGTTTAAGTATTTTTCTAAAAATGCAATTGATTTATTATTCAGTATCGATTCTTTTGCCATTGTATGTGTATTAGCTTTTTATATTTTCATAAAGTGTAAAAATAAAACCATTTTTTAGGATTTTCATAATAATAATCAAAAAAAAATGCAACGAAGAAAATAGGAAAAACATGGATCCTTAGAATGGTGAATATGAACATTACAGGGTAAAAAAATAGTCGAAAAGAAAGTATAAAAAAAATAAGTGTAATAATAATAGAATCCGGACACTAACCTAAAAAATAGAAACGTGGGTATCGACTTTTATAAAACTGCTATTTTTTCTATATTTGGTCTTAGAAGTAAATCGTAATACATTAAGAAATAAAAATATGAAGTTAGTAATCAAAGATTTAACAAAAACTTACAAGAATGGTGTAAAAGCTATTGATAATTTAACTATCGAAATAGGCACTGGAATGTTTGGCTTATTGGGTCCTAATGGAGCAGGTAAATCATCCTTAATGAGAACGATTGCTACCTTACAAAGTCCTGATGCTGGTTCCATTATGTTGGGAGATATCAATGTGTTAGAAGATCAGATGTCTTTAAGAAAAGTTCTAGGATATTTACCGCAATCTTTTGGCGTATATCCTAAAATGTCTGCAGAAAATTTGTTAGATTATTTTGCAACTTTAAAAGGTATTTCCGATAAGAATGAAAGAAGCGCTATAATAAAAGAAGTTTTAGAAATTACGAATCTGTATGATGTAAGACGTAAAGATGTCGCTGGATATTCAGGAGGGATGAAACAACGTTTTGGAATTGCACAACTGCTTTTAAACAATCCTAAATTAATTATCGTAGATGAACCAACAGCAGGTTTAGATCCGGCTGAAAGACATCGTTTTTTGAATGTTTTACGTGAGGTGGGTACCAATTGTACTGTCATTTTTTCGACTCATATTGTAGAAGATGTAAAAGAATTGTGCAATGAAATGGCCATTTTAAACGGAGGTAGGATTTTAAAACATACAACTCCAATACAGGCTACTAAAGAAATTGAAGGAACTATTTGGCAGAAAACGATTGAAAGAGATCAATTAGATGAAAATGAAAAGTTATACAGTATTTTATCATCGAACTACAACCAAGACAATACATTGAATTTAAGAGTTCATGCTTCTGAAAAACCTTCAGAAGATTTTATTGCAGTTGCTCCCCAATTGGATGACGTGTATTTTATTGCGTTAAAACAAGATGAACCGCAACTTGTTTAAAATTCAATATTTAAAATTCAAAGAAAGAATTTAATCGTTCACTTTTAAACAAATCAACAAATACAGATCAACAGCATGTTTTTAACAATATTTCAACAAGAACTTAAATACTGGTTTCAAAAACCAGCTTTTTATATTTATTTGGCCATTTTTTTGGGTTTATCATTTTTTTTATCAGCTGCTACTGCTGGTTTTTTCGATTCAGTTACCGCAACGATAGGTTCTTCTAGGATTGTAAACTCTCCCTCTGGGGTAAATGGTTTGCTTAATGGATTGACTGTTTTTATTTTCTTTTTATTTCCTTCCATAATCGGAGTTTCTATATACAGGGATTATAAAAGTGAAATGCACACAATTTTATATTCGTATCCGTTTACAAAATCTAATTATCTTTTTGCTAAATTTTTTAGTTCAATTGTAGTGGTGTCGATCATCGTTTTATCTATCGCACTTGGGATGATCATTGGATTTCGATTTCCAGGAACAAATACAGATATAGTAGGTTCTTTTCAACTCATTACATATGTAAAAGCTTATTTGGTTTTTATTCTTCCGAATATTTTATTATTTGGAGCAATTGTTTTTGCAGTGGTTACTTTTTCGAGAAATATTGCAGCAGGTTTTATTACTATAATTGTACTTTTATTTGTTCAAGGAGTTGTAGAAAGTTTACTTTCTGAGCCCGAACAAAGATGGTTATTCGCTCTTTTAGACCCTTTTGGATCTGGTGCAGTTAGTTATTACACAAAATATTGGACGCCTTCGGAACAAAATGAATTGCACATTCCTATCAAAGAAATGATTGTATATAATCGTTTATTGTGGTTAGGAGTCTCCACTTTAATCTTTGGATTGGTTTATAAGTTTTTTACGTTTAGTCAAAACGCGATTTCTTTTTCATTCAAAAAATCGAAAGGAGAGCGAATTACAAAAACAAATTTCAGTGGAATTACAAGAATTACCCTACCAAAAGTATCGTATGATTTTTCGTTCATTCAAAATTTAAAAACAACTTGGAAATTATCAAACATCGATTTTAAATACATTGTTACAAGTTGGGCATTTATTTCCATTGTCTTGGTCGGTTTGGTATTGATGCTTGTTGGGTTGTCTGAAATAGGAGATCTTTTGGGAACACCCACACTGCCAGTTACCTGGAAAATGTTAAATATTGGAGGTGTTTTTGCGGCTTCTATCAATATTTGTACCTTTTTATATGCAGGGATGTTGGTTCATAGAGCAAAAATTGCCAAAGTAAATCATTTAGTAGATGCAACCCCTATTCCAAATTGGACCCTTTTATTTTCTAAGCTGATTGCACTGATAAAGATGCAACTACTTCTATTAACCGTTATTATGGTTTCAGGAATTCTTTTTCAAATTTATAAGGGGTATTATAATTTTGAAATAGGGCATTATTTCATAGATCTTTATTTCTTAGATTTTCTGAATTATTTAATATGGGCTTTGTTGGCTATTTTTATTCAAACCTTAATAGGGAACCCTTATTTAGGCTTGTTTGCTTTATTAGTTATTTCTATTGGAATGCCATTTTTATCTCTGGCAGGTATAGAACAATCGATTTTTAAATACAATCAAGGACCAGGTTTCAGTTATTCAGATATGAATGGTTATGGTGTTTTAACCCAATTTTTAGTGTATAAAACGTATTGGATCTTATTTGGTTTGTCCTTATTAATAATGTCAGCATTATTTTGGGTTCGAGGAATTCCTGCATCATCTAGAGAAAGGTTTACAGTGGCATTAGCAAGATTAAAAGGAGCTTATGCTCTTGGTTTGGCTGTGTTTTTGATTGCTTTTTTTACCTTAGGGTTTTCAATTTACCAAGCGACAGGAACAAAGGACAAAAGAACTTCCTCAAAAGAATTTGAATTAAGAAGTGTAGAATGGGAAAAGAAATATAAAAAATTTGAAGATTACAAACAACCCAGAGTAACAGCAGTTAATGCTCATATGGATATGTATCCAAAGGAAAGATTCTTTGAAGCATCAGCAAAAATTCAAATGGTCAATAAAACGGAAACCCCCATAGATAGTCTTTTCTTAAATCACAATAATTTAAAAAGCACCTTCGAGTTTAGCAAACCCAATCAATTAGTTTCTGAGGATACCATCCATAATTTTGATATTTATTATTTCGAAAACAAAATTATGCCTGGAGATACTTTAGAATTGGCAGTAACTGTGAAAGGTAAAAAAAATACAACTTATAGAAGAAGGTCTCCTGTGAGAGAAAACGGTACTTTTATCAATAATTTCGCTTTATTTCCATCTTTAGGCTATTCAACACAAGGAGAATTAACAGACAATCAAACTCGTAAAAAATACGATTTACAAAAAAATGATCTAAAAGCACATCCGTCAGATTCAACAGCTTTGGGAGATACCTATATTTCTAAAGATTCCGATTGGATTAATTTTGAGGCAACTGTTTCGACATCCAAAGATCAAATTGCGATTGCTCCAGGATATTTACAAAAAGAATGGTTTGAGGGAGATCGTAGATATTTTCATTATAAGATGGATAGTAAAATCCTAAACTTTTATGCGTTTAATTCTGGTAGATATGAAGTAAAAAAAGAAATGTATGAGGGAATTAGTTTAGAAATTTACTATCACAAACCACATACTTTTAATTTAGACAGAATGATGAAAGGGATGAAAGCATCCTTAAACTATAATTCAAAAAACTTTAGTCCTTATCAATTTAGACAAGCAAGAATTATTGAGTTTCCAAGAACTGGAGGTAGCTTTGCACAGGCTTTTGCAAATACAATGCCTTTTTCAGAAGGAATTGGTTTTATTGCAGATGTAGACGATACAGATGACAGTGGAGTAGATTTTCCTTTTGCCGTAACTGCTCACGAAGTAGCGCATCAATGGTGGGCGCATCAAGTAATTGGAGCAGATGTTTTAGGAGCAACTTTGCTCTCAGAAAGTATGTCAGAATACGTTTCTTTGAAAGTGATTGAAAAGACACAAGGGAAAAATAAAATGAGAACCTTTTTAAAGAAAGCTTTAGATGGATACTTATTTCAAAGAACCATGGAAAGAAAGCGTGAAAATGCTTTAATGTACAACGACGGTCAAGGATATATACATTATCAAAAAGGGTCTATGGTTTTATATGCCTTGAGTGATTATATCGGAGAAGAAAAAATGAATGGAGCAATTCAGAAATTCATCAATAAAGTGAAATTTCAAGAACCTCCTTATACAACTTCTATTGAGTTTGTAAATCATTTAAAGGAGGTTACTCCAGACTCTTTACAATATGTAATTAAAGACATGTTCGAAACCATTACGTTGTATAAAAACAGAATAACAGATTCTAAAGTAACTGAACTGAAAAACGGAACTTATCAAGTTGATATTGAGTTTGAAGTTGCTAAATATAGAAATGATGAAAAAGGAAAACGCTATTATGGCGAGAAGGTTGGAGACACCTTGTCTTATAAAACAGACAAAATGAAGAAGCCTATTTTATCGGTTCCTCTAGCAGATTATATTGATATTGGTGTTTTTTCGGAAGAGGATGTTGACGGTGATATGAAAGAAAAGCTGCTATATTTAAAAAAGCATAAGATTACCGAAATTAACAATAAGTTAACCATCATTGTAGATGAAAAACCGACTGAAGTGGGGGTAGATCCTTACAATAAATTGATTGATTCTCAGTCTGATGACAATAGGAGGAAACTATAACCTCGCAAAAAAAATATAAATTTTTAATGAGTGTTAGACCCTTTTTTTAAGATGTTTTTTCTTAATTCAGAGGGTCTTATTATTTACTCTTATTTAAAATATACTAATGAAAAACAATTTTTATTTTGTATTGATAATTTTAGTTTTGTTGTCTTGCAAAAAAAACAATCAAATAGAACTGCAGTTTTTAGACGAATACATTGTTAAGGATTCGTTGGTTATAAAGAATACATTAATAGGGGGGCTTTCAGGATTAGATTATGCAGAAGGGTACTACTATTGTGTGGTAGATGATCAAAAAAATCCACGTTTTTTAAAAGTAAAAATTGATATTAATCACAATGAAATGACTTCAGTTGATTTTGAAAGTGTTTCATTTTTAAAAGACACGACCACTTCTTTCTTTACAGAAAGCGCAATGGATTTGGAGGCTATTTTTTTTGATGAAGCAACTCGAGAAATTAATTTTGTTAGCGAGGGATCTATCAATTCAAATAAAAGCCCCTCTGTTTTTTCAATTGATGAAAATGGAAAATTAGTACATATTTATGAACTTCCTAAAAGTTTAAAAAATAATTCATCAATGAAACACAACGGTGTTTTTGAAGGGTCTTCAAAAAGTGTGAATCAGAAAGGTTTTTGGGTTTCTTTAGAGTCACCATTAAACGTTGATGGTGAAGCTCCGACATTTAAGAAAGCATCATCACCCATTAGAATTACCTATTTTGATAAAAATTCCAAGAAAGCAACCAAGCAGTTTGCATACCATCTAGAGCATATAGAGAAACCCTCTAAAGGGAGTATTAATTTAAATGGAGTTACTGCAATTCTAGAATACAAGGAAGGTCATTTTCTTGTTATAGAAAGAGCCTATAAAAGTGGTTATGGTCCCTTTGGTAATACTGTGAAAATTTTTGATACGAGTATAGATCATAAAACAACTAATGTTTTAGCAATAGATTCTCTGCGTGTTTCAGAATATGTACCACTTAAAAAAAGACTAGTATTTGACTTTAATGATATAAAACACCAATTAACACAAGGGATCATAGATAATATAGAAGGCATTACATTAGGACCAAAACTAGCTAGTGGAAACCAATCTTTACTCTTGGTTTCGGATAATAATTTTCAAGCATTTGGCAAACAATTAAATCAATTTGTATTGATGGAAATTCCAACAAAATAATTCTTATTTTTACAAAGTACTAAGCAAATAGAGGAATGAATCTTTCTAAGTTAAAAGAATCTAGATTAAGAAAAAAGTTTGAGAAAATGCTGGTTAATTTACCAGATGTAGCTCCAACTTCTTCAAGTGTTATTAAATCTGTAGGTATTTTAACAACTGACGAGATTTCTTCCAAAATAGACTTTAAAAAGGAAATAGAGCTTGTTCTAGGCATACGTCATTCTAAAATATATAGTTTTAGAAAATTTGATAAAAATAATTCAATTTCTTACAAGCATTTTTCAGAGAAAGATGTTAACTGGCAGGGAGATTTCGTTCAGCCAAATATCAAAGTTTTTTTGGAAGAGCCTTTCGATCTATTAATTGGTTTTTTTGAAAGCAATCACTTGTATCTGGAGAAAGCAGTCATGTTCTCTGCATCCA
>Ga0209716_1002152_pt1 | contig 13336 bp, 9 predicted proteins | sample COGITO_mtgs_1205_FD_184811 | JGI IMG/M metagenome (GOLD analysis project Ga0209716, IMG submission 184811) | Pelagic marine microbial communities from North Sea - COGITO_mtgs_120531 (SPAdes) (version 2) | ecosystem: Environmental > Aquatic > Marine > Epipelagic ...
TAAAAAAAAGATATATTTGCACTCGCTAAACACAGAATCTGTGAAGCAAACTCCTCCTTAGCTCAGTTGGTTAGAGCATCTGACTGTTAATCAGAGGGTCCTAGGTTCGAGTCCTAGAGGGGGAGCAAAAAGGTTTACAGCGATGTAAGCCTTTTTTTGTTGGCTCTCACTGCTCTATCCATTTGATAAAGACTTCTAAAAGCAGAAAACAAACAACTTCTAAACATCTCAAAGAACAAGCTAAATATACAAAAACTGGCAGACATTTGGCAGACATTCTTGTTCTTTTCACTTTTATAAGTTTTTTCAAAGGTCGTTGTACCAACTTCCCTGAGCTATTAGATTACTTTTTTTTAATTTGAAAACACAAAATCGAAACACAATTCCGTTATATATAAAATGATGTTTAAACTTAGTACATAGAACATCAAAATTACATTTAGAAAACTAAGATATTTTCTATAAAGACCTTTAGAATCCTGTTAAGGCTTGATGTTATAAACTCGGATAGAGTGTGTGAGTGGGTAAGCACAGCAGTTTTTCCTGTGTCAGTAATAATAGACACCGCGTGAATAGGTTTTCTGCCTTGATTCTGATGGAGGTTCTTCATATAAAAAGAATAATATCTTTTTTAGGTGAGGTTTGCAGAATATATATTTAGATAAAAGTTAATATTTAGTGTAATAGGTGATTAAAAGTAGTTTAAAATAGGTATGAATACAACAGGAAATAAGTATGGAGGACGAACTAAGGGGACTCCTAATAAACTAACTAGCAAGATTAAAGACAAGCTGTCTAGTATAATAAGTGAAGCTATAGACTCATTGGATTTAGAAGATATGACGAAAGCAGAAAGGTTAAAACTTATACAGCTTACGTTACCCTATGTTATAACCAAACCACAAATAGAAGAAACTCCACAAGAACCCCAAACGTATCAAATAGAAATTATAGAAAGTGCAAGTAAAAAACAAGTCCAATAAAAAACCCCTACATTTCTGCAAGGGTTGTGTTTTAAATAATGTCTTGTTTAATTCTTTATAATTTTTCTAGTAGATAGTTTAACACCATCTGAAAGTTGCAGGATATAAACTCCATTGTCTAAATGACTAATATCAATTCTATTTGTAATAGATTTATTTAGTATTTCTTTCCCTAAAACATTATAAATAATCACTTTTAATTGAGTGTAATTACCTTCTATATAAACCATATCTGAAGTAGGGTTTGGATAAATTGAAATGTCTAATTGGTTTTGGTCATCTACACCTGCAGTTGAACAATCTGAGTCAGCATCAGTTATTATCCATCCGTAGGTATCTATTAGAATTTGTCTGGCATCTGCACCATTACAATAATTAATTCCTGCTGCACCTAAAGTAACATCAGACAGAACATTTTGCTGTGACCAACTATTTAATACACCATCATAATTATCTGTCGAAAGACCAGAGTTATCAAACATAGTTGACATAAAGGCTACACTAGTTATATCCCAATTACTTACATCTTGATTGAAAGAAGTTGCTTGATAAAACATCGATGCCATATCTGTAACATTTTTTACATCCCAAGAACCAATATCTTGATTAAAATCTGGTGCTTTATAAAACATATATCTCATATTAGTCACACTACTCACATCCCAATCTCCAATTGGTTGATTAAAGGATGAAAGACTAAACATAACTTCCATAGTAGTAACACTACTAACATCCCAGCTTCCAATGTCTTGATTGAAAGGTGTATCTCTGAACATTCTAGTCATATTAACCACATTACTTACATTCCAATCTCCAATAGGCTGATTAAAAGATGCTCCCCAAAACATAGCTTCCATACTAGTAACACTACTTACATCCCAGCCTCCAATATCTTGATTAAAGGATGAATTATTATAAAACATAAACCTCATATCAGTTACACTACTCACATCCCATTCTCCGATCGGTTGATTGAAGGTTGTAGGTTGATTAAAATCTGAAGATCTTTCAAACATACCAATCATATCAGTCACATTACTCACATCCCAATCGCCTATTGGTTGATTAAATCTCGATGCTTTAAACATATATCTCATATTAGTCACACTGCTCACATCCCAACTTGAAATGTCACCATTGAAGTTAGATCCGGAAAACATAAATTCCATATTAGTTACACCACTCACGTCCCAAGAACTTAAATCTTGGTTAAAAGCCGTATTATTGAACATAAATTCCATTTGAGTCACACTAGAAACATCCCAAGAACTTATATCTTGATTAAAAGAAGTTGCATCACTAAACATCCCCCCCATATACTGAACACTATTTACATTCCAATCACTGATATCTTGATTAAAATCACTTGCTTCCCAAAACATACTACCCATATATGTCACATTACTTACATCCCAATCTCCAATATCTTGGTTGAAAGATGATGCTTTATAGAATAACTTTTCCATATTTGTAACATTAGCTGTGTTCCAACCAGATATATCTTTATTGAAAGAATTAGCCCCATAAAACATAATCCCTAAATCAGTTACATTACTAATATCCCAACCACTTATATCTGCATTAAATTCTCCTTTATTTACAAAAGCTTGTTGCATATCAGTCACATTACTTACATCCCAATCTGGCATTGCACCATACTCACTATCTGTACACATTCCATCTACTGGATTGGTACTTAAACAAGTATTTATAGCAGTTTGAAAATTAGCATCTGTAATTGCTGTTTGAGAATAAGATGCAGTAGAAAATGTAATTGCTAATAATAGTAGTAGTTTTTTCATAATGAATGTTTTATCAAATATAATTAATTTTTAATAATTACTAATGTTTAGCTAAACCATAGGCATATCTTCCTCCGTCAATTCAGCTATTTCTAAACCACGTAAATAGGTTAAACTAACATTTATTGATGAATGCCCCATAGCTTTCTGTAGCTTAGTTATAGAGCCTGTTCTTTTAAATATTTCTATAGCCCCAGAGTGTCTAAATGAGTACAATGTTTGCCCCTGTTCAAGTGTCTTTGATCGCTTCTTAAAACGACTCCAAAGGGTCTTAAAATAGTCTTGGTTTAATGGTTGAGGCTTACCTGAAAAGATATTATGATGAGGTTCTCCTTTTAAAAGAATATTTCTCACATAAGATGGTACAGGTACAATTCTATTTCTACCTGATTTGTTTCTATTTCCTGATAAATGAATGTATTTAAGGTCATCAGAAAAGTCAGACCAAGTAAGTTCTCTTATCTCACGATGAGGTCTTAAAAGACATCCGTAAGTCATTAGGCAGCATAGATGAAGATTATCACTAAACAATTTTATTTCATTAAGCATCAACGATATATCTTTATAAGGTTTGTGTAATTTAGCTTTTGGTTTTTTAGATTTTATACCTTCCATTGGATTACTCGCCATTCCGATATTTCTTGCTTCATTGATAAGTACATTTAAATGTCTTTTAATGGTGTTATATGAAACCCCTGACTCATATTGATTTAGATAAGAATTAATTTGTTTTGAGGTTATGCTATCATTATTTAAATAAGATAAAAAACCATCATATACAAATCTTAACATTGACTTATACTTAATTGAATAATTATCTTTTTGTTTGGTATCTAATGCTAACTCTAGATATTCAACATCAGTTTTATTGTTAAATTTTAATGGGTTATGAATGTTTGAACCACTTGTAATGTACTTAAATACATCTGCTGCTAATAGTTGGGCTATCTCAAAACGCTTAGGAACAGGATATGAATTAGGATAAAGATTAGAATTAATTTTAGCACCATTAAACAACCTATATCTTTTCCTGTTTAAGTAGAAAGAAACATAGACTCGTTGATTTTTATCAAACTTTACTTTTGGATATTTTACACTCATTTTTGACAGACTTTTGACAGACATTTATTTTACCTGTTCTTAAGTGTCTAAAAATTAAGACTCTATGTGGTTAGAGCATCTGACTGTTAATCAGAGGGTCCTAGGTTCGAGTCCTAGAGGGGGAGCTACTTATAATGATAAAACGGTTATACTTTTATAGTGTAACCGTTTTTTAATTAAAAGACTTCGTTCAAATACCCTCAAAGATTAAGAGAAGATCTTCCTGCGATTATCAGACCAGTTCAAAATAGTATTGAAAAAGTTTGACATCTCTTTATCCTCTATTTCTTTATATTTGTGTTAAAATAATAAATGATAACAAAAGTTCCTGTTATCCGGAACCAAGAGACCTATAAACGGGGGCTTTGTTCCACATGCAAGGAGTTGCCAGTAATTAAACTTTTAAGATTATATTGGGTCTAATAATTATGAAAAAAATAATTATGTTTTATATGCTGATACCCATGTTATCGATTATCGCATGTTCTAAATCAGATGACCCGCAACCAGTTCCTAATGTTCAAACAGGAAAAGTGACAAAGGAACTTATTATAAATGGGACTACCAGAGAGTATATTATTTATGTTCCTGAAAATTATACAGGAACTTCCTCTGTTCCACTACTTCTTTCATTTCACGGGCTTACAAGTAATATGGAATTCAATTTCAACTACACAAATTTTGATCAACTTGCAGAAAATGAAAACTTTATTGTTGTTCATCCGAATGGTATTGATAATAGGTGGACAGTAAACGCAAGTAATAACCCAGACATTGATTTTATCGAAGCTCTGTTAGATCAATTGGAAAACGATTATAAAATAGCATCTAACCGAATATACAGTACAGGAATGTCAAACGGAGGTAATTTTAGTTTTACTTTGGCTTGTGCACTCAATAATAGAATTGCCGCTTTCGCTTCAGTAACAGGACTAATGCTCCAAGCGGCTATTGGTGATTGCATTCCAACAAGACCTTTGGCCATGCTTCATATACATGGCACGGAAGATCCCATAGCGAATTATGCATTTGTGCAACGAGGTCTGGATTTTTGGATTGAACACAATGCCACCAACATGAATCCAATTGTATCTAATATCCCAAATATAGATACTCAAGATGGCAGTACAGTTGAAAAATATGCGTATCTAAATGGTGAGGATGGTGTTGAGGTTCTGCACCTTAAAGTCATAGGAGGAGGTCACCAATGGCCAGGTTTTCAAGGGAATATGGATATTAATGCCTCTGAGGAAGTTTGGAACTTCGTGAAAGCCTTTGACTTAAATGGCAAAATTGAATAATACAACTACAGCCAACAATGAATATAGCGCATTAAAACGCACCATATACTAACCGTTGCAACAAATTAGAAACCAAGGAACCATCGAGCAACTTCCTTCAATATTAGAGAAAGTTTACACTCATTACTCAAGTGTTATTTAAGAGAGATAATTGGATATCGTCCAAAGCGAGTAGATCGTCAAAATAAGAAATTGTGCTGCAACTTTGAATAATAGGGACGGCCGAGCGTTAGGAAAATGTCCAGTGGACATTTATAGCGAAGGAGCGAGATGGCGCGCTGGCAAAATGATAAAACGGTTATACTTTTATAGTGTAACTGTTTTTTAATTAAAAGACTTCGTTCAAACACCCAAAAAGATTAAGACAAGATTTTCTTGTGATTATTAGACCAGTTCAAAATAGTATTGAAAAGGATTAAAGTTTCTTTATCGTCTGTTTCATTATATTTGAATTAAAATAAACGAGAACAAAGATCCTGTTATCCGGAAACACAGTCCTATAAACATGGATTTTGTTCTCGATATAACGAGTTGTACTAATTACCTAAAAATAAATAAATTGATAGTTTGTGTTGAGTGGTTGAATAGCAAATTAAATAGGATGTGAAATTCATAAAAAAAATTATTCCAACTTACTTAATCCCATACCCATACCCATACCCATATCCGTATCCATAGCCATATTTATCAATAAATCGATCAGGTTTAGAATCATCAGTAAGTACATAACCGATGTTTTTTAGCTTGTATTTTTCTGTATAGTCCAATACATAATTTACTGCCTTTTTGGGTGAAAATTTTTTTCTAAAAACATGAATAACATAATCTGATTTCTTTAATAATTCTAGAGAATCAACCATAAATAGGATTGGTGGAGTGTCAAAAATAACATAATCATATTTTTTCTTGAGATAAGAAACAAAATCATCAAATTTTTTGCTTTCAAAAATATTAATTTTATTACTTGTTTCTGTTCCAACAAAAAGAGTATCGAGTTGCTTGTTCGTTATTTTATAGTTGTCAAAAAGATCTTTGAAATCATTTTTAGGATCATTTATGATATTTGTTAGCCCTTTCAAAGGTTTTTTATCTTTATAAAAGAATTTTGATAAATCAGGATTTCGAATATCAGTCCCAATAAGAACAACTTTTTTGTTTCTACTCGCTAAAAAGCTTGAAAGATTATAGGCAGTATGTGTTTTCCCCTCATTTTTAATACAGGATGTGATCATAATTGACCTTCCTTTTTCTGATTTAGGAGTTAACATACATAAGTTATGATAAATTCTTTTCAACAGTTCGTTGTGTAATGATTTGTCTTCTTTCAAAAAATGATCCTTTGAAAATTTCACAACACCCAAAAAATCAATATTGGTAAGCTTTTGTTTTAGATATTCTATATCAACAAAAAACGTTCTGACAAAAAACAAACTAAGACTAAATCCGACTGGGAGAACCAACCCAGCAAATATAAATCCAGCAAATATTTTAGATTTATTTGATTTTGTTTCTGTAATATAATCAACCTCATTAATTAATTTAATATTTGATTCTAACGAGGATAAATTAATTAATGCTTCTTCTTTTTTTTGAGATAAATAAGAATGTAAATTATTCAAAAGCAAAAGGTCTCTTTCGAGGTTGCTCAATTCTGATCCCCTTATTGGGATAACACCAACCATAGAATTACTTTTTCGTTTGTAGTCATTGTATCTATTTAATTTCATTTTTAATTTATTAATATAGATATTTAAACTATTGAGAATATTAGATCTTAAATCAATGAGTTGATTTTGTGATTGAATAACTAGTGGATTTTTTTCTGTGGCCTCAACAAGTAAATTGTTTTTTTCTAAAATAATTTTATTAAACTGAAAAACCATTTGATTAATATTTTGATTTTCAATACCAATATCAGTTGGTAGAAGTTCGAAAGAGTTTTGTTTTTCTACCTCATTTAATAGTTCTACAGACAGTTCACTTTGCAAAGAATTTTTAAATATTTTTTGTTCAATTGCATTTAAATTATCTAATGCTGAATTTGTTTGAGATTCAGGCATATAAACTCCATTTGAGATCTTAAAATTAGAAATCACATAATTTAGTGAATCAATTTTTGTTATTAATTTAGAAATTCTCAAATCAATAAAATTTATTGATAATTTGTAAACATTCTTCTTTTCGTTTAAATTATTTTCTTTAATTCCATCTACAATTCCTTTTAAAATTTTTGAGTTTAAATCTTTGTTGGGCCCAGAATAAGAAATACCGTATGTATTTGAATTTTTTGACTCTTGAACAACATAACTTGATTTTAAACCATCAATTGTTTGAGTCTTGTCAAATTGACGAATGATAAAGGTATCCAACCCTGCATAATTTAAAAATGTTCGTTTGTATGTAAATATTGAATTCTCAAATTCATTTTCATTTTTTGAAAATGAAAATGTGGTATCATTTATGTTAATGACAACATTTTCTTTGTTGTAATTAATAATACATTCGTTTTCAGTTGTGGTTTTTTTAAAAACAAATTCAAATGGTAATGATTCTTTTGTTAGAAGCGAGTTCGCTTTCCAGGAATTTTTTTTAAAATACCGATAATTAATTCCAAGTTTTTCTGCTATTTGGTTTAATATTAAGGTAGATTTAAAAATTGAAACTTGGTCTTTATTCTCAATTTTATTATTGTAAAGAAATTGATATTCATTATTATTGATAAAAGAGGAGGGATCAGATTGATCTTCACTAATTAATATTGTTGCATTTGTTTGAAATATATCGTGATGATAATAGTTATATACAATTCCGATGAGAGTGAATATGATTAACGATGAAATAATCAGTATTCTTTGTGATAAAATAGTGAATATAATTTGAATTATATCTATTTGATCTTCTTGAGTATGTTGATTATTTGTTTGCATCACCTAACAATTAGTATAATTATCGATGTTAATAAAGAAAGAGCTCCAGCATTTCTCAAAAACCCAAAATCAAATGCTAAAGAGGTATCATCGGGCCTTACATAAATTTTATCGTTTTGTTTCAGGTAATAGTACTCTGAGTTCATAAACTCATAGGATGTTAAATCTAAATATTGAGTTTCAATTTTATTGTTCGAATTTCTAATGATCAGCACTTTGGTTGGATCTGCATTTTTATTAAAATCTCCAGCTCTACTAATGAGTTCTGTAAAAGAAATATTTTGATTGATTACTTCAAATGTTCCAGGCTTTCCTACTTCACCTAATATTGAAACTCTAAAATTTAAAATTTTTGTTCTAACATTTGGATTTTGAACATATTCCTTTAGTTTTAATTTAATAGATTCAGAAAGCGAAGAACAAGTTAATCCCAAAGCTTTTATTTTTCCAAGAATACGGATGTCTATACAACCGGAACTGTCTACTAAATAGCCGTCCAATTTTCTTGCTTCTCCATTTCTTATGGTTCCAATTTTGTCGATTGAACTTGGTGTGAAAATAGAGGTGCTTTGATTGTTTAAAGAGGAAATATTTACATCAATTAAATCTCCATAGTTTATGATCGCCTCAGGAATTTTAATCTCTAGATCTTCAGGGATATTTTTAAAAAGCAATTTGCTATTGGAGCAGCCTAAGATTAAAAATATAGCGATTATTAAATTAATGATTTTTTTAAAATGCAAAACAAGTTTTATTTTATTTTGCATAATTACATAAATTTAAAGGTATGGATAAATATTATTTTTTTTTAAAAACATCACTTTTTTAAATAAAACATCTTTCTTGTTTGGTTTGTTTTAATAATGTGGTAAAATGAATTTATTCCCCAAAAACAGCTAGTTTCTGATGAAAAAAAATTAAAATAGATATTAATTATTTGATTTTTATCTTAAAAATTTATACTTATTTTTTAAAAGGTATGTTTCAGAGTATCCTGTTTTTGTTGCTATTTCTGAGATTAATTTTTTATTTAGTAGCATTTTTTTTGCTAATTCTGATCTTTCTTTTTTTATGAATTGAGCCGGTTTAAAATCTTTATTTAAACTATTAATTTCATAGTAGTCTAAGTTAAATTCAACCTCTAACATTTTTAAAGTTACTCGATTCAAATTTCCATGAATGAAACGTTTGATATTGGAGACCAATTGGTCATCCGTAATAATTTTTTTCTTCACAGTTTTAATAATTAGGAGTGAAATTATTATTATTATTGCACCAAAGTATAGATAGTTTCTCTGATTGTTAATTTTATAATCCTTGAAAATTAAATTATTATTAAATTTTTTTATATTTTTTATGGAATAAATTCCATGTAAACTCCCGAAGCTGATAGTTTCATCACTTTTGTAAACTGCAGTTTTATTGAATTCGTCTATAATAAATCCGTCGTATATTTTCTTTTTAGTTTTACTGAAGATGCTTAATCCATTGTTTCCTGATAAAAAAATTAAATCATTATAATCAGATATCGTATGTGCGGTCAAATTAATTTCTGTTTCACTTTCCAGCTTTAAACCCTCTTTTGTTCTTTTAAAGCTTAGTAATAATTTATTTTCAGAAATTGCATAAAAATTGTTCCCATCTATATCAGATTCTAAAATATCATCAATTGCATACTTAATTTTGTTTTCTATAATTTCAATATTATAATCTTTTACATTTAATGAAACGTACTGATTATAATCAACAAAGTGAAACTCCCCTCGATCTTTGATTCGATTTTGTATCTTATTTCTTATGGGTATAATTTTTTTCTGAGTGGTGTATACTAATTCAAAATTGTTTGTTTTGTAGTCATAGCTATAAAGTCCTTTGTCAGAAATAACCAAATATTTTGAATCACGTATAAAAAAAATATCTGAAATTACGCCATACGCTCCTTTAGTTCTTATTGAGTTGTCATTGTTATATAATTTTCTCTCTTCCTTGTTTTTATAGGATAAGAGACCATTATAACACACAAATGTAATGCTGTCAAACTCTTTTATTTGTCCATCTGTATATGTTATTTTGCTCAACTTGCTACCATTGATATAAACTCCGTTGTAAGATCCAACAGCATTCTTCGTTATTGATCTTACACTTTCAAATGGTTTAAATTCATATGATAGCTCTTTGTAAGTTAACAATTTACCTCTTGAGATAATGTATAGTGTATTTTCTAGGTATGCAAAATCTGTTGTAGATTTTGTGTAAATGTCAGTAAATCCTAAAGGTGTTTTTATGAATTTTATTTTAAAATTATTATTTTTTTGAAAAATTGAATTTATTGGTCCAGCAATAGATGCATTAAAAAGGGTTAAATCATTCCCAGTAGAATTAATTTTATAAATACCACTATTGGAACTTACATATAGTTCATTTTCATAAGTAACAAAATTATAAAATATCTTGTTGTCATGAATTTTTTGAAATGTATATCCAATATTAAACAGCATTGTAAAGACCAAGATGTATTTTATATGAAACATGTTATTTGTTTTTAACTAGTTCAATTATAGCGTTATTTTTTTAATGTTACAAAAATTAAAACTTTTAATAAATATCTTTTTATTTTTATTTTTATCAAAAAACAACTCTTACAAGATTAATTTAAAACACAGTTTTTCATTCTATCCTAATTCACTTCATGAAGTTCTAACAATGAATTCAAACGAGTTAGTAGTGGAAATCGATGTTTTTATTCCATTGGGTAAAAATGTGAAAACTCTCAGATTCTAAAAGAATTTTATTGAGCTCGATGTTTGAGATATTGATCATGGAATTTATTTTATGAACATTACAATAAATTCAAATATGTATGTGTTCAAAATAAGTAAAGACGTGCGTGCTTTACAAAATCGTATCAATTTTACAAAACAAAAAAAGCATCCATATGGGATGCCTTTTTTGAAAAGTTCTAAATTTAAAAATTAGTCAATAATTAGTTTTATAATATAATAAACGTATTAAAATAAGCCAAAAGCTTCTTTTATTTTATCGACATAATCTAATTTCTCCCAAGTAAACGTTTCTACCTCTTCAGAAACAGTTTCTCCCATTGGGTTAGAAAACGTCACCGTTTTTATTTCTGGAGTTCTTCCCATATGTCCGTAAGCAGCCGTTTCAGAATAAATTGGAGTTCTTAATTTTAAGCGTTGTTCAATAAAATAAGGACGCATATCAAAAATAGTCGCTACTTTTTTACTAATTTCTCCATCAGATAAATTAATATTAGCTGTCCCATAAGTTTCTACATTTATACTTGTTGGTTCTGCCACACCAATTGCATAAGAAACTTGAACTAATACCTCTTTACAAAGACCAGCAGCTACTAAGTTTTTGGCGATATGTCGTGTAGCATAGGCACCAGATCGGTCTACTTTACTAGGGTCTTTTCCAGAAAAAGCACCACCACCGTGGGCCCCTTTTCCTCCATAGGTATCTACAATAATTTTTCTTCCTGTTAACCCCGTGTCTCCGTGAGGTCCTCCAATAACAAAAACCCCTGTTGGATTAATATGATAGGTAATTTCTTTTGTAAATAATTGCTGTATGTGAGTTGGTAATTTTGCAATCACTCTAGGAATCAAAATCTCTACAATGTCTTTTTTGATTTTTGCCAACATTGCCTCTTCAGAAGGGTCAAAATTGTCGTGCTGCGTAGAGATGACAACAGCATCAATTCTTTGAGGAATATTGTCATCAGAATATTCAATTGTTACTTGGCTTTTCGCGTCAGGACGTAAGTACGAGATCGCTGAATTTTCTCTTCGCAATGCGGCCAACTCAATCAATAATCTGTGAGAAAGCTCTAAAGCTAGAGGCATATAATTTTCAGTTTCATCTGTAGCATAACCAAACATCATTCCTTGGTCTCCAGCACCTTGCTCCTCGGGATTTGCTTTGTCTACTCCTTGATTAATATCAGGGGATTGCTCATGAATTGCTGATAAAACACCGCAAGAATTGCCATCGAACATGTATTCACTTTTGGTGTAGCCAATTTTATTAATGACATCTCTGGCAATTTTTTGGACATCCAAATACGTTTTAGACTTCACTTCTCCGGCTAAAATTACTTGACCAGTAGTAACTAGGGTTTCGCAAGCAACTTTACTCGATGTGTCAAAAGCTAAAAAATTATCGATCAGCGCATCAGAGATTTGATCAGCAACTTTATCTGGGTGTCCTTCAGAAACACTTTCTGAAGTAAATAAATAGGACATATAAATCTTTTTTTTATGGTAATTAAAAAATAAAAATAGATTGCTGGTTGCTTAAAGTAGTAGGAAATTACTGCTTTAGCATTTTTTGTTTCAACTGAATACATCAGTGTCAGAGGTTGCAATCAGTTCAAATTTTTCCTCTTAAATTCGTTACAAAGTTACATTATATATCTAAATATTATAGCTTTTCATCATAATATTTCATTATGATATTATTAGAAATTTAGATTTTGACCTCTATAATTTAAACGATGCTCATAAAAACAGGCTTATAAATATGAAATTGTTATTTCTTTAAAATAAAGTTACTTTTACTTGGATATTAAATTTTTCTGAACTTATATTTGCACTCACAAAGTTCAATAACTTATTGAAATGTTATCAAGAAAGGTGAAGGGATTAGACCCGTTGAAACCTTAGCAACCCTTTAGAAATAAAGAAGGTGCTAAATTCTACCTAAATATTTGTATTTGGATAGATAACAAAAAAGAATTTTCCTGTTCAGGAAAATCCTATTTTCTTCATAACATTTTTCTAGTAAGTACATCAACAATAATTGATGCATTTGACTTTTTTGTTTATTTATTAACTCAAAAAAATAGAAAAATGAGTACATTAAAATTAGCGACCAATGCATTACATGCAGGTCATGAAGTTTCACAAAATGGAGGAACAAGAGCGGTTCCTATTTATCAAACATCATCTTATGTTTTTAACAATTCGGAACATGCTGCCAATCTTTTTTCATTAAAAGAATTAGGCTTTATTTATACCCGATTAAACAACCCAACAAATCAAATTTTACAAGACCGTTTGGCAGCTGTTGAGGGTGGAATTGGAGCCGTTGTTTTTGCTTCAGGAACTTCTGCAATTTCAACAGGTTTATTAACGCTTTTAAAAGCAGGAGATCACATTGTAGCCTCGAGCAGTTTGTATGGAGGAACCTATAATCTT
>Ga0209716_1002154_pt1 | contig 13331 bp, 13 predicted proteins | sample COGITO_mtgs_1205_FD_184811 | JGI IMG/M metagenome (GOLD analysis project Ga0209716, IMG submission 184811) | Pelagic marine microbial communities from North Sea - COGITO_mtgs_120531 (SPAdes) (version 2) | ecosystem: Environmental > Aquatic > Marine > Epipelagic ...
TAGTTCATAATGCCGGTCCCCGGAATTATTTCCGCTGGCCCGTCACGTTCGTATGAGTTGGCAAATTGTGTTCTCATGCTGGCTGCAAAGCTTGGATTCATCATATTTCTTCATCTCCTGGTTTATTCAAGCAGCTGCTGCTGCGGTCTTGACAAGTTGTTCAGCTTGCGCAAAATCAAAATGCTTCATGCATCCACGGAAACGTCGCTTGATCGATGGGTTGATTCCAGCCACGAATTTGGATTGAGCGGCATCCCATTGGTAAGTTGGGCGGCTCTGCATGATCGCTCGAGCAATGGATAGGTTTCGCGAGGCGACATTCTCTTGCGTGCATCCACATGGACGGACGTAAACGCGTTCTTGGTAGACGCGTTGGTCATCCTTACGTGTGCGCGTTCGGCCGTTGTGGTTTCTCTTGTGGTGGTTCATAATTCGCTTTGACATATTTTTCATCTCCTGGTTTGATGTGTTCATTTATTGGTGTGTTTAATCGGTATAATTTGTGTTATTTCTTTCTGAAGTTTGGATTTCGGGGCAACCTTTCACCCACCACTCGGTCTTACTCATACCGTATTTTTGGATATTTTTCAGGTAATTTGGGTGGTTATTCTCATCCAGACCAAGGCTGTTGGTCCTTGGAATCCCCGTAGGGTTGTTGCTCGTTCCGCTTTTTCCGCTTGTTGCCATAATGTTCATCTCTTATCTTGTGTGTTCATCTGTTGTTTTGTGTGTTCGTCTGTGGTTTGTTGCGTTCATCTCTTGGTGTGGTTGTTCGGTTTGATTTGTGTTAAAATTTCCACTTTGTTCGGTTTCCATCAAAGCCTTCGATCTTTGACATTTCTGATACGTCTCGAGATTGTTCTCGAAATGTGTTCCATTCAAGCTTGTTCTTTCCAGATCGCTTCTGACGGTTTTTGGGCGTGTAATTTTCCTGGGTGTATCGGTAAGTTCGTGACATATTTTTCATTTCCTGGTTTGTTGTGTTCATCTCTTGGTGTGGTTGATCATTCTGATTTGTGTTCTTTTTTGCTCCAAAGGGCATCAATAGAGCCTACCACGACCCTTTGCGCCGCTGTATGTCTGACCGAAGTCACCCTTTCCATACCGATCTGTGTGGCAATCTCCAATGCGCACTCGCGAGCGGGTAGCTGTTTTTCCCACACGTCCTGCAGCGGATCATGTCATACCTGCTGCCTGATGGGCGATTGTTTGGGTTTAGATTGTTTGACATATTGTTCACCTATTGGTGTCGTCAAAGGTCATATTTGTTGTTAAATTCAACACAAAGGCCCCCAATGCCCTCTGCAAAACCCCGGTTAGAAGCCGGGATCATGCGTCATTGGGCAAAGGGACATTGCGTATTAAGTCAAGCGAGTGCCTTTCGGGGTGTTTTTGATCAGCTTTTTGATTGATGAATTGGTAGAGGATTTCTGGCCCCTCTTGCTCCCGTTCGTTCGACGTGAGTGCTGGATTGAGTTCATGCTTACTGATAAATATCTCATTTAGTTCATCTCCTGGTTTGTTGTGTTCATCTCTTGGTGTGGTTGATTTTCGGATGTTCTGTAATTTTTTACTCAAAGTTTTGCATCTTCGCCAAATTCCTCATAGAGTTCACTCACCGCATCGAACAGTTCTTTCAACGGTTTAGAAGGCATAGTTGATCCCCCGATTCATCGTCCGGCGTTGGGCCTTCGGCCGCTGCCACCATTTGCTCTTCGGCCTTCACCGCCCGAGCTTTTATTGAATCTCGGGTTGTGTTCAGCGATTTTCTTTTTCTCATGTTTACGACGGGTGTTCGATGTACTCCGCCCATCTGCAACCTTGTATTGAGCCTCATAATTTCCTCGAGTATACGGCATTTTGTCGCGCTTTTGTTGGGCGATCCTGTTTCCGATGTTGCTTGATTCGCCTTGGTAAACCACTTTCCCAGTTTTCTTGGAAACCCAGCGCTCAGCACCAGGTTTGTTTGGAATTTTTTCACCTGGTCGGACTTTTGTGTAACGGCCACGTTTGTAGGTCCCCATCTCAATCAACTCTCCTGAGGTAGACCTTCTCCTCGAATGGAAGAGGAGGAACATTGTCATCTCTGATGGAAACGTATTCGTCCCATATGTGTTGTACCATTTCGTCACTAAGTGGTATCTTGATTGAAGATGACATATCACTCGCCCTCCTTTGCGAAGTGCCATTTTGTGTTTCCTTCTTCGTCGAGTGTGACTTTGATGGCTTGGCCGATGAGGTTGGGGTCCCAGTGGTCGGGGTAGTTGAGTGTGGTTCGAGTTTTTTTCGTGTTCATGTGTTCATCTCCAATTTTCTTTCTTCGGGTAATGTTGTGATTGCTAGAATGCTTTTCTGTAAAAGTTGGCATCGTCTTCATTCATCTTGGACAGACCAGTTTCCTTTCCTGATTGTGTCTAAATCTTCATAAGAAAATCTGTCTGGTAAATTGTCGATAATCCAATCGATTATTGCGCCTTCGTTTTCATCGCCAACCATCGTCACATCTCTCATCTCCAAGTTTCTTTTGTTCAACCTTTGAAGTGTTCAAACTGGTCGATTTGTGTTAAATCGCACAGATTGAGTTCAGATACCTGCTTGTGTACGACAGGGGTCGATGAAGGAGCATTACGCTCAAGGAAGTGATGTCTTGAGGTCAATTGTATATGCTGAACAGAATGTGCTTTCTTGAACGAATCCTGTCGCTTCCTCTTTCGGTTCATGAGGAGGGCATCATCGTTAACATCATTTCCAAATAATCCATTGGCTGCCTGAGGAATATAGATTCAGGCCATCGACGATTTCAAAATTATATTTTTGAGAATATCTTCTTAGTAGACGTTTACGAAGGCCTTTCACAGGAAGTCCGGCTAGTTTCAACTCTCCACTGAACTCAGCATATGAGCGGGGGGATCTCTTATACAGTTCAAGCAACGGGCAAATTGTTTCATCCATCTTCCTTTGCTGGAGGGTTGCATGTGACATTTCGAGCTTGGATTCATGTGGTTGTTCGTCCATATCTCCATTATCATCATGTTCTGATTCAACCCCTGAATCCCATTCGATCCAATGGTCATTTTGCTTATCATTTATTTTGAAACCCAGTTTTTCGCCCAAAAGCGTCAACGCCTCATCCATGTGTTCCATTGAGATTTGGAGTCGACTCATTGCTCTTTTGAACATAGCAAAGGTTCCACCGGTCGAACTGGCTGAGACAATGGCAATTTCAATCAAATACAAACAATGAAGCGCGTTTCTTCCTTTGCCTTGCTTGTTTTTCAAATCATCAATTTGTGGCGTCGGCCTTTCGACGCGGGTGGTGGCTTGAACGTTTATCAGACCACTCTCTGGAAGAGAAGGGGGGTGGCCATAACTAATCTCGTGACTTGCCAGGTCTCCTCGATTAAGCAGCGCACGCTGACAAATCCCACAATGCACACTCCAATGTGTAGGATTTTCACGCAAATGCTCATTCAACTTATTCAACCTGCTTTCAAAATCACACTCGGGGCATTTGTAGAGGTTTTTGGTCCACCTGTGTGCCTTAAGTTTGCGAACACGATTAGGCTGGGGTGGTTTTGCTGCCAAGGTTGGAGATTGTTCAACGGGTAAGGAGGTGGTTTCTTGTGGCTTTTGAGGCTCTTGGGAACTCAGTTGACGGATCATTTCGATGCCATTCCCTAACTCTGTGAATGACAACTCTGCGACGTTGTATACATTCGTACTGTAAAGTTTGGAATTTACAAGTATTGGAATCGAACGTGGCGATAAACGTTGACAAATTGCCCGTATCCTATGAACATCGTCTGGTTGGTAGCTGCTATACTTACATTCAACCCCAATCAACTCCCCAGATGTCAGTATGGCCAAAGCGTCAATTTCCATTATGTGCATGTGCTGCCTAATCAGTTCCAATGAAGCTTCATATCCATGGTTGTGAAGTGCTGGTGTGGTATCTTTCAGCAATTCCAAGGATGTATCATAGATTTTCTTTTTCTCTGGTTTCTTTTCCATTTTTTTCTTCTTGTATGGAATGTTAAGCATAAATTCAGCAGATTCTTTGGAAATCTGAAACGACGGATCAATGAACCTGACGCCTGCAACGGACTGTGTAACTTCTTCTGAGACCGAAAGCATAGCACTCGTAAACTCTTCAAGAAATGCCTGTTCCATGAAGGCTCTTGCACTCTGATTTTGTGGAACATACCGCTTTATAGATTTGAGAAAATTTCCATCAAATCTTGCTTTCTTCGTTTTTCTTTTTGTCTCTGTTATGTATTTGAATTCAAGGTTAATTTTCTCCGCAATTCTTGGTTTGGGCACATATTCTTCATTCATAACATAACCCGATGCTAAAAATACGATTTCATTCAACCCAAGGACGTCTCTAGGGAGCACAACGCCTTTCGATAGAAGGAGTGATTCCCCGGGGTTTGAAAAGATAAACTGAGGGTCGTCAAGCCGTTCATTAGCATAATCCATGAGATCGATGCTCATTGCTTTCGTACCACCCTTTAGATCTACAAAGGTGTGATCAGCCGTTGTGTTTCCAAAGATTTCAGGGGTGAGTTCATCGACATACTCCATAGAGACTTGAGGGGACGCTTCAGCCCAATCCCAATCAGGATCCCACCATCCTTCAGGCCAGCCTTCTGGTTTGGCTGAGCCATTAATCCATTTCTTCAATCGGTCAAGGTTTGAATTTTGTTTATCCGTGAACGCTTTGTGATTCACTACAAACACGGTGGCTGTTTTGAAATTTAAGCTCCGAATAGCGATTGCCGTCGGGGTTGGGTCGTTGGCATTGAAAATACAATAAAGATGTGAGTTGGTCATTCTTCTTCCTCCTGGTGAAAAATGTTGATGTGAGCAGCGGCAGTTCTTGAAGTCCTCTTACTGATTCGGTCTCTTGTGACAATGTTGTATTGCGCTCCATTTCGTCCAAACTTTTCAGATAACTGAGTCATGACGATAATGTCCTCTGGACTTGGTTTGTCTTGGACTGTTAATGTAAATTCAAGTCGCAAACGCTCGTCTAATTTGATGTTCATATTTTTCATTCGTACTTCGTTTTGTAGAACAAGAGCCCCAGAATCATCGAGATTTAGCCCCCTTGACCTCAGGATTTCTTCGACCTTTAGGTCGACTTGTTTTACGAATTCTTTTCCCTTCAACGAGGTGTGGATTGTTAACGGCTCCCGTAAGAAAATTCGAGGCGATTCAGGAGCCATGTCCAGCATCGAGAGAATGAGTTGTTTCGCTCCATTCTGAAGAAAAATTCCCTTGCTGTAAACTGATAAACTTGAGCGCTCGTCGAAGATTTCTTTGATCTGAGCGTATGTGGTTTCGTAATCTCCAATTGATCCGATTTTCAGACACTTCACTTGTGGTGCTTCCTCGCCCCATTCTTTCTGTTCGAGGTATGATTCAAAATGATTCATATTTTCTTGCAATTCCTCAGTAAAAATGATGATGTAACGCGTCGATATTCCAGAATGAATCAAGGCCAAAACTGGGACGGTGGAGTGGCCGGCCATGGAGAATACAGTGTCAAATTGTGTCATCAGATTACCTACTTTCAAAATTGAATTAATTCTTTTGGTTTTCGTCGCTCCATTAAAGATCCAACCACAAAACAAGCCCCATGTTGAAGAAACAAGCCCATAGAAGCGGAACATATCCAAAATAAGTGATTTCATAATCAAAGAAGAACATCACACCATGATAAATGAAAACGAAGGGTGCGAAAACGAAGAGTAAGTTCATGAAAAAGAAGAAACAAGCCCCATAGATAACTTGTGTTAAAACCCCATCTTCTGGTCGTGATGGAGGTTTCGTTTTTTGTTCGCGATGGCGAAAGTGTTCCCTTTCAAATTGAGCCAATTGTTGGCCCCACTCGCGGATTATTTGAGCCTCAGATTTTACCACTGAAGGTTTCAAATTGCGACGCCCAGGTTGAGCCGCCTTTTCTGGACGGTGCATTTGGTTGAGTTCTTCTAAGCTGATTCCTTTTCCCATTGCAGTCACCAACTTTGTTTCATGCATTCAGCAGGTTCTGAATGTGATTGATGTACGCACCAACCCGCTTTACAGGATCCCTCCCTGCAACGCTTGAAATCATTGAAAGATAATCTCCGTGACACACCCACTTCGCTTTACGCTTTGAACCTGGGATGGTTGATTGGGCACCGCGGCAGTAGCCCGCCGATGGAGGGTTGTCGTAAAGGCTTACAGAAACCCGGCCAGTGATGACATTCGTGTCAAGGACGTAGGCGTGCATCAACCCTGACGCCGCATTAGGGCAGTGAATTACAATGCTCCAAAATCCACTTTTGGTTTTGCCTGCTGACGGAAAACGAACGGAAATCATCTCGACTGCGTTCCGGGTGGTATGTTGCTTGACATTTCGAATGGAGGGGTATTCAATTTTCAACTCCTTCAAACGCTCTCTTGGAATACCTGCACCGCCGATGATCTTTGGTGGACCAACATAGACTGTCTCATCTCGAAGGGTTTCGACTGTTCGATCGGAAATTACGATTCCAAGTTTGTCAAAGACATCAAACTCTCCCTGTTGTGTCAATTTATTGGAACGAATTTGTTCTTTGATTGTCTGACTACCGTTCATTTCAACCCTTTGCTTATTGGATTGATCAAGTGTGTTTGCTACTGTAAGTGGAATCATTTTGTTTTGCATCGTTTCATCTCCATTGGGTTTCAGGTGTTTCATTGAATGGCGTCGTTCAACAATCTCATTTCTGTCAAATCTTACGCATTAAGATCAAAGGACTCTTCATTCTGAAGTTGTTCAACTATCAGACTGACGCTTTTTCCATGGTATCGACTGACTTTTATCCGGTTCAAATTCTTGCCTGCATCCTGAATAAAGACCCTCGTCCCATCCCTTGGGCTCAATGCTTTGCGGACAATGAGTTGCGCAAAAGTTTCATTCTCGACAAAGTCGTCAATCTCGATAAATCCGCCGTAATGGAAATCGATCATCACCGAAACAGGCACCATGCTTTCCCAATCCAACTCAATTGCAACCATCCGCAACTGACCTGATTTTGGCTCGTGTTCAAACTGAATTTGGCAGGAAACTGAATCTTCTTGCTCTAAATGCTGCTTGACTTGGTTTACGAATTGATTGTAATTCAAACCAACATGGAGATTGTCGTCAGTTGATTTTCGCTCGACAAAAAAGTCTGTTGGATGATGCCATCCTTTGAATGGTCTGCGGATTGGGATGGTGATGGTGTGTTCGCCGCGGAGGGCACTTTTCTTAACCAAAGCTTCGATTTTATGACGTTTTATAAAATTAGAAATGTCATTCTCCATTCGCTTTTCGACTTCGTTTTGAAACGATGAACGTAGAGCAACACGCTCGTTTTTACTCGCCAAAACGAGCTCTTTCAGATTGATCATGGTTGATTGATTCATGAATTCACGCACCTGCAGTTGGGGACTCGGAGAGATTTTGTTCTGTTCTTGGTGAACCAGGCCACAAAGCCCGTTCAAGCATTGATATGCTTGGATAGCGGTCCACCTGAGTTGCAGTGGTGTCTGTCACATACACCTCGTTGGAGTGGGCATTCCAATAGGTCGACTCAATGGTCGAAATCTGTCGGCCAGAAAGTCTTTGCAGGGCTGCAATCGCCTGAAAAGCACCAGCATAAGCATTTGTGAGAACAATTGAGGTCATAGGGACGTCTCCATCTTCTTGGCAAGAAAACACCTTACGATCTTGGGCGACTTTAGGCCCATGACGCTCAACAAGATTTGTCGTTGCAAATTCTCGATATTCGGCTACGAAATTTTTCACCCCACCGTTGATGTAAGGCTGATTGATTTTTGCCGCAAGGAAATCTGACAACACCCTCGGCCTCATCGCATCCAAGCACCCAATGATTGCATCAGTGGCTTTTAGCAGTGGTAGAGTTTGTTCAACATTCAGCGGTTCAATGTCAGTTTCGGTTGCTTCAGGTATTTGCTCAAGCAGGCTGTCGAGATCAAACCCGCCTTCCGCGGTGGAATACTCATCCAAAGCAAGGCTGTCCGTTAATTCCCATGCCACTTCCACTGAAGCGTCTGCAAGTTGTTCTTGAAGCCATCTCCGAGTGGCCGAAATTTTGGATGACCCCACGTCCTTTCTTGTGAACAATACTTGTCTGTTAAGATTGTGCTCCTCCACTTCTAGGTCTTTGTCAAACACCAAGAAAGCAATTGAAGAATGGTTGGATTTTTTGATTCCTCCCACGAGATTGTGAAGGCACCAAGTGCCCAAACCACCCGCACCAACAACGGTAATGTGGCCTGAAAGGTCGAGTTGGGGCGGTGGCAAATTCAGCCGAAGAATGGGGTATTGGGGTTCTACCTTTTCATCCACCGCACTGATGCATAAGCGTTTAACCAGCTGTTGTGTAATCGGATCGTCGTCATCCAAACGCAGCAGTATCCTGCGATGCGAAGTACCGTCGCCCGTCTCACGAACATTGATCGAAGCATTATGCCCATCAAGACGAACGTCCAACTTGTTCAAGTTTGAGTGTAGAGCATTTTCATTGACCCGCACATTGACTGAGACGCTCACTTTCGGAACTTCAATTGGCAAATAACACCCAGAACGCCGTAGGATTTCGCTCCACACCAGGGATGAGCAAATTGTTGAAAGTGCTGTATCGTACATTGGGTGGCACGGTTTTTTACGACCTGAGCCATCCAAGAACACACCATCTTCTCCATAAGAAGCATGGATGGACGTGAGGGCGGAATCGTCTAATTCTTCATTTTCTGACCAGAGAATTGTGTATTCTGCACGCAAGGCATCAACTGGAAAATCCATCACGCCAAGATGCTCTGCCATCAATGTTAGAGATTCGATGAAAACTTTAGGCATGGCCTCAGATGGCCTAATTGCGATTTTTAGATCTGCAACCTCGTCTTGTCTAACAAGACCTCTTTGTCGTGCAAATCGATCCATCAAGGCACCACCCAATCATCGTCATCATCTTGATCCCAATCCTCATCGTTGCGAGGTTGCCGTTCAACTCCGCCTGAGAGGGAGGGGAGTTCGAGCAGAGCAAGATCCAGATCAATGCGCTCAAGGCAAGGCTCTGAACCAATTGCCAGAGCACGTTGAACAGAAATGCGCTTGGCCTTGTCGATATAGCCCTTCAGTTGGGCACCTGTTGCTTGGTCCACCATTTGAGCGGCGATGTCATCCCAGTCAACGGGATCAACAAGGTGCGACACACCCCGTGTTTCATTTTCAAAGAAGGTCGGGAACATTGGCTTGTGCAAAGGCCCAACAAAAACACTCTTGTCAAAGCGTCCCGAGCGCAGGAAAGCGCGATCGACGAGGTCAGGTTGGTTCGTTGACGCCATAAAATAAATTTCGTCATCGCCACCCAGGCCATCCATGAGAGTCAACAGTTGGGCAACCACTGAACTGGCATGATGAGATCCTCCTTGCCCATCACGTTGGCGTCCAATGGCATCAAATTCATCAAAGAAGACGACCACAGGGGCCAACTCTTGAGCTCGTTGGAACAATTCACGGACTGCTCGCTCTGATTCACCCACCCACTTGGACAGGAATTCAGGTCCGGAAACGGCCATAAACTGAACATTCGAAAGATTTGCCACTGCACGACCAAGCATGGTCTTACCAGTACCTGGCGGGCCGTGCAGGAGAACTCCGCCTTTGCATGTCAGGCCCATGGCCTCAAATTGTTCACGGTAGAGAATCGGGTCGACGAGGTGCTCTTTCAATTCCTTTTTGGCTTCCTTATGACCGATGACATGATCGATACTGATGTTACCAATCTTTGCTGGTCGACGCAACTCAACTTGGAAAGGCATTGACCTTTGCATCCCCTCTTTGAAATCTTGATTTAGGATGGTGACATTATTCAATTCCTCTTCTGAGATTTGGGCTGCGTTCAACAATCGATCCATAGGGAAGACACGGCGGATGGCGGCGGCGGCTGTTTGGCGGCAGAGGTTGGCAATATCTGCACCAGTGAAGCCATTGGTGTCTTTCGCAAGTGCACTCAGTGAGATTTCATCCGCAAGCGGCATTGATTGTGCGTGGATGCTAAGGATGTGCTCTCGACCGCTGAGATCGGGGTATGGCACATGTATTCGACGATCGAAACGTCCCGCTCGCAACAGTGCATCATCAATCGATTCCATCATGTTGGTCGATCCAACAATCAAGACCTTGCCACGCTCTTCAAACCCATCCAATTCAACAAGTAATTGGGTTAGAATTCGCTTTTCAAGCTCCCCGTTTCCAGTTTTACGGGAACTGGCAATCGCATCGATTTCATCGATGTAAATGACCGATGGAGCGTCTCGCTTTGCTTGCTCGAACATGTCGCGAAGTTTACGTTCTGATTCGCCGTAATTGGCCGTGAACAATTCTGGACCACTGATGGTCAAGAAATTGCATTGCGCCTCGCGCGCCAACGCCTTTGCCAGCAACGTCTTCCCAACACCTGGAGGGCCATACAACAAAATTCCTTTAGGTGGCTCTTGTCCTGCTTTTTTGTACACTTCGGGGTGGATCAGTGGGACAACAGCAATTTCTTTCATCTCTTGAATGGTTTCATCCAATCCACCAATGTCATCAAATGAAACAGAAGGAATGGCGCCGTTCGCTTGCTTGGCCGGCTTTCCGAGAAGTTGAATTTCACTATCAGAGGTCAACCAACCGTGTGCAGGACGGGAACGTGTGAGGCACAATTCGATCGGTTCACCACCGACAGTCACGATGAAGACATCTCCCTTTCGCACATACACGTCTGTCAAGGAAGCTTTAATCGCTCCAAAGGAGGCTTCATCCAACGGCTGACCAGTTGGTTGAAGACGAGCTTTCGTAAGGCCTTGAGCACGAATTTGATTGCCTGAAATTGAATCACCTTCTTTCACGCGGAGATTAATTCTCATGGTTGGGCCCAGTCCAATCTGGCCCACTTCGATCGCATCATCCAATTGCAATTGCCCAACAGATGTACGGTTTCCTTTCAGTTGAATTGGACCGCCGCTGCGCAATCCTGCAGCAAGTGCTTGCTGCGTGTTCATCACTACTGTGTTGCTGTTCAATCCGCCAAGGGCTCTGCATTCCATTTCAATCATCATTTCAATCACTTCATTCATTCCTGTAGGGGGTGTCTGCTTTTTCTGTCAAATATGACTGGAACATGGATCATTAATCCAAGGTGGCTTCTCTGCTACCGCCAACCGACTCACACCACCACGGTTCCATTCCATACGTTGAGCATAGGGAATTTTCAAATCTGCTGCCTCGAGAAGCGCATACGCACTCATCATTGATCCAACCCACGCTGTCGTGGTCACAATCGAGGCAATTGGCCGCTTCCCCTCTTCGGTGCAGGAAACGACCTCTAAGGCGTATGCTGTTTCTCGCCCATAACGGCAGACCATGCATCCTTCATTCTTATTGAAACGTTCAACAACTCCGTTCGATGATTCGCCTGCGCCGTTAATCATCACGGCTTCAAATTCGATGGAAGCCTCATTCAAGAGAGTGCGAGTCCTCATGTTGTCGAGGCAAGCAAGATAAATTTGGCTTTTTGAGAGTGGAAGGTACAACCGGTTTTCGGATGGCTCTTCATCCAAATCGAAGGAGTCGGTGTCTTCGGCATCGTCGTAGGAGAGGTGGTGTGGGAGGAGGAATTCGTTGTAACCCAAAAACTCAACATTGGGATTGATCTTTGACAATTGTTGGACGGCCACAGATGCTTTTGACAAACCGACATGTTCCTTTCGGTACAGAACCTGCCTGTTTAGATTGTGAAGTTCAATTGAGTCGTCACCGTCAACAATGTGAATCGCACCTTTTCGCAACTCTGCTGCCAGAAGGGGTCCAGCCCAACTGCCCAACCCACCTGCTCCCAAAATCACAGTTTCATCCATCAACGGCTCCCAACCATGGTCGATTTCACAAGGCTCGGCGTCCCATTCAACAACCCCGATATCGAGGGTCCAAGGCTCAGATGCTGTATGAAAGGGGGCAATCTTGAGTTTGGAAAAAGGAGGTTCTGCAGGCGAGGCTCGCAATCGGTACCTTGCTAGTGTCGCCAAGCCATCCGCTGTAGGTTGCATGTTGAGAACTTCGCCATTGATTCCTTGGACCAGAGTTTTTGCTTCTTCGAAGTCGAGTGTTTCGATGCGGCAAGTCAGCGTGTACCACGCATCACTCACAGTCACACTGTTTGCGATGTTGCATTGCAGCAACATGCGTTCAATCATGGCAGAGGCAGTTGCCGTTCGCAGTGAAGACGAGAGCGGGTGGTGTTCACACAATTCTTGAGGCTTGGAAATTGCTTGAGTTGAAACGAGCGCTCGGGCTCCTGCAACACATCCAAACACATCCGCTTGAACGCTGACCTTTGAGCCATTCAGATTAAGATGGATGTCCCATAGAGTTGGATCAAACGTGCCACTTGGTATTGACTTGAACAAGGATTCATGGCTCATTACAACAGCATTCAAGTCCTCTGCCCCTGGGAACATTAGGCTCCAAAATACATTGGTAATCGAATCGTCGTTTTCATAAAAACCAATCTGGCCATCACCTGCACCTGCACCAAGTTGGTACAATAGGACAATCAATTCTGCAACCCCATTGGTGGAGCCAGAAAGGAAAACCCGTAGATTACCCAAGGCGCCTTGGTTTACCATCCCTCGCTGACGCAGGAAGGTATCGTTTGGAATCATTGCCTCACCTTCCTTGCAGCATCATTCGGATTTGGGTTTTTTAGGACATGAAGAACTTGATCGAGGTAGGACCCGATAAGCGCACGATTATTGGCTGATTGTTTTTGAAATGAGACCCAATCCACGCTTCCCACGCAAACAGCACAAAGATCGTGTTTTGGAGCGACAGAATACCGCTTCGACTCATAAATGTTGCAATGCAAGATTTCAGAACTCACGGGATTAAGGATGTAACTTTGAGGTGTATTGCTCGGGAATTCCCGAACATCGACCAATACGGTGTACATGCGCAGTGCTGAATTCTGGTGCGAAACGACGCCAGGTAGCTTAACAATGAACGCCCCCACATTTTTCTTAGAGGAATGCTGTTGAGCAAAAGACATTGACGGAAAATCAACCGCCTTCAAACGATTGAAATCACTCATGCGCAAACCAGCTCCACCAGCGATTTTCCCGACACCCACATACACAGTAGCGTCGCGGAATTGACCGGCGTTCTGGTTGGAAATCACCTTTCCAAATTGGTCGTACACGTCGAAGTTTCCTTTTGGTGCAAGGTTTTGAGCGCGAACGCCCTGCTTGATGGTCTG
>Ga0209716_1002160_pt1 | contig 13295 bp, 12 predicted proteins | sample COGITO_mtgs_1205_FD_184811 | JGI IMG/M metagenome (GOLD analysis project Ga0209716, IMG submission 184811) | Pelagic marine microbial communities from North Sea - COGITO_mtgs_120531 (SPAdes) (version 2) | ecosystem: Environmental > Aquatic > Marine > Epipelagic ...
CGTGAAATACCAAAGGGCCATCTGAATTCAGGACCATATCATAAGCAAAGTCCGGCCCACTCGCCGTCACGGTCAGCGTTGCAAAATCGGGGCCTACTAGCTGCCAATCGTCAATCCATGCCTCAAACGGGTCGGCCTGTACCCCCGCCTGTCCAATACCACCACGGGCAAGACGCTCGGTCACGAAATGCGCGTCAGGAGTGGTTACCGCCGCGTGCCCCATCCACAGCTGGGGTGAGGACCACCCTTTGCCAACATCTGACGTAAGCGCAGAGCGAAACAGCGTCCATTGGAGACCGTACGGCGTCCCATTAAGACCTTCGAGATTAGCAGTCAGATACCACCATTCAATCCGATAATCATCGTGGGGACCATGATCGATCGGAAAATCAAATTGTGCTGGGCGCTGCGGAGACGAAAAACCGTCGACATCAGTGCCGAGGCCCGCGAAGCCCTGTGCACTTGCGGTGATGGGCCAAAGCAAAAGGAGAAAGACTCTAGCGTTCATTTGCAAACACTTTCAGCAAATCCGCTGGCCGCGTCCGAGCAAGCTTTGTTGCAGGCCAGAGCGCGGCGATAACAGCAGCGACCACCGCAAAAACAGCGAGGCGCGCGTAGTCCAGTGGGAATAAGAACAGCGGTAAACGCCATCCGAAGGCCTCAACATTGACAACTGCCAACAACGTCCATGCCAGCGAGAGCCCTAGCGGCAATGCGAGAGCCGTGGTGAGTAGCGCCAAAAGGGCGGCACGGACGATTTCCAAACGGCCCAGCCGCGCGCGACTAATTCCCTGAGCCCAGATAGGGGCAAGTTGTGGAATGCGCATGGTAGCGAGGGTCAACAAACTCATCAAAATGGCAAAGCCCGCCACGGCGAGTGTCAGTATATTGAGCGCACCGGTCACCGTGAAGGTCCTATCAAACACCGCCAATGAAAACGCCTTGATACCTGCTTGATTGATCATGTTTACCTCAGTGAGGCCGAAGTGTGTGCCAAGATCGAGAGATAGGGCCGTCACGCGCGACGGATCTATGCGCACGCCAAAACTAAGGGGGGAAATATCGGGAAATAGGGCTGCAAACTTGGCTTCAGTAATGATGACCTGCCCGATTGGATTGCCGTAATCACCATAAATACCGAGAACTTTAAAGGGGTGCCCTGCAATCGTAATTTCATCACCAATCGCGATGCCCGCGCGACGCGCGAGTTGTTCGTTAATCGCGGCCGCCTGCCCTGCTTCAATCAGCGCCCAAGCGTCGGGTGCAGCATCCAAAAAAAGCCAGTTATCGCGGTATGTTGCATGGGCGATAGGACCGTAGATTTCAGATGGAAGGCCGCGGATGTCTTGATTAGCGGACTGAATTGGCAGAACCTTGTCAACACGGAGTTCAAGATAGGCGCGCAGGCTGGCGGCCTGTTGCGCGTCATCCGCATAGACGTAAAATTCTGAAGCAAGCCGTTGGTCAAGGAACCCTGTAAAGGTCAAACGGAAACTGCTCACCATCGTAGAAACACCAACGTTGGTAGCCATCGCGATCAAAAGCGCCATCAACGCCAGCGACAGGCCTGGAAGTTGTTGGCGCGTATCCGCCCAGAACCATTCCTCCATAATAGATTTGGCATGCCGCGCGCCAGCGGTAAGTAGACCGTCCAATATAACGGGTAGGGCAAGGGCCGCTCCAATCAGAAGAGCGGCAAGCATGGCAAAGCCGGCCGCCAGCCCACTGCCCAACCAGCCTAGCAGACTGGCTGCAACAAGAAGAAACATAGCGAACACAGCCTGTATCAGGCGACTACGCCTGGCCTGCATCGCCCAAGCATGTGGCCGCGCCGACGCAAGGAGGGGCATACATGCCAAGCGCCAAAGCGACGCGGCTGCAGCCAAAGCCGTACCACCCACAGCAATAAGAAGGCTAGAGACCCACCATTCCGGCCGAAACTGCAAGGTGCCTGAAATCGATTGCCCGTAAAGACCCGATATAGTGGCAGCAACGTCAGGCAACAGCGAGGCAGCTATGAAATAGCCAAGCCCGACGCCGATCATGCCAGCCAATACTGAGATGCCTACCAGTTCAAATGCGATAAGGGCGATCAGGTGTACTAGGGGAAATCCTAATGCGCGCAAAGTGCGAATGACCGGTCGACGCTGTTCAAATGCGAGGCCGATTGCGCCATGCACGATGAAAATACCCACAACAAACGAGAGGAGACCAAACGCCGTGAGATTTAAATGGAAACTGTCTGTCAAACGCCCCACGTCCGATCCACTTTGAGGCGGGATCAGTTCGAAATTTGGGGCGATCACTTCAAGTGGGGGCTGTATGATCGGTTGTTGTGGCGCAACGATTAGGCGCGAAATCTGCCCATCTAATCCCAACAGTATTTGTGCAGTGCCAACATCTGTTAAAATAACAGCAGGTGCCACATCGGATGACGGGAATTTGCGTACATCTACTTCACCCAACCGCTCAAGTGTTTCTTGGGTCGCAAACAAGATACCTCGTGTGATCATATCGACCGTCAACTTACCGTCACTCAGACCAACAGGAGTCAGACCACCCGGCGATGTCAGGGCATCTATTCCAATCAAACGGATGCCGTCCAATCGCCCTTCAACAACAGGGCTGACAAGCCAGCCCGCACGTCGCAAGGCAATGAAATCTTCCTGCGGTATTGTGCCTGTGCGAGCAATGATCTGGGCGAACATCCCCTCACCCAAAGTTTCAGCGGCGGCATCATATGAGGCGCGCGCTTCTGTGTTGACCGCCTGAACTCCCGACCAAAGCGCCGTCGCCAAAGACAGCCCCACCACCAACGTGAATAACTGCATCGGATTGCGACGCCAATGGGACAGCAACGCTAAAAGACCCGCATTTGTCATTCTTCAGCACGTTCGATTTGGCCTGCGCGCAAGTGTAAGCGGCGGCCCATACGTCCCGCGAGCCGATGTGAATGGGTGACCAACAACAGGGCAGCATCAGTTTCTATCGCAAGGGTCATCATAAGCTCCATCACCTTGTCGGCTGTTTCTTCATCCAGATTGCCAGTAGGTTCATCGGCAAGAATGAGTGCGGGCTTCGCCGCCAAGGTGCGCGCGATCGCGACACGCTGTTGCTGACCGCCTGAAAGTTGTTCAGGATATTTCCCCAACTGTGCAGACAACCCCAGCCGGTCTGCCAATTCCTTGATCCAGTTTTGGTCCAAACGGCCTGAAAGGCGGGCATGGAACCCAATATTGGACGCCACGGTCAGGGATGGAATCAGGTTAAACTGTTGAAACACTACGCTAACCTTGTCACGGCGCATGCCTGCGCGCCCAGCATCATCCATCGCCCCGATGTCCACACCATCAACTGCCACAATACCGCTGTCAGGTTGATCGAGGCCTCCAATAATGTGGAGCAATGTACTTTTACCACTGCCCGATTCGCCTGTGAGAGCAAGTGTTTCGCCTCGCGCCAGAAGCATTTGGATACCCCGCAGAACAGGCAAATGGCCATCAGGTCCGGCGTAAGACTTGTGCAGATCGCTTACGGATAGAAGCATGGGCTTCGGTTAATCCTTCGGTAGTTGGAAACTTATTCAATAAACTAGCGGTCAGGCGAAAAATTGAAAGGGGTGTTCGATTTTGCGCATATGCGTCAATCTGTACTGCCGCAAAAAGTACATGGCGTTCAGACAACAATCACATCATGCAGTATCTTGCAGAGCGCGTGTACGAAGCCCCCAGCGCCAACGTATCCGTGCATGCTATGTATGAAGATTATCGAAACTGGTTTACCTCCACTGGTCTGCGCGGTCAGCTGGGCCGCAAACAGTTTGCTAACCGCGTTGAGGCTGCTGACATAGCAAAATCATCACGGCGCAGTCAGGGCTACTTCTTCATGAATGTGAACCTGCGATGAGTGCGCCGGATGTACAAAGTGTACTTTGTGTAGGTTCTTCTGAAACCTCAAATAATAGAGATATTGGTCTTAATTTATCTCCTAGTTTTTCTAGAAAGTACACAAAGTACGCAAACTACACTCCTTGGCCTACGCCATGCGAAGTGGCAGTTGAAATGCAGACAATGGCCAGTTGCGAGCATTTAGCAGCGGCAACTCAAGGCTGGGCAGCATTTGACTGGGCTGAGCATTGCCTAAAACAGCAGCTCCGAATAAACGAGGGCGACGTATGCGCGCGTTATATTTGGCGACAGTGGCAAATCGGGTAATGCCAGCACCAACACCTCGTTCGTGCAAAAGATCCTCCACATTACGGCGCAAAAGCGGGAACCGAACGTACAGCATCACCGCCAAGCGGATGATCTCGGGGCTTGTTTTGAAGTACCTGAATGGGGAGTGTTTTGTCATTCGGCAAGCTTACGAAACCGCCCGCACCGTCTCAAGTTAGTTTTGTCTGACAGTACCGCGCAAAGGACTGGGTCAGTCACATTTTTACAAGCAGGCTAATAAGAGTTCGCGGGTGTTTTCTTTGGTCATCTCTACCGGATTTCCGCCTGTGCTGGGGTCGCTCAACGCGCCTGCCACTATGCGGTCGATATCTGGGTCACTGACACCCAATGCCGTCAGCGTTTTAGGGATACCCAGTGATGCGTTCAGTTCGTCAACATGGCGGCAAAACCCGTCAAAACCTCCAGCGATTCCCAGATAGTTGGCGGCCTGTGCTATGATGACTTTAATTTCAGGTTTGTTGAACTGCAACACTGCAGGCATGCAGACCGCATTCGTTGTGCCGTGGTGCGTGTGATACATCGCGCCAATCGGGTGAGATAGCGCATGGATCGCCCCAAGCCCTTTTTGAAATGCTGTGGCGCCCATTGCCGCAGCCGACATCATATGTGCCCGCGCCTCCAAATCGGTCCCGTCGGCATACGCGCGCGGCAGATAGTCCTTCACAAGACGCATGCCTTCCAGCGCAATACCTTGCGACATCGGATGGTAATGTGGTGAGCAAAACGCTTCAACGCAATGGGCGAAGGCATCAAGGCCGGTTCCCGCCGTGATATGCTTTGGCATACCAACCGTTAGCTCCGGGTCGCAAATTACGATCGCTGGCAGAAATTTAGGGTGGAAAATGATTTTCTTTTCCTGCGTCTCCGAATTGGTAATGACAGACGCTCGCCCAACCTCGGAACCTGTCCCAGCAGTGGTTGGGACAGCGACAATCGGGGCGATGGCATCCGCGTCTGCGCGTGTCCACCAATCACCGACATCTTCAAAATCCCACAAAGGACGCGACTGCCCCGCAAGAAAAGCGACCAGTTTCCCCAGATCAAGACCAGATCCACCGCCAAAGGCCACAACACCGTCGTGCCCACCGTCGTTATAGACCTGAACGCCAGCGGCCGCGTTCTTTTCGTTGGGGTTCGGATCTACATCGGCAAAGATCGCGCGACCGAGGCCCGCAGCCTCCAGCAGGTCCAGGGTCTTGCGCGTAATATCCATATCCGCCAAACCGCGATCAGTAATAAGGAGTGGTTTTTTGATGCCTGCTGTAGCACAGGCATCCGCAATTTCAGAAATGCGTCCTGCTCCAAAACGGATAGCAGTGGGATAAGACCAATTGGCAGTGATGGACATGTGGTTAAACCCTTTTCAAGTGGTAGGATTTGGGGCGAGTCAGGTTATGATAGCCGATGGCAGACAATCCCCCACCACGCCCAGTGTCTTTGCAGCCCGTCCAGCACAGGCCGGGGTCAAGATAGTCAGCTCGGTTCATGAATACGGTGCCTGTTTCAATCTGATCGGCTATGGCTTCAGCGCGCGCAGTGTTCTGCGTCCATAGCGATGCAGTAAGGCCAAACTCACTGTCATTCATTAGCTGAATTGCTTCGGCGTCGTCTTTGACGGACATGATGCCGACCACCGGGCCGAAACTTTCTTCGCGCATCACCCGCATATCATGGGTAACGTTTGAGAGAATTTGCGGCATTAGATAGGCACCACTATCTTCAGGAAAATCCACCGGATTGATATGCGCAACTGCACCTGCGGCGATAGCATCAGTAATTTGATGGCGTACTTCGTCTGCGAAACGGACATGCGCCATAGGCCCGATCGTGGTCTCTTGGTCCAATGGATTGCCCAGCTTGTAACCGTTAACAATTTTAACCGCTTTCTCAACAAACTGTTCGAACAGGCTTTCATGTACGTAAATCCGTTCAATCCCACAACAACATTGGCCGGAGTTGAACATCGCGCCATCAATCAGCGTTTCTACGGCAGCGTCCAGATTAGCGTCTTCCATGACATAGCCGGGATCTTTACCGCCAAGCTCAAGCCCTATGCCAGTGAACGTACCGCTGGCTGCCGCCTCCATCGCCCGGCCGCCAGCAACGGAGCCCGTGAAATTCACAAATCCAAAGGCGCGGTCTTCGATCAGACCGGACGTAGTGGTGTGATCCAGGAAGACGTTTTGAAACACATCCGCAGGAATTCCGACGGAATGAAACGCCGCCGCCATCCGTTCGCCGACTAACGGCGTCTGGGAGGCATGTTTCAACATCACAGCATTGCCAGCGATCAACGCAGGGGCGACTGTGTTAATTGCCGTCATATACGGGTAGTTCCACGGAGCCACTACTAGAACCAAACCATGCGGGACACGTTTAATCAAACGGCGAAACGCGTCGCTGTCCTCAACCTCAATCGGGGTAAGCGCGTCTTGCGCAATGTCAGCCATATAGCTGGCGCGTTCGTTAAAGCCGCCAAACTCCCCACCATAGCGCACAGGACGCCCCATCTGCCACGCAAGCTCTGGCACGATGTCGTCGTTCATCGCGCCTACAGCGGCAACACCCGCTTGCACCAGCTCTATACGATCCGACAACGGAAGCGCAGCCCAGTCGGACTGCGCGTTTTTCGCGCGGATAACTGCCGCATGAGCCTCAGCCGGTGAAAGTATTTCACGCGTTGCGTAAACCGACCCGTCGATGGGCGAGATACATTGGATAGTCATGCTTTTTCAAATCCTCTAGCGATTTCATAGTCGGTGACTACGCGGTTGAATTCTTCGATTTCCCATTCCGCAGCGCGGGCATAGTGCCTGACAACATCTTCGCCGAATGCTGCCTTGAGCATGTCAGACGCCATCAATGCCTCACGCGCATCGCCTAAGGTGCGTGGGATGTGCAGCTTGTCATCATCCGCATAGGCGTCACCCGTAAATGGCGCAGGGAGCGTGAGTTTTTCTTCGATTCCTTTAAGCCCAGCAGCCAACATCGCGGCTTGTGCCAGATAGGGGTTCATATCCGCCCCCGGCACGCGACATTCAATACGCACGCCGTTAGTATAGGCACCGCACAGACGGAAGGCTGCCGTACGGTTGTCAACGGACCATACTAGCTGCGTCGGGGCAAAAGTACCTTTTGCAAACCGTTTATAGCTGTTGATGTAGGGTGCCATGAAATAGGTGTAGTCAGCAGCATATTTCATCATGCCAGCGACGTAGCTTTCCATCAGTTTTGACATTGCATGTGGCCGATCTGGGTCAAAGAACGCGTTCTTGCCATCTTTCCATAACGACTGATGCACATGACTTGCACTGCCAACGCGATCCTTGTGCCATTTTGGGAGGAAACTAGCAGCAACACCGTTTTGATAGGCAATTTCTTTGATCGCGTGTTTCGCAATAGTGTGGTGGTCTGCCGTGGCCAAAGCGTCCGCGTATTTGATGTTAAGCTCTTCTTGGCCAGCCTCGGCCTCACCCTTAGAGCCTTCGATTGGCAGGCCCATCGAGCGCAAATGATTGCGGATTGGGCGCATCACATATTCTTCCTTGGAAGTTTGCAGGATGTGATAATCTTCATTGTAATTAGAGATCGGTTTGAGCGCAAAACCGCTCTTCGTTATCTCATCGGAGGTGCCTTGAAATAAGAAAAACTCCAGCTCCGTCGCCATTACAGCATCAAAACCTAATGCTGCAGCGCGCAAAATTTGGGCTTTTAGCATTTCACGCGGAGAATGAGCCACTGGCGCATGGGTAGTGTGGTCTTCTACGGTGCATAGGCACATAGCAGTGGCTTCAAGCCATGGCATGGGGCGCAACGTGGTAAGATCAGGCTTCATGACATAATCACCATAGCCACTTTCCCAACTGGTCGAGGCATAGCCACTCGGTGTTGCCATCTCTAGGTCAGTAGCGAGAAGATAGTTACAGCAATGGGTTTCTCCCTCGGCGATCTCAAGAAACCCCTCGGCATGGAAACGCTTACCCATCAAACGACCCTGCATATCAGGAAAGCAGGCCAGAACGGTGTCGATCGTGCCATCTTTGACGGCCGCTTCGAGTGCCTCAAACGTGAGATTGCCTGCCATGAGTTGTGTCCTTATGTGCATTGGGACCATCCCACAGACATTGCGGGATGGTAAATTGTTTTCTGTGGTGTGTTACTCGAAATTGTAAGGGGCACCGGCCTGATTGATGACGGCGTTGTACTCTTTGAAGATGTTCACAACTTTCTGGTGCACTTCGCCCTCTTGCGCCACTTCTTCCCAGAATACCTTGGCGGCGTTTTCAACTTCGGCCCACTCGTTCGCAGGAACCGAGCGCAATTGCAGCTTGTCGCCATTGGCGCGCAGGGCTGCTTCGCCACCCCAATACCACTGGTTGCGGTAAGTGTGTCCAGCCTCAGTTGCGGCCATCACGATGGCTTTAAGGTGCCCTGGCAGATCAGCCCAGCGCTTTTCGTTCACGAACCATGACCCGATCCATGCGCCCGAGATATTATTGGTCAGAAAATAATCGGTCACATCGGCCCAACCAACAGTGTAGTCTTCGGTAATGCCGGACCATGCCATGCCGTCCAACTCGCCTGTTTGCACGGCAACTTCGGCGTCCTCATAAGGGATGTTCACCGGAACAACGCCGAATTGCGTCAAGAACCGCCCCGCTGTTGGGAAGGTGTAAAGGCGCAGGCCATCAAGATCAGCCACGCTTGTGATCTCTTTGGTGGTGTTGAAGTTACACGGATCTTGCCCCGCCGCCGACAACCATTTGACGCCGACTTTGGCGTATTCTTCTTCCCAGATTTCCTTCAGGCCGTATTGGTTGAACAGCACAGGAACATCAAGGATGTGTTTGGTCGCAAAAGGGAAATACCCGCCAAATTGCTGCAATGGCGTGGGTGAGGCCATCGAATCATCGTCAGAATGAACCCCGTCGATGGTGCCGCGCTGCAACGCCTGAAACAGTTCGCCAGTCGGGACGATCTGGTCGGCATAGAACAGTTCAATCTCCAACTCTCCGTTGGCAGCCGTGTTGATATAATCGATGACCGGCTTCGTTACATGTTCGCCAAGTGCCGATCCCGCATAGGTTTGAAAGCGCCATTTGATCGCTTCCTGCGCGCGGGCAATTGAAGGTGCTGCCAATGTTGCAGCGCCAACAAGGCCCGCTTTCCGAATAAAATTACGTCTTGTGGTCATGATAGTCTCCTAGTTTGATTTTTGCTCCGTTGGTGGAGTTCTTGGGTTTAATTACCGTAAACGTAGTCAGGCAGCCAAAGTGCCAGTTGTGGGAAAACCATTACAAGGATCAGCGCACCGAACATTACCAGCACGAACGGCCCGATGGATCGGTAGATATCCTGAATACTGATCTCTGGTGGGGCCATGGCGCGCATCAGGAACAGGTTATACCCGAACGGCGGCGTCATATAAGCAATCTGGCAGGTGATCGTGTAAAGAATTCCGTACCAGATCAGATCGAACCCGAGCGCGCCGACCAACGGGACATAAAGCGGTGCAACGATGACCAGCATCGCTGTATCATCCAGAAAAGTCCCCATGAGGATAAACGAAAGCTGCATCAAAATAAGAATGACCCAAGGATTTAGGCCAAGACGGTCCGTGAACAAGTTTTCAATCGCTTTCACGGCGCCCAATCCGTCAAACACAGCGCCAAATGCAAGGGCCGCAAGAATGATCCACATGAACATACAGGTAATGCCAAGCGTATTGCGGACCGAATTCTCAAACACTTCCCGTGTCATGCGGCCCTTGAGGACGGCCGCAAGAAACGCCGACATTGCGCCAATCGCAGAGCTTTCAACCAGCGATGTCCAGCCGTTCACAAAAGGCACCATCATCACTGCAAAAATGACCAGTGGAAGCAAACCCGCGCGCAGCAATCGCAGCTTTTCCGCCATCGGAATGTCGCGTTCCGCTGCATCCAGTGCGGGGCCCAGTGCAGGGTTTTTCCAGCACCGGATCACGATATAAAGAATGAACATCGCGGCCATCATCAACCCGGGAATAACGCCTGCCAGCCATAACTGCCCTACCGGTTGCCGCGCTATCATCGCATAGAGCACAAGCACGACAGACGGGGGGACCAGGATTCCAAGCGATGACCCCGCCTGAATGACCCCAGTAACCATCCGCTTGTCATAACCCCGTTTCAGCAGTTCTGGCAGAGCAATCGTGGCGCCAATCGCCATGCCAGCAACGCTGAGGCCGTTCATCGCTGAAATCAGTACCATCAGGCCAATCGTCCCGATAGCAAGCCCTCCGCGCACACCGCCCATCCAGACGTGGAACATCTTGTAAAGGTCATCGGCAATCTTGGATTCGCTTAGCACGTAACCCATGAAGATGAACATTGGCAGCGTTAAAAGAGGATACCATTTCATCAGCTTCATAGCGGCAGCGAAGCCAAGGTCAAACCCGCCTCTGTCCCCCCAAAGCAGCAAGGCTGCGACAACAGCCACAAACCCGATCGCCCCGAAGACGCGCTGGCCGGTCAGTAGCATTAGCATCATGGTCGAGAACATCAAAGTTGCGATCATTTCATAGGACATCAGATTTCGGCCCCTTTAAGACGCAGGATATCTTTGGACAGTTCGGAAATGCATTGCAGCAACATCATGAAAAAACCGACAATCATCACAACTTTGATCGGCCACAGATAGGGACGCCACGGCGACGATGATCTTTCCATTGTGCCAACTTCTTCTGTACCGATGAGAAGGCCGCTAAAGTATGAGAAAGGTTCCGTGCCCCAATAACCTAGAGAATAGGCGGTGGAACTTACAGCTCCGTAAAGTAAAACGCCGAGATAAACGATCAGAAAGAATACAGTAAACATATCAAACCATGCTTTTTTACGCAGCGACCATTCGCCATAAAGCAAATCCATCCGAACGTTTGACCCAAGTTGCATAGAATAGGGACCACCTAAGATGTAATAGGCGACCATCACGAACTGGGCCATTTCCAGCGTCCAAAGCGTAGGAAGGAAGAACGTCTTGCTGATAGATGACCACAATAAAACACCCATCAATACGAAGATAAAATACATCATAAAGCGCCCAACTCGATAGTTTACCGCATCCACCGCCTTAATATATCCGCGCATCACAGCTAACATTGAACCACCTTATGGGTCTGAAGCGAGGTGAAAGCCTGGGAAATCCAGCTTGCCAACATGTCAGCCATCTTGGCCTGTTGATCCGGCGTCACGATCAAATCATTGCGAATTTCGAGCATCACGTTCGGATGCCCGTGCTTGACGCCGTGTACTTTCAGCGTGTGAGTGACACCGTGTTCAGGCCCATAGGGTACGTTGCGTTGCACGTTTGCATCCGTGTGCTGAGCTGCTACAGCAAGCATTATATCAGCTAGCCGCGTATCAACGTCATGCAAAATGCCGACCTCAACTGAGCGCTGCGCGCCGTGAAAAACGGGCGAAAAGCTATGCACAGTGACTATAATTGGGTCCGTAACACTAGCAACCATCTCGCTTAGCGCGGCTTCAAACGGTCGATAAAAAGTGTTTGTCCGCGCATCGCGATCCGCTGGCGACAGGTTTGCGTTGCCGGGGATATCAAAGACTTCGCTGCGCACAGGCATTGCATCCTTGGCCGATGGGGGACGGTTACAATCATAAATCAACCGTGACACGCCACTAGCAACCAACCCTGCTCCAAGTTGGTTCGCCAACCTCGTTGCAACGGGCATCGCACCCGGATCCCAAGCTACATGGCTCGTGCGCACGCCTTCGGACAATCCCAAACCCTTAAAGGAAGCAGGAAAATGATTGGAAGCATGTTCGCATACAATGACAAACGGCGAAGCATCGTTCGCACTTTGTGACAAAACATGAGTATCTGTTGGCGTGGTTTTTATTTGTGACATAACGTTCCCTTGCGATCAGGCTCTTGCTAAACAATACTGTTGTCAACAAATTTGTGAAAATTTTATCTCACGCAAGTGTGAGGTGATATATTTTTAATCAAAATAAAGAGGCACTACATGTCCGAAGCTAATCTGACGATTTCAGACCGCATCCAGAATCAGCTGGATGACCTTACGAGAGCTGAACGCCAACTGGCGCATTCGATTCTAGAGAATTACCCAGCGTCAGGGCTTGGCCCACTCAGCGCCTTGGCAAAAGACGCCAAAGTTTCGGTGCCTACAGTAGCGCGAATGGTACAAAAGCTCGGGTTTGATGGTTACCCTGAATTTCAAACCGAACTGCGAGAGGAATTGAAAGCGAAGGCAAAAGGACCGATTGCGAAACATGAGACATGGGCAGGAGGCGCACCGTCTGAACATATCTTGAATCGCTTTACAGACGCAGTGATCGAAAATATTCGACACACACTTGGCCAGATTGAACCCAAAGATTTTGATGCAGCCTGCTCAATGTGTGCGGACAAAAAACATCATCTTTATATTGTTGGCGGTCGAGTTACACACACGTTGGCGGAATATTTTTTCATGCACATGCAGGTCATTCGCCCAAAACTGACGCATATCCAGTCTACTTCAAATACATGGCCACACTACCTTTTGGATGTGAAAGAAGGCGATGTCTTTGTTATTTTTGACATGCGCCGTTATGAAAATAATACGTTAAAGCTGGCGGAAATGGCCTATGCAAAAGGCGCTAAGCTAATCCTATTTACAGATCAATGGCGCTCACCGATCCATCAATTGGCGGACATTAGTATGAGCAACCGGATCGTCGCACCTTCGGCATGGGATTCTGCCGCAACACCTCTTTTATTAGTCGAAACGCTGATTTCAGCGGTGCAAAACCTGACATGGGGCGACACGAAAGATCGCATTGAAGAATTGGAAGCGATGTTTGATCAAACCAAACTTTTCAGGAAATTCACTTAAATAGAGGAGTGATTTTTGAAGACCGGCAGGTTCGCAGCATCAGGAGAAAAGTCATATCACCGGTGCTGTCAGACGAATGAGAACTCGCATCAGATTGCTGGTGCAGCCTGAACCTATGCGCTCAATAATTGGCGCCACTCAGGAAGAGCGGCAACGCGGTTCAGCTT
>Ga0209716_1002171_pt1 | contig 13266 bp, 19 predicted proteins | sample COGITO_mtgs_1205_FD_184811 | JGI IMG/M metagenome (GOLD analysis project Ga0209716, IMG submission 184811) | Pelagic marine microbial communities from North Sea - COGITO_mtgs_120531 (SPAdes) (version 2) | ecosystem: Environmental > Aquatic > Marine > Epipelagic ...
CTTTATTCCAAGTATCAAGAGCATCTTTGTCTAAATGTGGATTAGCAGGATTTGATTTTTTAAAAGGTATTACATCACCTTCGTCTACAGATCCACCGAGTGCTTTGTCAAGTAGTTGTACTGCTGCTTCTGCACCATTGCCGTACATTAATTTAGCGGCTTTTAGTTTATCTTCGTCTGACATTTCGGGCCAAGTGGCACGTAACTCGCTAGCACTTTTAATCTGCATGCCACTAAAATCAAAGTTAATTGTAGGACCATACGCCATATAGCCCATTTCGTCTGATGTATTTAGATCTTTGCCTGTGTATGTACGCAAGTAACCTGGTTCGCCATTCTTTTTGGTTTGGTCTGGTAAAGGTTGCTCGTTTTTATCTTTTTGACTGCGTACAAATACAAGTGCTGTATCTGCATCTACAATGTCTTTGTAGCTCATTGCGTTAAAAGGCGATTTAACTTGAATAAAGTTATTCTCGGGAACACCTGCCATTGCAGCTAATTTCTTTTTTACTTCAAATGGAAAAGGTCTTGATGCTGTGTCGTTAGTTGCTGCAACATAAACATTCTTTTGTCCGAATGTTTTTACTGCCCAGTCGTATAGACTTTTGTGTCCAGGATGAAAAGGATGAAATCCTCCTGGCATAACTGCTACAACTCGTCTTGCTTTTGCTTCGTATAGCTCTCTTAATAACATTAGTACGCTCCATTGCGTATCTGTGTCATTTCCTCTCCGAAGACTTTGTTAATTAACAATCCCTTGTCTTCAGGTTTGAATACATTTTTCATACTGCCTAAGTTAAACTTATTACAATATGTTTCCATAGCACGACTACATACTTCGCCTAAACATTCTTCTGCAACACACTTTTTGTTGGTGTTAACACGATCTTTCATGCTCATAATAGCAGGAAACAATTGCTTGCGATAAAACATTGGATCGTTGCGCATAAAGATAGCAACGTCATCTACTACGTCAAATGGTAAACGGTCGTCTGTTGGTTGTGCAAATTCGTCTATTCTCATATTACCACTTCCTACATGACCAGTAACGTGCCTTAGTACGCGGTCCTGGATTATCACAGTTATGTCTTGCACGGAAGCTACGTCTACGTGCTGGGTTTGATTTTTTAATCTTCATGTCAGGATCGCCAAAGTTAACTTTCTTAACATTCTTGGTCTTAGGATCCTTAACGTACACTTTAAACTTTTTAACATCACCGCGCATAGGTTTGCCTAATGGTACTTTGCGTCCTTGATATTCTGCTTCATCAATTTCGTCATCTTCATTGAACCACATAGTGCCATAGTTTTCAAAAAACTCATCACCTTCGTATGTTTCTTCTTCAACTTCTGCATCACCTGCACTGATTTCAATATCAAAGTCTTCATACCCTTGCTCAAACATATAGTTTGCTAATTTTTCAGCATACTCGTTTGCTTCGTCTTCTGACAATTCTCTTTGTAGAGGAATTTGAAATACAGTTCCACCTTGTTCAGTTTCGTAAATTTCTTGTTCTGCAAAAACGCTCTCATCTAATAACTGAGCGCCTTCTTGTTTTTCCATTACTATTCTTACAAAATGTTCCATTATGCCTACCTTAATGATTTAATACTATTGAACTAATTGTGCCATCTGTATATACTACTTGCGCTCTGATCCAAACATAGTTGCCTGTAAAGCTTGCAATTGCACTTGATGTTTCTTGTGCAGCCGTGTATGTGTGTACATCAAACCAGTCTGCGTCTACAGGATTTACTGCAAGTGTGCCTTGTATAGTTATTGTACCCGTTAGTCCACTGTAGGTGTACTGTACGCTGTGCAATCCATCACTACGCCCGTAGTAACCGTCGCCTTTAAATTTCTCTCCAGTCACAGTCTCAACGGTACTGTCTCCTGGATGAGTATTTGATGATAAAATTATTTCACTATTCGCTGCCATACTAATATTTATCAATATCGCCACGGTATACTAATTTCTCGACACTGCGAATACTACTTCCTGCTAGTAGAGTTACAAGATTTAATACCTTTTCGTCTCGCAAATAGATATACAATCCGTTTAAGTATCCATACTTTTCAAGACTTTCAAGTGCAGTTTTTCCTATTTTACACTTATCTCGATTTGCGCGGAGCCAATTTGCAAAATCTGTATTAATCCGATTACTATTAAACCAGACTTTTATAGGTAATTTTGGAGGAACGTCTACAATTTGTATGTTAGCGTTAGATTTTAAAATATTTGTATAATCAGGATTGGGCTGATGAAATTCAGCCGAATCTGTCTTTAGTTTATTACCTAATTCTAAAAGAAAGTCTTTATTATTACTAAACAAAGTGATAGTTGAATACGGATCTATTCTTAATTTGTATTCAGTAGATTTTTTAAGAACAGAGTAAGTAGTCATAGCGTCAAGGTATTCATTAACGGCAATTACAACTTCTGATCGAAATTGTTTTTTTAGTAATGGTTGATTTTGTCTGTATTGTTCAGTTAACGTATCTAATTGAATCCTTGCATAACTTAATTTTTCTTTCTTTTGTAGTTCATTTCGAAAGATAATATTAAGTTCGTTTCGGAATACCAATTTATAAAGGTATTCCGAATAGAACAATTTACATGATTCAAACTGTTTCAATGGTCTTCTCATCGACGCAAATTTCATCTTCGAACCCGATTCTGCTAGTAGCAGACCACAAATTATTTTTAAATATTAGATCAGGCATCAATTTTTTCCTTTATTTCTTTATAAATTTTATAATTAATTTTCTCATCAAAATGATTCATAATTCCAGGATTTGATTTTAAATATTTAAAATAATTTAAATCTGATTCGACGTTGTCGTCATCGAAGTTGGATATTTTAATTGTTTTTTTATTTTTAATTATATTGTCGATTTTGTCTTTAACTAGTTGATATATGTCTTTTTGATAATTTTCATCGTAGTGATACTTAAACCATTGAGCTGCACATTTCAAAGAAAAATTAAAAATATTTTTAATTTTTCTTTTATGGTAAAAGGTATCAAAGATTATTAAATCAGCATTTTTATGCAATACATCGTTACAGTGAACTGGATGCTTTTTAGTATGAATTCTATAGGGACTGGTATGACTAATAATGATAATATCAAAATTGTTAATATCTATTGACTCTAATTGTTTCCAAATTTTATATTGGCTTATTCCTGCTTGTGCAATATTAGTAACTTTATAGTTCAAATCTTCAGACAGAAGATTTGGCCAACCTTTTTGATCAGGATACTTGACAGTCCAATCGGCTGCAAAGCTATCGCCAACAATTAATATTTCTAATTTTTTTTCCATAAAAAATACATTCTATTGTTACTATCGTTTCTAATATCTAATACGTCAACACCAAAGTAATCAGCACAATTTACGTGATTCAAACTGTTTCAATGGTCTTCTCGTCGACGCAAACTAAAACTAGCTTATTGTCTTGGAAGTCTATATTAACTACACCGCCATTTTTAAGATCTCCAAACAACATTTGCTTAGATAAAGGGCGTTTTATATCTTGATCGATCACACGCTGTAGAGGTCTTGCGCCCATCTTAGGATCGAAGCCTTTGTCTACAAGATGATCAAGAGCATCGTCACTAACAGTAATGTTAATATCTTTGTCTTTGACCATATTCTTAAGTTCAAGCAAGAACTTGCCAACAATCTTCATCATCACAGGCTTACCAAGACTTGCAAATGTAATTACACCATCTAATCGATTACGGAACTCTGGACTAAAGAACTTCTTAAGTGCTTTATCTTCGTATACATGTTCACTATCATTGCTACCGAATCCGATAGTGTTCTTCTCAGCATCCTTAGCACCTAAGTTAGTTGTAAGAATTAGTGTACAGTTACGTGCATCTGCTTCTTTACCATTAGATCCAGTTAGTTTACCGTTGTCCATAACTTGCAACAAGATTTGTGAGACATCTGGATGTGCCTTTTCAATTTCATCGAGCAATAGTACACAGTTAGGCGACTCTTGCAGTTTAGTAATCAAGATACCTGCGTTATCTTCGTGACCTACATACCCCGGAGGGCTACCAATTAGCTTACTTACACTATGCTTTTCCATGTATTCGCTCATATCAATACGTACAAGTTTTACACCCAATTGATTAGCAAGTGCTTTAGCTGTTTCAGTTTTACCTGTACCAGTTGGGCCCATAAACACAAAGGCACCTACTGGTTTGTCGTCTGCTTTAAGACCTGCTTGACTTACAAGAATTTTATCTACAATTTGTTCAATAGCAGTATCTTGACCATAAACAACTTTCTTGATATTATCTTCAAGATTTGCAAGATTACTTGTTTCTTTTTCGGCTACTTGTTCAGCTGGTAGATTAATCATTTTAGCAAGTTCGAATTGAATTTCTGCTTCACCTACAACCTTATCACCTTCGTGGTCGTCATTAAGTTTAAATCTAGCACAAGCAACGTCAATCAAATCGATTGCTTTATCAGGTAATTTTTTATCTGACTGGTATTTAACGCTTAATTTTACAGCAGCAGCAATAGCTTCTTCGGTAATTTCAGTATTATGATAATCTTCGTAGTATTTCTTAATACCACGTAGGATGTCTTTAGTAACTTCTGGAGTCGGCTCACTAACAACTACACGCTGGAATCGACGCATCAATGCACGATCTTTTTCAAAACTCTTGCGATATTCTTCCCAAGTAGTTGATGCAACAACTTTTAAATCGCCTTTAGTAAGTGCAGGTTTGAGCATGTTAGCAAGATCGTTAGAACTATTTCCACCTGCTGCCCCTGCACCTTGCATCATGTGTGCTTCGTCGATAAACATAATTGTTTTGCCTTGCTTTGTAAGTGCTTGTAGCACTAGTTTAAAGCGTTCTTCAAAGTCTCCGCGATACTTTGACCCAGCAAGCATAGCACCGATATCTAAATTATATACTTTATACTCTTGCAAAAATTCGGGTACATCGTTTTGTTCAATTTTAAATGCAAGACCTTCTGCAATAGCAGTCTTACCAACACCTGGATCACCTACCATTAGCACATTGTTCTTTGAACGACGACCTAATGCAAGTGCAAGACTTTCTAGTTCTTCGGCTCTCCCGATAATAGGATCTACTTTACCTCGCTTGACTTGATCATTTAAGTTAGTAGTAAATGCACGTAATGCTCTACGTGCCTCGCTTGACATTTCTTCTTCCTCAACCGGTCCGTCTTCTAGCTCATTATTAATAAAATCAGAAAACTTAGTTTTATCTACGCCGCCTTTTTCTAGATAATATGAACTAATACTTTTCTTTTCATTAAGGATACTTACAAGCACATCTGTTAATTCAATGTGTTGCCGTCCTGCAAAAAGTACTTGTGTAAAAGCACGGTTTAGTACACGTTCAACAGTCTGTGTTTTTTTAGGTTTAAATTTAGTCTCTTCTGTTTTTATATCATCACACTGCGTCTTAAGATGATGCTCGAGATTTGCTTTGATATAATCAATGTCTGCTCCAAACATTGTGAGAACGTTGACAAAATTTTCTTCACAAAACATTGCATATAACAAGTGTTCAAGAGTTACATATTCGTGTTGTAATTTCTGTGCATCTTTGATTGATTTGTCAAAAACAAGTTGTAGTTCTTTGCTAGGTTCTACCATAGTATTTTATAGTCCTCTTATTATATTTCGTTTTTTATTTGATGTATCTTATTTAATACATCAACATCTGTTATTTTTGGCATTTCTGCCTGGATTTCTACGTACAACGTACCTCTTTTTCTAGATTGGATATTAGGAAATCCATAATTTGGTATACTAAATTTTGCGCCTGGACTTGTGCCTTGTGGAATTTTTATTTCCAGTCTCTTTTCATCTAATGTTGTAATTATTATAACACATCCTAGCAATAAGTCAAATATATTTACTGTTTTTTTTATGAATAAATTGTCTTGTTCTCTTTGCCAAATGCGGCTTTTTTTAATTCTAATTCTTACATGTAAATTACCTCTAGGATATTTCGAATGTCCTACATCTCCTAGTCCTTCGTATTGTATTGTATCACCGTGTTTAGCTCCAGCAGGAACGTCAACAGTTACAGTTTCTAATTTTCCACTACTAAGATGATATTGTATTATTAAATTTTTACCAGTTAAAACATCAAATAAGGATATATCAGCGTGAACACTTATATCTCTATTACGCGGAGTCTGATGTTGTTGAGAAAAACCTTGTCCGAACATATGTTCAAATGGTGATCCACTAAACGGATTACGTTGTCTTTGTTGATTAAAATTAGGCTGTGGATTATCGTATGCATTACGCTTATCGCTATTGCTTAGGATTTCGTATGCTTCGCTTATTTGTTTGAATTTAGCATCATCGCCGCCTGTACGATCAGGATGATTAGCCATCGCAAGTTTGCGATAAGCTTTTTTAATTTCTTCTGGAGAGGCTGTTCTCGGAACACCTAAGATATTGTAATAGTCCATACATTTACTTATCGTATGGACTATTACATTTTATTAGTAATGAGTAATTACTTGCCTTTGCCTTTGTATGCTTGTGCACCAAAGAATGCTGCAACAATACCAGCAACGGCAACAAAATATGTTGGCGCCATTGATCCTAGTACTTTTGCTGCCTCCGACAGTCCTACAAAACTTGCACCAACTACTGCAAATGGATATAGTAATAGTCCAAATAGTGCAAACCAAGTCATGTTACGCTGTGCGTCACGCATAGCATCTTGATCTTCTAGTTCTTTTCTTTTGAACTCTAAGTGCATCTCCATTTCTTCTTTGGAAATGTGTCCGTCGCCGTTCATATCAGCGCCGCCAATAGCACCACTATCAATAGTCATTGTGCCTGCAGGTCTTTCATATGAAATTTCTGGTGCTGCTGCTGGAGCAGGTGCTGCTGTTGGAGCTGCTTCTGGAGCTGCTGCTGGAGCTGCTGCTTTGCTTTTTAATTCGTCTGGCTTTTTACGTGGCATATTATTTTCCCTCTAGTTTTTTAATACGAGCTTCTAACTCGTCTACTTTTTTAGTTACTTTAGGATATCTTTTACGCCATGCTTCTGGATCGTCTTGCAGGAAATCCCATCCAAAACGATCTACTAAACCATCTAGTAGTGCATCAAATTTTGACATTAGGTAAAGTGCTGCATGAGTATTTCTAAACCATGCTAAAAATGCTGCCCCCAGCAATGATCCGCCGATTGCTGTGTATATCCACAGCGTATCGCCAAACATGCGATAAATCATATCCATAGTAAACCCTCTCTTTACTATGAATATTTATCGTTTAATCGAAAGGATTTAGGTCTATGCCGCTCTTAGCAGCTTCTACAGCTGCCGCTTCTTCTTGAGCTTTGCGTTGTAGCTCTGCATCTTCTAGAGCTTTTGTAGACGCTTTATAGTAGTTGTCGTAAGCAAGTATAATCTGTTGTTGCTGTTGTACCAGCGCACGAATGTCTGAGAAGTTTAAGCCAAGATTTTCATAACCTTGTGCTGTTAATACAAATATAGCCAGAGGAGCGCCGCCTGCTGTAAGCTCAGCAATCTTTTCGTCCATGTTTTCTTCGTTAATAACAATCCATTCGATACGGCGCATGTTGACTTGATCAACATCTGGCAGTACTAGTTCAGGTTTATCAATTGGCTTCGACGTTACTTGTATTGTTTGCGGGGTCGTTGAGCAAGCCGCGAGCCCTAAAACTATCATAAAGCCAAGGACACTCTTTGTTAAAAGATTCGCCGTTAGTTGCATTTTTCTCTTCCTCTGTTAGTGCAGCATTTGATAATAACTCAAAACATCTACCTGCATTGTATGTACCTCTATTAACAGCACGTTCAATTGACTCTGGCTTATTTGCTGCTAATAGCCCCAAGTCAAAATCTGCAAGTTTACTTGCTAATCTATTGTTCTGTTGACGAATGGCAGCAAACTCACTATTAACTCTTTTGAGTTCTTCGTTAGCTGCTGCAAAATCTGCTGCCATTGTCTTGATAGTTTCTTCGTTTGTAGCTACTGCCATTTCTAATTTAGCATTGTTTTCTGTAAGTACAGCAATAGTACGCTGAGTATCTGTATAATACCAGTATCCTATGCCGCCCATAGTCATAATAACAATTAAAAGTATTCCTGACAGTTTCATAATTTAGCCCTCAAACATAAGTTTTAGACTTGCAGGACCCATAATACCGTCCGGTGTTAGTCCGTTTTCTTCCTGCCAAGCCTTTACGTGTGCTTCTGTACCTCTACCAAAGACGCCGTCTGCACCGATTTCTAATTCTTCTTGTACAGCCATTACAGTTGGTCCACGCGAACCTACACGTACTGTTTCGTATACAATTGCTGCTGGTTCCCAATCACCGCCAAGTATCTCCATAGCGTGTTTGTAGTGCTTCTCACGATCCTCAAGACCAATGTAGCCACCGTTGATACGCTTAGTAGCACCTTTAACGTCACATGCATCTGCATACTTGTTTAGATTGTTTGTATCCCAGAACCAACAAGCTGAGTCTAGTGCGCCTTTTTTAGTGCGTACATATTCTACTGCTTCTTCTGGTGACATTTCCATTTCTTCTGCAAACTTGGTGTAGTTGTAACGTCCAGTAAGTTGAAGTATGCCGCCTCCGCGGAAAGTCCAGCCATCACCGCTTTCGGTATCTCCGTTGTCCATACGATTTGCGTAAATAACGTTCGCAATTTTGCGAGGCTGTCTGTGATATTCTTGTGCATCTCTACCTGCTTTAGAGAAGTATTTTGAAAACAAGCTATCAAGTGCTTTAGCACTGTAGTTCAAGTTCTCTGATAGTACTTTAAAGTTGTTTGATTCGTGTCCACATTGTGCGATAAACATTGCTACACGCTCAGGTGTGTCCATTTCCCATAGTGGAAGAATTTCACACATTGCATCGTACCAATCTTCTGCTTCTTCGTTTCCACGAAGCATTTCAATCACCATTTCTTCGGTGAATTCAAATTCAAAATCTTCAGCTGCCATTTTCTATCCTTTATAATATAATGCGTTCAAGTACAAGTGTTTGACCATTGTTTTCAAACGTTAGCTTACTGCCATATTTAGTAATGTTGTAGTCGCCAATGTACTTAGAAAGGAAAATTATTTCACTAAAATCATTTGCATTAAATGACTCAGTAATAGAATCGAGTGTTGTTTGTGTAGGGCCAAAGTCTACAAATTTAAATGCAACTGGATCTGCCCATGCCTTTTTAATAGTAAGCATATCTCCCCACATAGTTACATTTTCAACCATGCTTTTGTTAAAGAAGTTTGTGTAGTTGTTTACAGACTCTGATAAGTCGCCGCGAATGTCACTGTCTACACCGTATAAGTCTGCTTCAAGTGGAATTGTTCCTTCGAGCTCTTCAAGTGTTAGAGGCTTGCTGCGAAACTCTTTGTAGTAGCGAAACTTAATATCGCCCAATCCGGTTAGATTTTCTAAACCATCGGCTAGTTCCATGATCTGCTCACCGACTGCATCGTCTCTTTCAATTTCAACAAACACTTTATATGTACCATCTGCTTGTTCACCTGAAGTTGCATCCGCATCTAACACAAACGTATAACCACGTTCCATAAAACTTGCTAGATCATCTGCACTTTCTTTAGTCTTAGTAGCAAATGCAATAGTAACAATATCCTTGTCAGCGCCCATTTTACTTTTGTAGCCGTCAATTTCAAGAATGTTGTCTACAAGATCTTTTAAATCGTATTGTTGTAAACTCATTATACTGCTGCCTCCGCTGCTGGGTCTGCTGCAACATCTGCAGGCTGTTCTTCAGCAGGAGCTGTTGGTTCTGGGGATTGTGTAGGATCAATAAATGCTGCTTCGATATAACCTGTGTATATGTCAGCAATTAATTTCTTAGGCATTTGAATTTCAACCATCCATATAGGACGTCTGTCTAATTTACCTTTTTTAGTACCTGGACGAATATCATCTTGTTTTTCAATTTTACGTGGCTCAACAATATGACTTTTCTTATACTTTACTTTACAGTCGTAATCTAATAGACGCTTTCCGCCCATTGGATCTGGCATGTTCTCAGCGTCCCAAAAGAAACTACAGGTAACCCAGTGTCTTTCAATTTTTGGACCTTCGGCTAGCTCGCCGTCTTTCCAGTTTTTGTAAACATAGATATCCAACTCATCTAACACCCGTTCAAAGTCCTTTAGTACATTGAAGGAAGTGTTAGAATCATAGATAGATTCTACATTTTTAATAATATCTAAAACGTCATGCATATTTAAAGTCCAGTCTCTTTACTATACTTATTTATCGCAGTTTAGGAGTTAAGTTATATTTTTATTCTAGTATCTCGATGATAAGTAATTGTGTAGGGAAGATATTTTCCGTACTGGAAAATAAAGTCCTTGCTAACTTATCCCACCAAGGAGGACACTTAATGGGTGCTAAAAGAAAAGCTGCTGAAAAGCGCAATTCAAACAAAGGCTACACTAATGTAGTTGATATTAAACCATTCCAAAAGCCTAAAAAACAGGTAAACATACTTCCAAGAAATAGAAATCAAGAAAGCTACGTGCTATCACTGCTCGACGAAACAAAGGACATAGTCTTCGGCATCGGTCCAGCAGGAACGGGCAAAACTCTATTGGCTGTGCAAGTTGCTGTTAAACTGTTTAAAGAAGGCGCTGTTGACAAGATTATTGTTACACGCCCGGCTGTTTCAGTAGATGAAGATTTAGGATTTTTACCAGGTACGCTAGAAGAAAAAATGGCGCCTTGGACGAGACCTATTTTTGATGTATTAAAAGAGTACTTTAGTGCTGCTGAGATCACTGGAATGATTCAGGAGGGTATTATTGAAATTTCACCACTAGCATATATGCGTGGTAGAACATTTAAAAATTCGTTTATTTTAGCAGACGAAATGCAAAACGCAACGCCGAACCAAATGAAAATGTTGCTAACTCGTCTAGGCGAAGGTTCAATGATGGCTGTAACAGGCGATCTTAACCAAGCAGACCGTCTAAAAGACAATGGTCTAATTGACTTTACTAAGCGTCTAGAAACAGGCAATCAATCATGTTTGGACATAGTCCACTTTGTGCAAGGAGATATTGAAAGACACGCAGCAGTTAAGGCTGTTCTTCAAGTGTACGGTGATGATTAACTTCAACACCTGACTTGTTTAGAAAATCTAAGCCCTGTGTACTACGATATGCATTTTTGTAGTACACAGTGGCTATCCCACTTTGATAAATTAATTTAGCACAGTCGATGCAAGGCTGATGTGTAACAAACATTGTTGCACCTAGCCCACTTTCATTACCACGAGCAAGTTTACTAATAGCATTTGATTCAGCATGGATTACTTCTGCTTTGGTTTTTAGTTGTGGAACGTCACTCATCCAATGACTAATTTCTTCACACACATTATCCCAGCCACTAGGCATACCATTGTAGCCAATGCTAATAATTCTATCATCCTTGACAACAATAGCACCTACTTGTAAACGTACTGCTGAACTTAGTTGTGCGAAACGTTCTGCAACGTCCATGTATGCTTCAATAAACTTAGGTTTCATTTTGACCATTCCAATATAAACATTGTTAATAATTTGTCTGTAGGTAAGATTAAAGTCATGCCCTGCATCTTGCATTTATTCTTAGAGCACCATGCTAATAGTTTATCGACAGTTTCTTCAGCACCCCAAAACTTGTAGTCTGTTAGAATTATTAAGTGTCCAGGGTCTTCGTGAAGCACACTATCTGCTATAATGAATCGATTGATTTTCCAATCTGCAAGTATGTCTTCATTCATTTTAACATCTCTATTAGAAATTCGTTCTTTGTGTATATATACTGCCAAGTAAGTCCATGGATAGGAGGTTTACCATTGTTGTCGTAAAACGTGTATCTAACGTAATAATGTGTTAGCCACACACGTTTTTTGCTACCGGTTACTACAGGCAACCATGCAAACTTCTTGACATACTTGTGTTGATCAGGAAGTTTGCTACCGTAGTAGCCATGCCCCATCATATTATTTTAAAATGTCTACAATAGTATATGCTAGTTGACGGAACCATTCTTCGTCGTGTCCGCGAGTAGTTTCTGCGGCGGTACCAATACGGATACCGCTTGTTTCTACAAAGCTACGTGGATCATTAGGTACGCCATTCTTGTTAACTGTAATGCCGTTTGCTTCTAACAAGTCTGCTGCTTCACGTCCACTGTGCTTGCTCTTGCTCAAGTCCATAAGAATGATGTGGCTATCGGTTCCGCCTGTTTGTACACTAAAGCCTTCGTTAATAAACACGTCACACATTGCTTGTGCGTTGCGTACTACGTCCTGTGCATAACTGATGTATGACGCTGTACTAGCTTCAATAAAGCATTGTGCTTTAGCTGCAATAATGTGCATTAATGGACCGCCTTGTGTGCCAGGAAAGATAGCACTGTTAATCTGTCTTGTTAATGCACTGTTGTTCCACAAGATGATGCCGCCTCTAGGGCCGCGTAGCGTCTTGTGTGTAGTTGATGTAACTACGTCTGCATATTCTACAGGATTAGGATATGCACCGCCTGCAATAAGCCCTGAGTAGTGTGCCATATCTACAACAAGGAAAGCATCTACACTGTCTGCAATCTCACGGAACCTTGCCCAATCAATTACTCTAGGATAGGCACTAGCACCTGCTACAATAACGTGCGGCTGCACATCAAGCGCCTGTGCTTGAATAGCATCGTAATCAAGGAAGCCATTAGCATCTACACCGTAAGCATAACAATCGTATATCTTACCCGAGATGTTAGGTGCGCTACCGTGTGATAAGTGTCCGCCACTTGCTAGGTCCATACCCAGCAAACGATCACCTGGCTGCATTAGTGCTTGATATACTGCTGTGTTTGCATTAGCGCCCGAGTGCGGTTGTACGTTTGCAAACTTTGCTCCGTACAAACTACACAGTGTATCAATAGCAAGTTGCTCAATCTCATCCATATGCTCGCAACCGTTGTAGTAACGCTTGCCTGGATATCCTTCTGCATACTTGTTTGTAAATACACTGCCTGCTAGATCCATAACTGCTTGACTAGCAAAGTTCTCACTTGCAATTAGTTCAACAGTAGATTCTTGCCGTGCTGCTTCCCTGTTTAAAATTTGATAAATTCTATTGTCCATAATTCTTCCTTATACCGCCATTGGCGCTTTAATCGTGTCCATTGGATCGTATCCTACTAGTCTGTAGTCGCTGGTTTTAGTTTGCAATAACTCATC
>Ga0209716_1002176_pt1 | contig 13223 bp, 9 predicted proteins | sample COGITO_mtgs_1205_FD_184811 | JGI IMG/M metagenome (GOLD analysis project Ga0209716, IMG submission 184811) | Pelagic marine microbial communities from North Sea - COGITO_mtgs_120531 (SPAdes) (version 2) | ecosystem: Environmental > Aquatic > Marine > Epipelagic ...
TCTCAGTAGACAAGTATCTGTCATCAGCTACTTACATGACTAAGAAAGCTGAACAAGACACTTTCTATGGTAACGAGTTAATGAGTCGTTTTGTTCCTGAACAAGAACGTGCTATCATGGCTCACTTCGAAACTACAACTATGGCAGCAGCCGAAGTTGGTGTAGGAGCTAACAGTCAGTCTTTGATTGATGGTCGTATACACCGTTATGCTGGTGGTAATGCTGGTAAGATGGCAGTCGAAGATTTTGCATATGCACGTATGCAATTGAAAATGGCTAACGTCCCTGACCAGAACATGATTGCTATCGTTGATCCATCTGTTGAGTACACAATCAACACATTGTCAGCATTAGCAGCTGTTACTAACAACCCTAAGTTTGAAGGCGTTGTAAGTAAGGGTATCGCAACTGGTATGCGTTTCATTGCTAACATCTACGGTTTCGATGTTTACACATCTAACTACTGTGCTGAAGCAACTGACGGTGCTTTACCTCCTATCGATGGTGGTGGTAACGTAAACTTTGGTGCTGGTACAGCAGGTAAAGTTAACTTGTTCTTCTCAGCTGATTCAACTGTGAATCCATTCGTGGGTGCATGGAGACAACAGCCAGAAGTAGATTACGAGTATAACAAAGATTACCAACGCCATGAGTTTGTAACAACAGCTCGTTACGGTGTTAAGTTATACCGCCCTGAAAACATGGTTCGTGTTATCACGACTCCAACAGTATAAGGAGATATATAAATGTCTTACACTAATGCAGATGGCCTATTTGTACTCACTGACGGTGACCAAGGGGCTGTAAAAGACAATGGGGGTGCTTTAGCTGCAACTAAAGTTCTTGTCATTGAAATCCCAGATGCAACTAAGCTAGGTACTGCTCAAACAGCACCAACAGCAAACGATGCATTTATCCCAGCTGGATCTTACATTACCTCAGCAAGTTTTGTTGTAACAACAGCATTTACTTCTGGTGGTGCAGGTACACTAGGTCTAGGTTTGTTTACATTAGCTAATGGTACTATTAATGCCACTGGTATTGATGCTGCGATTGCTAAAGGTGACCTAGCTGCTAACAAAGCTGTAGCTTGTAATGGTGATTTAGTTAATGGAGTAGCTACTGTAGGTGCAGCTAACGCATACGTTGGTGCATTATACGGTACAGCTGCTTTCACAGCAGGTGCTGGTAAACTCGTCATCGAGTATATCGAAGTATAAATAAAATAAGGTTAGGGGCTTAGGCCCCTTTCCTACACTTAACACTTGACAAAGATTAAATATGTAGGTAAAATATCTTTACCAGATGCAGGGTACATATAGTACCTATACCTGAAGGAACTTCACATGGCTAACGTTAACCACTCATCTCTAACAGATCCCTATTTACATGAGCCTAAAGGTGTAGCTGCCGCCTCTGTTGGTAAAGTATATGTAGCTAACGGCTCAGGCTCAGGAACATGGACAGCTAAGGAAAGTCTAGTTGGAGAAACTCTAACAGGTTACATTGAGAATGTTTCAACTGCAACTACAGTCTATGTACCCATACCATTTGCAGGAACTATTAATAAAGTTGTCACAGTCTTAGAAGCTGCTATAGGTAGTTCAGATTCTATAATTACAGTTAAGAATTCAGCAGCAGCATCAATGGGAACTATAACAATAACTCAATCAGGATCTGCAGCTGGTGACGTAGACTCACTAACACCTTCTTCTAACAACACAGTAACAGCTGATAGTTTTATTACAATACAAACTAACGGTGCTTCTGTTAACACTGCAGCTCTTCGTTTTGTAGTAGTATTGGATAGAACATAATGAAACGTACCCTACTAGAAATGGTCCAGTCAATACTTAGTGACATGGACTCAGAGAGTGTCAACTCTATAAGTGACTCAGTAGAAGCTGAACAGATAGCCTCTGTCATCCAGGATACATTCTTTAATCTAATAGCAGCTAGAGATATACCTGAGCATAGACAGTTAATCAAACTAACATCATTATCTGATGTAACTAAACCCACACATTTTACATATCCTACCAATACTCGTCAACTAAGCAGAGTAGATTACAACGTAGCAACTACAGGTACAACCTTTAGAGAGATTACATTTGTTGAGCCTATGGTCTTTATAGATCGTATGAACCAAAACACATCTACTAATCTTGTAGTGACAGACGTTGCAGGTGGTACAACACTGTTTATCGGTAAGTCAACAACACCCACATACTACACAAGCTTTGACGATGAACATATTGTCATGGACTCATACGACTCTGCTGTAGAAAATACACTACAGAATAGTAAGACAAGAGCATTTGGGTATGTGTATCCTACGTTCAGTATTACAGATTCTTTTGAGCCTGACCTAGATGACACAATGCTTCCTTACATGTTAGCTGAAGCTAAGTCTACATGCTTCTCATTGTTTAAGTCAGGATCTGATCCTAAGATTGAGCAGTCAGCTCGTCGTCTTAAATCCTTTGTACAGAACGACATGTATAAAACCAAACGAGAAAACAAACGTCCATACTACGGAAGAAATTAATGGTTGAATTTATTGAGGACATCCGTAACCAACGGTGTGTTTGCAAAACTGAAAAGTTTAATAGTGATATTATAATACAGAAATCAAACGATGGGTTTATATTCTTTGAGATTAAGTTTACCAAAGGTAGCCCACCTGCTGAACTTAGTGGTAGTTACTCCAGTATCCTGAAAGCCAAACAAGCTGTAGAACAGTATGTAAAAAACAGGAAAGAAACTCCCACAGTCCGAAGAGACAATTTCAGTAAAGCTAGACAAGAACGGAAAAAACAAGATGGCGCAGAGACTAAGTCAAAAGGTAGTGAACACGTTCATCAAGGGACTGGTGACGGAAGCTGGTGAACTAACATTCCCTCAAGACGCATCTATTGACGAATCTAATTGTGTTCTCGAAAGAGATGGCTCTCGTCGTCGTAGGCTAGCAACCAAGTTAGAAACTAACAATGTCAACTCAACGTTTACACTAAATAATTCATTTGTCTTTACAACAGGTAGATGGCATAATGCTGGTGGTATTGCAAGTTTAGACTTTGTTGTTGTTCAGAGTGGAATAACTCTACACTTCTATAACACATCTTCAGAGCCATACTCAGGTGAAGAGGAAAGCTTTTCTGTTGACCTTAACGACTTTAACTTTGCAGGTAGTGTAGGACCAGGTCTAGCTAAAGTTGAGATGGATACTATAAATGGTAACCTAGTTGTCACATCTGAAGCTATCGAACCGTTCTACATTACATACTACCCTGACACTAATACAATCACAACTACTCAGATAGCACCTCGTGTTAGAGACTTTGAGTGGTTAGGTGACACCCTTACATATGCATCAGAATTGTTAGACCCTGATACTAATCGTCAGTATGACACAGCTAATGCTGGTTGGACAGGTGAAAAAGGATCTGCTGCTTTAGCTACTTACAGATCTAACAACAGTACTAAGTACCCACCCCTGACCCATCCTTGGTACTCAGGTAAGAATGCAGATGGTAACTTTAGTGAATCTAACTGGAAAAAAGTATTCACAGGATCAACCCTAACAGGTAACGGTAGTTTTATACTAGACTTCTTCTCGAAGAACCGTAGTGACGCATCAGGTATTGCAGGTATTACAACAGAGAATGAGACCAGTAGATTTAAAGCTGTAGCTGCATTCTCTGGTCGTGTGTTCTATGCAGGTCTGACAAGCTCAAAGAATTCAGGTAAGGTATTGTTCTCTAAATACCTAGACAACATGACAGAGGTTACACGGTGTTACCAACAGAATGACCCAACCTCTGAGGAGATCAGTGATCTTCTTGATACTGACGGTGGTGTCATATCAATACCTGAAGCATCTAACATTTTAAAACTACATGCATTTGGCAGTTCAATCTTTGTATTTGCTGAGAATGGCGTATGGCAAATTGAAGGTGTTGACGGTGTATTCAAAGCCACAGAGTATTCTATCTCAAGAGTATCTCAGATAGGTTTAAACAACCCTAAAGCTTTTGTTAGTGTAGAGGGTGTACCTATTTGGTGGTCTAAGCATGGTATTCAAACTCTAACCTTTGACCAAGTGTCAGGTAGAGCTAAGGCTGAGAATATTAGTATTGGTACTATACAGACTTTCTTTGAAGCTATTGACGGCAATGCTCGTAGAGAATGTACAGCTGTATACGACGAGACTAACAAGAGAGTACACTGGTTCTATCCTAGCAATAATGAGACTGTAGGTAACAAGAAGAATAAAGTATTGACACTTGATGTTAATCTACAATCGTTCTACCCTTGGACTATATCTGACAGTGCAAGCAACCCTGACTACATACTAGGTGCTGAGTACTACCCTGGTTTTGGTTCTAACTTTGTAGACAATGATGTTATTACTTCAGTTGGTGCAGATGTTATTACATCAGGTGGTGACGATGTTGTGGTATCACAGCTAACAGATTTGTCACAGGCTGATGCAGCTATCGTACTGATGGTCTTCGATGGTGCTACAGGTAAGATGACAATGGGTTTGTTCTCAGGTACTGAGTTCTTAGATTGGGGTGACACAAACTACAGCTCCTTTGCTGAGGCAGGGTACGACTTCATGGGTGATCTTATACTCAAGAAGAATGCACCTTACGTACAGGTTTACTTACGTCCTACAGAAACAGGGTTCTCAGGCAGTGATACAGCAGGTTATGATCCTGTAAGAGAGTCATCTCTATTGGTGTCATCATACTGGGACTTCCGTACTAACACGTCATCATCACCACAACAGGCATATAGATTAAAGTATACACCTGTTGTTAACGAGTCCAGCTTAGGCACATGGGACTATCCTGAAAAAGTCGTAACCACACGGCTAAAAATGAGAGGTCATGGTCGCAGTATGCGCCTTCGGTTCGAGAGTGAACAAGGTAAAGATTTTGTACTGTTAGGCTTTGGAATACTTAATGCAGTCAATACCCGTTTCTAAAAACTTAGATGGAATTAAAGGATCATGTTTTAGTATAAGGTTAGAGTACAACGAAGAGTTTATTATATTACACTTACCTACTATAGATAAGATGACAAAAGAAGTCCTAGTAGAAATGAAGACTATGTTATCTGAATGGTGGGTGTTTTTTAAAACAATAGGCTACAAAGCAATCTTTGCAGCTGTAGAACCTAAACACAAAGTAAACAAACTTCTACAAATGTTAGATTTTAAATATGTAGGGGAAGACAAAGGATACTTTGTATATCAATTTAAGGAGTAAACAATGGTAGCAAAAGCAACCATAGCAGCAGTAGTAGGTGCAACAGCTGCAGTAGCAGGTACAGCAGTAAGTATTAAACAAGGGCAAGAAGCCTCTAAGGCACAAGCACGTCAACAAGGGCTGTCAGCTAGGCGTAGCCAACGTCAGGCTATACGTGAGGCACAGATACGTAGAGCACAGTCACAGGTACAGGCTGGGGCTATGGGGGTGACAGGTGGCTCAGGTCTAGCTGGTGGACAAGCTTCTTTGTCATCACAGTTGGGTGGTAACCTTGGATTTGCAGGGCAGATGTCAGGATTAAACCAACAAATAACAATGGCTCAGAGTAGAGCACAAACAGCAGGTGATATAGCTGGTTTAGGTATGCAAGCCTTCCAAAATAGTGATGCTATTGGTGCTGGTCTTGATAAGATATTTCCATAGAAAGAATAATAATGGCTGTTACTTTAGGTGAAGAAAATATTGAAGCAAAAGTACTTGGGGACGACGAAGTAGTTTACGAAACTGCTCCACCTAACCCTAAGTCTGCTGCTACTGAACGTAGAGATACGGCTGTCCTTGGTGCTACAGGTAGTTTACCTGAAGAGTTACCTGATGTACGTGCTGGTGTCTCAGAGATTGTTACAACAACTCTTATGGAAGCTGTAAGTAACTTACAAGTAGAGGAACAAACTGTAGAAGAAAAGGCTGAGGAACTTGCTGATCAGTCAGCTAAAGGTTCTGAGTTAATTGCACTAGGTGACTTCTTTGATAATTCTTTTCAAGCTATGAAGAACCCTGCACTTAATGAAGCAGCTAACCTAGCATCTATAAAGTATCAGCTTACAGTAGAGAAACTCCAGGATGCTATAGAAGACAATGCAGCTAAGACAGGTGCTGGTACTGTAGCTAACTGGTTTGATCGTTACATACTTAGGAACTTTCCTATAGGTGCATTTGAAGCTGTCACTGGAAAACCAACTGGTATTAACCATGAGTTTGCCCATGCAATTTCTTCAAACATGTCAGTACAAGACTTTGAGATATTCCTTGACACAAGGATAGATGAGTATCTTGAGCAAGGCTTCTTTGTTGATGACAACCCTTTTGCTTTACAAGATCTACTAACTTCGGCAGTTAAACTTGGTAACGATGACAAAGCTCTGGGTGATGCTGTCCTTGGTGCTATAGATCTTATACCAATCGCAGGGTTTGCAGGTAAGACTGTAATTAAGACAGCATCTTCTGTAAATAAAGCACGTAAAATATCTAAAATTATGAATGATATAAGTAAGTCACCTACAGCTTCTACTCGTGCTGGTGCTCTTGCAGGACCTGACGCAGCTACAGAAGTTGCTGAGAACATTGCTAAACGTACAGATGAACCTGAAAACTTAGCATCTATGGGACCAAGTATGGTAGATCCTGTTGGTGATAAAGCACCTGTAAGACCTATAGCTGCCTCAGCTGCTAAGAGTCAGACTGCTACTAGAATAGCTCAAGAAGCTTTTGAGTACGTTAACACAGCCTTGGGTAAGGTAATAGATGAAGGACAACTAGCTACTTACGTTACCAAAAAAGTTGAGGGATTACAAAAGAAACTTAACAAGTCTATGATTGACACCAAGATAGACTACAACCTTAATAAAATTTCTATAATCATGGGTAACCCACGTACAGGTTTACCAGTGACAAGGAAGACAGCAGAGAAATATGCTGCTGATGTGCCAGAAGCATCTGTCATTCCTATTGATGAAGCTAACAACAAGTGGGCTATATCCTATGATGAAGCACTAGACCTTGACGAGTTTGTAGATGTAAATAAGTTTGATGAGGCTTGGAAGTATACACCTGAAAGTAAAGTATCTCTTCTTAGAAATATAGAGGGTAAGATAAGCAGAGCTAATGCTGCAGTGTTTGGTAGGCTTAATCTAACAGGTGCTTATCTAAGGGACAATGCTAACTTAACTAACCTAGCTAATAGGGCTGAGAGTGGTTCAGTACGTCTGACTCAAATATCCAAGACAATGCTTGATAAATTAGGTAGGGTGTCAGGTGCTGAGTACGAACAGATTGGTGCCATTGTTGCAAGACTACAATCAGGAGATCTAGCCTCTCAAAGAACTTGGTATACTACAGACGATTTCATAGACATGTGGAAAGCTGACAACAAAGGTAAAGCCCCATCTCAAAAAGTTATGGATGCTTACCAAGCTACCGTTGATCTAGGTGATTACAACTACATTGTACGTGCTACAGGTTTAATCAGAAGTCTTCATAGAGAAGGTTACCGTAGAATTTCTACTATACTTAACGGTGAGCAAAAGTTCTTAGCTGGTAAACCTGTAGACATGGACGACTTACCAGATAACGAATTATTTATAGATGCAAGTTCAGGTGCTAAGTTTACCAAGGCTGACTATGACGGACCTATGGCTAATGTCTTTGAAGTAGACATGGACATGGGTGGTGTTAAATACGTAGTAGATACTGACGTAGTTAAACCTCTTGAGATAGAAGATGCTATGGGTTACAATGCTGGTGGTCCACGAGTAAACCCTGAAGCTACAGAGTTTATAGTTCTACTCGATAAGAATGGCAAACCTGTTAATGTAGTACTGTCTGCTAGTTCACCTAAGACATCAGCTAAAGCTGTCAAAGAAATGACAGAAATATATAAGGCACTTAGAGCTGGTAGGTTAACAGATGAAATTGTTCAGGAAAATAATTCTTGGAACACAAGCTTAAACTTAAAGGAAGATGCTGAGAAGTGGTTCACAAAAAACAAGATAGACGTAGAGGGTGATGAGGTTACGTTTAACAGCAGAGCACGAGATGACAAATTTGTCTTTGTGGATAAAAACGCAGATGCTTTTATTCCTAATGGTTCTTTAGACGACTTCCATTCTTTTGTCAATAAACGTAATGACGAACCTTTAACTCACTATGGACATGGTGCTGCTACTGTAAATGACAACCCATTAAATAGTATCCTTTTCCAAACCAATAGTGTCAACAGACAGTTAGGTTTTAGTAAGTATAACCAGGCTGTTAAGATTTCACTAGGTAAAAAGATTAAACAAATAGCAGATGCTAATAGTTCTAACACTGACTATGCTTCTTATTATGAGAACATTGATAGATGGTTTAAGGGCGCAAAGAAAAATGAAATAATAAATAAGATATACGAACGTAAAAGAATTGCAGATTTAAGAATGGGTGGTGATGGATTTGGTGACGCATGGCTTATGCGTATAGTTGATGAAATGTCTAACCTTGTCTATGATGCGACTGGTAAAAAGTTTAACCCTTCTAATCCTACTCATTTTCTAAACAACTACGGCTTTAAAAAAACATTCCTGCTTGATCCATTCCAAATGGTATTACAGTCTGTACAGGTTATACCAATGGTTGCTATGGCAGGTCTTGATGATGGTATCAAGGGCGTTGCTATGGGTAAATACTTGTATAGTTCTTTAGACTTGAGTGGTAAACCCTTAGATATTTTTCTTGAAAGATTTGGTAAAGCATTTAACTATTCTAAGGCTGAGTCTAAAGAAGTACGCCAACTGTTTATAGACATGGCTCGTTATGAAGTTGACCCTACTAACATTGCTGAAGGTTACCAAAAAGCTACAAAGTCTGCTTCTGTATTTTCTAAACAAGATGATCGAGCAGCTGCTAAAACATTAAGCAAGGCTTGGGAAAAAGGAATGAACATGGGTATGTTCTTCTTTAATAAGGGTGAACAGATTTCTCGTGTGTCAGCCTACGGTGTAGCTGTTCGTAAGTGGAAGGCAGCTAACAAAGGTAAGAGCTTACTCTCTGAAGAGGGGCGTACTTGGGTGTCAAATAAAGAACAAGCATACACTCTTAACATGACAAACATGAGTCGTTCTGAAATACAACAAGGTTTACTTAGAGTACCTACTCAGTTCTATTCCTTCATGCTTAGATCCTTCGAAGGTATCTTTATAGGTAAAGACTTAACCCCTGCTGAAAGAATGAAACTTGCTGTTATGATGGGACCATTCTGGGGTACAACAGGTATGGGTATTAGTAATGCAGTTCCTGCCGTTGAAACACTTAACTCATACCTACCTGAAAATATGCAAATAGAACCAGGTTCTGACTCATTCCGTCTGGTTAAGAACGGAGTACCTGATGCTTTGTTTGCTTGGGCAGGTGGAGAGGATGTACCTGAGATAGCTCTAGCTAGTCGTGTAGGTTTAGGTGATGGTGTCATGCAAACATTCCGTAACTACCGTGATGGTACTCTTGGAGAAAACTTACTGGGTGCTGGTGGTGGAGCATCTGGGGATCTTGTTGCTGACTTTGGACAATGGATAGGTTCTATTATCAGACGTGACCCAATACAGATAGAAAAAGAAACTTTAGAACTAATACGTAATATTAAATTTATTGACAACATTGAAAAAGTAAGAGGTATGCTTGTAGACAAGGCTTATATATCTAGAAAAGGTGGGGAAGTTGACTTTAAGTATAATGCCTTAGATATTATATTTACAGGTTTAGGTATACCTTTAGAGGAAGTACAACAAGTTTATGATGCAAAGGATGTTATTTATAATGGTAACAAGACATACCGTAAGCTATCAAAAGAAATTAGTCCTCTTATTAATAAATACTGGAGAGCTATTGAAGAGGGTAATGCTGAAAGAGCTAATGATGTAAAGAGAAGTATTGATTACTCTATTAGTTATATGACAGGACTAGAGCCTGACCTACAGGAAAAACTAAGACTTCAAGTATACAGGGGCTTTACAGAGGCTACAACCTTTGAAAGAATTAAACAACTACAAAGATTAGGCCGTAACATGGAAGCAGAACAGCTTCGAAAAACCGTACAATAAGGAATCACAATGGCATTATTTCAACAAGATCTACAGACACAAGTTATATCTGAACAGGCTGTACAGGAACCATCAGCTATCGGAGCTATTAGTGGTCTAGCTAGTGCATTTCTAAAAGCTCAACCATCACCTTCTACCAAGGGTGCACCAAACTATGAGCAGTCTATTATTGCAAACTTTGCTACTGAATTAAATACTTTAGAAGCACTAAAGGAATCAGGTTCTATTAATGAAGTTGATTTTAGTAGACGACTTGGTAAAGCTAGAAGTGAAATAGCTAAGATTAAAGATGCCAATGTTCCTCAAGGGTTACAGAATCAATACGAAGTTAACTCTGGTAGGGATTTTAATTCTTTTGGCTACAACACAAATGAAGAATATGAAACAGCTAACCTTCTTGAGGGTGATTTTGCCAAAGCTATAAGACCTTCAGTTGTGTCTGAGTTGGAAGCAGCTGGTGAGGTAGTTACAACTGAGTCTGTAAACAATGCTGTATTAAATAAGTTAGAAGAAAAAGCTAGTCTTGAAAATGAGTTAAATATTCAGAATAAAAAGTTAGCATTAGGTCAGTCTATAGATGACACGGCTGTGTCAAAGAATATTAAAGCTGACTATGATGTACTTGCATCCTTTTTTAAAGACGCAGCTGCTGATGGTATAGTAACAAAGAACGAATTCTTATCTGCCCAATTAGGAGTATCAAATCTAATGACCACTAAGTACGGTCAGTTTAAAAGTAATCCTAAAATTAATGCTGTTATGGAACAGATGACAGGTCTTCTTGATGATATAGGTAAGGGTGTAAGTGATACTCCAAGTGCTGTGTTGGCTGACACAATACAAATTGCCTTACAAAACGAAGGCTTTAGTGCAGGAACGATTGCAGTTGTAAGAGCAATGCAAGAGGGTAAAAATATAGGCCAGTTTCAAGATATTATGGCAAACAATAAAGAAGGTAAAACTGTAGCTGATGCAATGGTTTTTATTGCAGGTGCAGATTTAACTGAGGATAAACTTGTAGAAATATTTAATACAGCTACTCCACCACCTGTAGCTGACGTAGCAGGGACAAACCCTTCTCTCTTGTCTATACCAACTGTCAAAGATAATCCAAATGAATACCAGACTATAGTTGACAAGTTTTCTGAGAGTGCTAAGACTCCAGCCTCTAATGATTTACTAGGTAACGAAAAAGTTCGTAACAGTTTCTTAACCAGTCTAAATGTAGCAGGTAGTGCTGTAGCTTCCCAAGGTGATGAATATATTCTAGGTGAAAAGCTGTTATCAAAGTTTGCATCTAATAGTATTGTTAAAAACCTAGAGGCTGTTTACAGTGTTGACCCACAGAATGCAGCTCAGACTAATGATGTTCTTCAAGCTGGTCTGTCATCTGAAAGAGTAAGACAATCATTAGAACTTAACAACAGGTTAGATGCTGGTGCTGGTGCAGGACAGCTTGTCATGGCAGATGCTGAAGGCAAGTTACAGTTAAACAATGAACTAATAGAAAAGAACAAAGATAAACTTGTAGGTGGTGCAGCTGGTTGGGCTGAGATGCAAGGTAAGATTAATGCAGCTGGTGGTTTAGAGAAGTTCTTACAGTTACCACCTATGGTAAACAGTGCTATTAATACAGATGCTTCTATCATGGTGAGTGGCACACAGTACTTACTCAAAGACATATTTAGTATTGACTTTAACAAAGTACTAAAGCTGTCAAACAACCTTAAACTAATTGACTCTAAGTTGGTTAACCTAGAATCGTTAGCTACTAAATACCAAGATGACACTGACATGTTAAGGGGTCGTAGTACTAACCTTACACCCTCTCAAAATGCTGAGGTAATGGCTGCTATCAATGAAGGCTCTAACTTAGGGATACCCTTGGAAGATATAGACTTTGATTCAAATGCTCCAGCTACACCTGCAGAACCTAGTGGTGAGATTGTCACAACACCTATAGATACAGTAGAGTCAGGATCTGTTGGTAGGTCTCTTACTGGAGAAGAACGTACAGCTTTATCTGACCAAGGAGGTTTGGCAGCAACAGCTTACTTAGAAAACTTGGGTTTTACAGACAATCTATTTGATTCTTTTAAGGCTACTGATACACAATATTCTAATACCCCTCATGTTCCTGTATTTACAGCAACGGAACAAACAGACGCACTTAGAGTTTTAGATAATGTAGCTGATACTATATATGGAAATAATCCTGAGTTAGCATCTGCTTTTAAAATTATTATGGAAAACGAAAGTGGTGGAAAATTAGCAGAACTAGGTTATGGTAACCTAAGTGGTACAGACTTATATAATAATGTCAACGCACCTGTAGGTTCTGCTAAAAGAACTGCCTTACAAAATATGGAAAACTCTACAGCCTACATAAACGGCGATAGAGAAAAGAAAGATATGATGATCTTTGACATTATGTATGATGATCAGTATAGAGACAGTGGGTTTAAACTAGGAAATACTAATCCTGGCGATGGTTCAAAATATCGTGGCAGAGGAATAATATCTCTCACAGGTAAGGCAAACTATAAAAAATATGGGGATATGATAGGTGTTGATTTAGTAAATAACCCTGATTATATGCAGAACCGTCCTGACATTATGATTGCAGCTTCTATAGCATACTTAAAAGACAAAGGTTTTGATCAAGGTACTTTGAGTGCTAGAAAAATGGCTAAGGTGGTAGGTCATGCTGATGATAACTTAAAGACAGAGGCACGACAGAGATGGGCCGATACTATAAAAGATATTGAAAGATCAGGAAATCAAGCATTAGCAGACACTATAAGTTTAAATGATGAGTACGCAGCTCAAGAAAAAGTAGGTGTTACAGCAGATGGTGACATAGGACCTAATAGCCGAAAAGCAATGAGGAAATATCTTGAGAAAGAAATTGGAATAGTACCTGAAGGTATATCAGATAATGACTTAGTTATTCTAGTAAACAGGAGTTAAATAAATGTTTGGATTACCATTAGAACTAATCACAATGCTAGGCTCTACCGTTCTCGGTGGGGTCATGTCCATATGGGGACAAAGCATTAAAGCTAAACAAGCACAGAACGAGATGCTACTACAA
>Ga0209716_1002180_pt1 | contig 13202 bp, 18 predicted proteins | sample COGITO_mtgs_1205_FD_184811 | JGI IMG/M metagenome (GOLD analysis project Ga0209716, IMG submission 184811) | Pelagic marine microbial communities from North Sea - COGITO_mtgs_120531 (SPAdes) (version 2) | ecosystem: Environmental > Aquatic > Marine > Epipelagic ...
AGGATTGAGGAGGAGGTGGTAAATCAAAATAATGTTACTTATCTGTTACTCAATTTTGTTTTTATCGTCAAAACCCCTATTATTAAGCATATAAAGGGGTTTTTTAGTTGCTGTAATTTTACAAGAAGTACAACTTAATCAACACATATTTTGATTATGTCAACATTAAAACCTACCTTTGATACTTGATTATTGTAAATAATGCAATTTTATCAAGTTTTATTGTTGATATAGTCAAACTATAGTGTTACTTTCATGTTACTTTAGTTTGGAATAATTAGCAATTGTTACCTTGTTTATTACTCTTAAAAACTGATATAAAATGAAACAAAATGAAATTAATTTATCCTTCTACCTAAAAAGAACATCACCTAAAAAGGAACTAAAAAAGAGGGCAGTTTACATAACAATAGCATTCCGAGGGACACAGATTAAGATGTCCACGGGTATTCTAATTGAAGACCCAGGAGACTATTGGAAAAGTGGAATGTTTACGCATCCAAAGTTTTACGAGCAGAATACAAAAATGTATAAAATCAAAGAGCAGATTTTAGCATATGATGCAACTCATTTTAAGACTGCGGAAGATATAAGAAATGCATATGAAGGAGTTGATATTCATGAGACTCCATTAACCATCTTTGAAGCTCTAGATTTTGGTCTTCAATTTAAAATTGAAGAAGGACTTCAAGCTGAAACCACAAGCAAATCACAACGATGTATAATTAATAAATTTGAACGATTTAGGATAGCAAAAAAAGCTCCTAATTGGGGTACAATAAAAAACCATCCTAGGATGCTGTCTAGAGGTGTAGTAAAGCAATTTATAAAATGGTTAAGTGATCCCTCTAACGGAGAATGTAATGGTGCTATGAAAGCTGTTACAATTAATAATTATGTAGGTGTACTTGGGGCTAATTATGAAGCGTATTACAAACAGCATATCGATGTGGAACCAAATCTTATAAATAATCCATTTTATGGTAATAAAATAAAAATCGATGCACAGGAAAGCACAGATAAGGCATTAAGCAAAGCAATTGATTGGAAATGGATAGAAAAAATAGAAAAATTAAGGTATCAACCTATTGATATTGATGCTAAGAGGTCTAATTATGAAGATTCAACAAAATATAATGAGAAATTTAGGCTAATCGTTCTATTGTTGGTCTACACTGGAATGGCATTTGTTGAGCTTGGGAAAAAAGATGTTTTGGAAGTGACTAATTCACTTGAAGGACCAATGCTAAAAAACAGAAGAAAGAAAACAGGTAAAAATTATATGGTACCATTAACCAAAAAAATAGCTCAAGTTATTGAGGATTTAGGTGTGATTCCATGGGAGCCATTCATTGATAGCCGATTTAAAATGGTAGACTATAGATTGTATAAAAATAGCTACAAAGTATTAAGTCGTTTCTGTGAAAAGCTCAGTGAGGATATTGGTCTTGATGAGCCCTTCACTTGCCATGATTTAAGACATACTTTTGCAATGCGAATGATAAATCATCACGGAATACCCATCAGAGCTGTTGCTAGAATGTTAGGTGATTCGGAAGAGATTACAAGGAAACATTACGGTGATTATTCGGACGAATTCATAGCAAAAGAGATAAATGACGCTATGATTAAATTGAGAGAATCCGAAGATGATAACCTTGGATCTGAGAAGAGAAATGTTGTTTAAGTCAAATTTATTTTGTTTTATATCATCTTTTGAATAGTTTTAAAGTATGAAGGCTTTGAAGGGCATCAATTACGATGCCTTTTTTAAGGCTTTAGGGTGATGGTAAAATCAAAAAATTAATACTTTTACAATCCTACTACTGATATAAATAAATAGTGAAAATGGAAAATATTCTTGAGAAAACTGAAAATGATAGGCTTAGAGCTATTATCGAAAAACTAGGCAGCAGTGATGTCGTTATAGCAAAGGAAATGGGTGTTGGAGTCTCAACGGTTAGTGCGTGTACAATGAAGGGTAGAGATAAGCTTTTGTCTAGAAGCTTCTACAAAAAGTTTATAACAACACTTCCATTTGTTAACGAAGACTATCTAGATGAGGGTAAGGGTAAAATGTTTAGTAGAAAACTTACCAAAGAGGAAGCAGCAAGGTTTAAGCGACCGTCCAATAATAAATCAGCTACATTAAAAGGTATCAATAAAGAAATTAGCCATAGGCACCGGATTTTTAGACAACATTATAATGATACTCAGTTGTCTTTTGGGGAAAGATTGGGAGTTGATCGAGGAATGATCACTTCGGTTGAATCAGCTAGACAAAATCCAAGTTTGAACTATATTGAATTATTAGAGCGCAAGACAAAAATTAATCTTTATTGGTTCCTATTAGGTAGAGGTGAAATGTTTGGATCCGGAGATCCCTCTGATGGAGCTAATAAGGTGGAAATGGATAAGCTTAATGATACCATCGAAGAGCAGAGATTATTAATCAAGATGTTAAGAGAGGAAAACGCAAAAGGGTTCTCGCATTAAAAAACAAGAAGTTATTAGAATCTTTTTACCTTTATTCTAAAAAAAATCCCTAAAACAACTTTAAACATTATCTTTATGAAAAATATTATCACCTTCATTTTCGGTTTGGCTCTTGTATTATTTGTATCCTGTTCTTCACCACAACAGAAAAATGCAGGGGAGGAAAAGACAGAAAAGGCACCTTTAAGTGAGTATGAAAAGCTTAAGGAAAACGCTACAGTAATTGGAAAATGGAGCTCTGATCTAATGGGAAGAATAGAGTTTTATGAAAAAGAAGGTAATTATTATCAAGTTATGGTTGTAGAGCCATATGAGCCAGCAATTATGGTTGTTACTAAGGAGGGAAATATGTATTCCGCACCCAACAGCGAAAGAAAAGAATTCTTTGTTATTGATGGTGGTAAACTGAGTTATGGAGAGAATGGTGAAATGATGGATCCTTCGCTTATTGGTGATTTTAATCCTTTAAAATAAAAGCTAGGTAATTATGGGACTAAGCAGCTACATAAAAAAGAGAAAGAGAAATGCGGTAACCTTCATTCTCATTTTAATTCCTTTTAAAGCTTGGATACACTTCATGTTTTTTGATGAAACGTATTATATTGAATGGGCGGATCCTGATGATGATCCTAATGATCGCTTTTTTATGGATACGTATGATGAATATTTATCCCAGGTACTGAGGTTTAGCGGAGAAAGTTTTTCTGCTTGGATATTATCAATTATCATATTATCACTAATTGTTTTTGCTATAAATGATAAAATAAAGGCAAGATAGAAAGTTGTCCTAGTTTTCTTATTAGCGCTATTATCCCATCCTATTCCCTAGTGAATTAATTAAATTTGCGGTAGGTGAAAGTAGGGACTTATTCCATAAAAAAGGTGCTCGTTTCAGAGCAAATGAATGTAGTGATGAAGGACAACATCTACATCAATAAACTCTCCAGGATTAAGAGCTTGGTAGAGGAGCACTACCCATCGCTATATAAAAAGCACATATTAAAAAGCATTCTCCAGCCCGACATTAGCGTTCGAAGGATCATCAATTGGCAATTACTAATTGCTGAGCTTGATGAGAGTGGTGCCCTGGAGGAAGATCCAGTTTTTAGTAAGGGTTAGGCAGTTATTGACCAGTATCTGGTAGAAGGTGAAGAATATAACCAGTATTATCAGTTATAGAAAATTCTAATTTCCCTTTAAATTTAACCCCATCCGTAAAATAACCTTCCTCAGGGCATTCATATGTTAGTGTGTTAAAATCATTTTCAAAAAGAGTACACTCGCTTTTAACCTCGGCTAATATCTTATCATAGTATGAGTTACCATTCTTTCTCTTCGTATTAAGATCATACTCATAAAGATACCATTCACCTTTATTAAGCTCATTTGTATAAGCTTTTTGAGTATAGCCAAGCACTGTTGTTTCTTCATAATAAACTATAGTATCCTTATGAACGTAAATCGCATCATCTTTGACATAATTATATTTCAATGATACATCAGACATATATTTAGGATACTTGCTACCATAATCATAATTAAACTCATATCCATTTTCAAGACAAACTCTAATGAATGCTTCCTCAGAATCTATACCCCTAAGATCATCGAAAGACTTTATTTGAGCGAGGGATGAGTATCCAACAAGTAGCAAGGTAGCTAGGCAAAGTGTTTTCATAGTTTAAAGATCCAAATAACAATCCTTAAAAAAAAATAAAATAAAGTTGGTTCGTCACGGTTGATATAATACAAACCTGTTTTACTTTTGTATTAATGGCAATCGAAATAGGCAACTTCATATTAATACCTACTAAAAACCAATCTAAGGAGGATTGGCTCAGCCAACGCTCATTAACCGTTGGGGGTAGCGATATGGGGACCCTATTTAATAAGAACGAATATAACTCGGTTACGCAATTATTCTACGAAAAGCTAGGAAGGATTCAACCCCCGGATCTTAGTGAAAACAGTGCGGTCCATTATGGGAGCTCATTTGAGGATGTAGTGTTAAGAGATAGTCAATACCTAGACCTCCACGGAATAGACAACAACCATATTAAGAATTTCAATGAGGGCAATAAAAAGGCAAGTCACATCCCTTTCCCTTATATGGTTATCTCAAAAAAATTCAAACAAATCACTTGTAACGTGGATGGGCTCAAGTTTAGTGATCCCTCCATAACCGAACAAGACTTGATTGATATGGTGGAAAAGGAAGGCAGAATGCCTATTCCCGAAGCTATAATTGAGTGTAAGACGATGTCTGAGGCTAGTAAGGATAAATGGAATGGATTAAACCCCAGCTATCCTATCCAGGTGAAGACATACTGCCTACCCTTCCTGGAGCTCAATCCTAAAATCTATGGTGAGATCTACGTTTTCTGCTACAATCAAACCTTAACAGGATATCGTGTGGATCTCGAGCAATCAGATAAAAAGATGATCCCTCTTGTGTCTAAAAAGTTTCAGAATCTAGTTGATAAGGGAAGAAAAATCATAGAAAAGGGTAAATCGGAGGGAAAAAGTGAGGATCTAATCGATGAGATGCTCACACAGATACATCCCGAACCCAATTCATCGGCAGTTTCACTAGGTAGCTTCTTGAGTGACAAATTCTTGAGGAAGCAGAACATAGAAAAGAATGAAACCATAAAAGGTACCAAAGAGGATATTGAAAAAGGACTTCGAAGTGGTGCTATTGGAAAAGAGATCAAAGCATTGAATTCTGAGAAGACATTAATCTCAAATGATTTTAAGAATAAGCTAGTAACTAAAAAGGCTCGAGTAATCGACTGCGGTGATCGAGGTAAGATTAGCTACTCTAAACGACTAACCATAAATATTAAATAATGCTATTGACAGAGCATCACATAGAACAATACAAAAGACTAGGAAATCCTCCTCAATCACTTTACAACGCACTTATAAGACAAGTTCAAGTGAATTCGATGCATAGGGGAAGGGTATTTACAGTACCCGAAGGAGGATATATGGCATTGGCTATCTACTACTACTTTTTAAAGCAGTTAGACTATAGCGATAAGGAATGTATGATTGAAGCTGGCTGTACCGATACAATGATTAAACGGATACAGAAATACCTTGATCACCTAATTAGAGGTGATGAGACTGCCAGGGTTCATACTAAGATAAAACTTGTAAGGAATTATATGCTTTTAGAGCAATTGAGGATTCCACATGAGTTGTTAATTGATGTGTACAGTAAATAAATAGTAATAATATGAGTAATAATGATGGATTAGTTTTTGAAGAGGAGAGCAATAGCCCAGGCACTAGATATGTTGAAATTAAGGCAGATGCTCGATTAGTTGAGAGGTTAAGAGATAGCGAAAAAGAAAGGATTTTACAGCTATATGAAGATGGGAATATCGAATTAGGGAAGTTGAAAAATATAGATGGAAATCATTACCAAATAAGATCTCTAGAAATGGGACCTAATAAAGGTGATCTTGTTGCTGAATTGGTTTTTAGTCATCTTGGTAATCACCAACTTCTTAAAGCATATACAGAGGATATATTTCAACAAAAGAGGTTGATATTAGTTTTCAATGATATGCAAGAAGGTAGCCGTAACATCCAAGTTCAAACTAAGTTGCTTACCGACATGACTGGGGCAAAAGGTGTAGCCAATTATGCGAGTAGTTTTATTGACAGGATACCAAATATTAAAATTGGAACACCAATGTTATTTAAACCTAAGAAAAACCAGTTTCAAGGAAATACATATCCCACATTGTCTATTGAAATGCAACAAAACAACAGCAAAATAGGTAACTATTTTTATGCGGGTAACGAAGCAGTAAATGATAAACCAAAAGCAGATCTTGTAAAAGGTGTTGGTGGAGTAGAGAAAAAGGATTTCACCAAAGTGATAGAGTTTCAATTGGATATTTTGAAAAAGTTTTCAAAGGAACTTGAAGCCTACTGGAACAACGGTCAGCAGTCTGAGTCCAAAGAATTGGTTACTGATGAGGAGAATCTACCCTTTTAAACAACCAAATAATTAATTTTCTTCTCGTTTTAATGTGTGTTTAGTTTAGGAAGGGGGGGCTTAATAACTCCCCTTTTTTTAACCTTTTTAACCAATGATAAAAGAATCAACTGTACAAAAATTTATTGATGCCAACCTAAACGTAATAGGTGTGAGTAATAAAATTCCAGCAAATGGATCCTGGAAGCGTTGGCAAAGTGAGATGCAAACTCCTCAAGATCTCAAAGGTGATGGATTAGGCATCATATGTGGAGCTATCAGCGGTCACTTGGAAGTATTGGATATAGATTTAAAATATTCCCTTGATAAAACTCTCTACAGTTCATTAAAACAAAAAATCAATGCTGTAAACAGTAAACTAATAGATTCTTTAATGATAATCAGAACACCTTCGGGTGGTTATCATTGGCTTTACAGATGCCCCGATGGAATTGAGGGCAACCAAAAACTAGCACAGCGCAAGGCTACCGAAAGTGAAAGAGAAAGATCCGATAAGCTTTTTGTATTGCTGGAAACTAGAGGTGAGAAGGGCTACATAGCATCTTTTCCTTCTCCAGGATACGAGGTAGTTCAAAAAAAATACAGTGAAATTCCAACTATTACTGCTGAGGATCGTGAGATAATATTATCATCAGCAAGAGAATTTAATGAGATAATTGAACCAGTCAAAATTCCAACCTCTTCATTAAAAAACTCATTTAAAATAACTAAAGAAAACACAGGGCAAACTAGTTGGGACCATTATAATGAAGAAGGAAATATTCCCGACATTCTTAATCAAGCAGGATGGACTAAGGTTTCTGAAGATAGCGATAGGGAGTATTGGAAAAGACCAGGGCAGACAACTGCCAAGCATAGCGGTAATTATATTAAAAGTATGAATTGCTTTAAGAGCTTCTCGTCAAGTACTGAACTTGAACCTGAAAAAGCATATTTCCCATATGCCTTGTACACAATGCTCATCCACAATGGCAACTACAAGGAATCGGCTAGGGAATTATTCAAGCAAGGTTATGGTGATCGATCACAAGTAAAAGAGGAAAGTGTGGTTGAGTATGCTGAATCAAGAAATAAGCAGAATGAAGACTTAAAAAAACCTGAGGAGGTTGATATAGCTAAATACCTAGCTCATTATGAAAGCGATTTTGCTTATTTAACCTCGGTTAGAGATGATAATGTAGCTAAGGGATTAAGCACAGGCAGTAAAATCATCGATAACCACTTTCTATTCAAGCGTGGATCATTTAATACTTGTATTGGGCATACGAGCGTAGGGAAAACCTACAGCGTGATATTCCTTACCATGCTGGCTGCCCTTAAACACGATTGGAAAATTGTCATTATTGGTATGGAAAACTCTAGTGCTTCCTTGAAGCGACAAATCCTTGAGTTATACCTTCAAAAACCATTAAATAAAACTACTGCCGATGAGTTTATAGATGGAAACGAATGGCTTGATCAGCACTACTCATTTATACAGGCTCGTGGAGGGCATATTAAAACAATTTCAGATGCTTTGACATTGTGCTATGCTATGTACGATAAGGATCCCTTTGATATGCTTTTCCTTGATCCCTACAGTGGCTTTCAAACCAACCGTATAGGCTCAGAAACTAGTCATGAAGCTAATTATCGGCTCTGCTCAGATATGTTGAATTTCACTACTAAAACCAATGTTAACCTCATGCTTTCGGTACACACGGTTACAGGTTCTCGAAGGGAGAAGACTATGGATGGACATCTTAAAAGACCCTACATGGACTCCGTAGAAGGTGGTTCTGTCTTCTCTAACCGTGCGGATGGTTGTTACATATTCCATAGGCTAATTAATCACGAGGATTTAAGTGAGCGGTTGACTACACAATTCTTTGTGGAGAAGGATAGACTTTTGGACCAGGGAGGTTCCTTAACGAGCATAGACTCTCCAATTCGGCTTCAGCTCAGAGATTACAGATTCTATGTTGATGGGCATGAGGATGTGATTTACAATATAAAAAATGAGGGTAAAGTAAAAAGCCCGGAAGAGAATAATCTTACAATGAAACTTGATGTGGATATTCCGTTTTAACAGTGTTGATATAATCAAAAATAGGTTTATGATAAGCACTATAAAATAGTTATATGATTGATTACGAATGGATTTACACCAGGGATAAGGAAGACTTGGACTATGAAGAAAAACGAGTGTATGAAAAGTATGTTCAGGCTCGTAAAACGACTGATTACATACTGCGAGCCAAGTGGTTTGACTACTGGCTTGAGTACCTCCAAATACGAAATATGAATAATAATGATTAAAAAACGACCAAGAGGAAATCTAAACTCAAATTCAGGGAGCAAGGCAAGAGCTAAAGGACATCGTTTTGAAAGGCAATTGCGTAAGGAGTTTGTTGAATTGGGATTTACAGAATGCCAAACAAGCAGATTCGCATCTAAAATGCTTGATTCAATGAAGGTAGATCTGTGCTTCACTGATCCCTTCTATATACAAGCCAAGAACATCGAGCGGAATTTCGATTCACAGGTTATTCTAGAATCGATGCCAAAAACCAAAACGCACTACAACATCGTAATTCGAAAAAAGAAGAAGTTCAAAGATGTGGTATGTATGGATAAATCAACCTTCTACGAGCTTCTTGAAATGTTAAAGTCAAATAAAATATTATGAAAAATCAACCAAGGATTCTTTTTTGGGATATTGAAACATCTCAAATGACAACCAAAAGTTGGGGACTTTGGAATCAAAATATAAACCCTAACCAAATCGTCCAAGATTGGCATATCATCTGTATTAGCTACAAATGGCTTCACAGAAAGAAGGTAAAAAACTTCTACCTAAACTTTGATGAATCCACCACAGACGATTATGAAGTCGTTAAGCAAATGCGAGAAGTTTTGATGAAAGCAGATTGCGTTGTAGGGCATAATGGAGATAGATATGATCTCAAAAAATTTCAGAGTAGGCTTATCTATCACAAGCTACCAGCAATGCCTCCAATAATATCGGTGGATACCTTAAAAGAAGCTAGAAAGGTATTCAAATTCTCAAGTAATAAGCTGGATTATATAGCTCAATATTTAGGTGTTGGGGCTAAGATGGATACAGGTGGCATAGCCCTCTGGGAAGCTTGTGCTTCTGGATCCAGAAAAGCATTGAGAAAAATGGTCTCATACTGCGACATGGACGTTTTAATATTACAAAAGGTCTACGAGAGACTTCTCCCATACATGAAGGGTCATCCCAATTTATCCCTTGATTCCGAAAACATTACTTGTCCTAAATGTAATTCACCCAATATGGTTAAGAAGAACCTGAGAAGAACTGCTGCTGGGATAATGAGACGGCAATATCAGTGTAAAGATTGTGGAGGTCATTACACACTGAGAGCAGCAGAAAAAACCAAATCACTAACTCAAAATTAAATTATATGGAAAACTATATAAAAATCAAAGAAGCGAAACCTAACAACAATGAATATGTCCTGCTCCGTACGAGCGTACACGATTCAAAGCCAAAGAAATTGTTGTACACCAACGAGGAATTCATTGATTTCGAAATGAAGCGTATCAAGGTTGAACCTGACAATTATTGGAGACCAGTCTATGGTACTAATCCCATCACTCGAGACAGATGTGAGATTATTATCAATAAAAAGGACATTCCTGAAGGTAGCCAAAAGGATAACTATGCTTCTAATGAATACATCACGACATACATGAATAAAGGTGCTAGGTTCATGTATATCCACCAAGGCAAAGAGATCTCAACCATATGGACCGAAGAACTTGATGATTGAGGACTTAAAACAAGCCGAGGCATTACTCGAGGAGGCTTTGCTCACCAGGAGCGAAAGGTACAAATTGATCCAGGATATGACAGCATCGGCTAATACTACGGCTGGCATAATGAATGGGCTAAAGAAGCTGAACTCACAGATTGCCGGATATCAAAAACAAGTCAATGAAATCAAACGAAAAATTGGGTATCATGAGGATGAGATTATGAAGTCCGAAAAGAGGAAAAAAACCATCATTTAAGCGGTTTTAAAAAAAAAGTTAAAAATAATATAAGAATTTACTTAAGTCTGAAAATTAGTGTGTGATTATACCCCATACCCCCCTATGTCTTTTTTAATCTAAGGGAGGTTCAATTTTTTTTTAAATTTTAAATCAAATCAATTATGACAAATGCAATTGAAAAATCATATTTCCTTTTAGATGAAAAGCTTCTTGATCAGAATAAGGAAATAAGAGTCAAATTCCCAAACGGTGAAGAATGGCTTTATAATCACAATGCCGTATATGATGCCTGCTTAAAAGGATTTATGGATCCAACTAAAAATAGATCCTCCTTTAGGGAAAAAGGGAAGTGGACCAGCTCTTATGGTATCACTAAATGGATTTACAAGGCAGCAAAATCTGCTTTCATATCAATAAAAACACTTTGAACCATTACGTTAAAATCAACGTATTGATTCCGCTGCCATTAGCTGTGTTGGCTAATATTTAATTTTTTTTTTAACCAAAGGGCATAAAGGAATGCCATCGTTTTAATTCGACAGCAAGTTTGTAAAGAGCTTGAATAATTTGTGTATCTAACTCCTAGGGTGTGGTGACTCTAGGAGTTTTTTGTGGTTGTTTAAAAAAGTATTATTTTAGTGTTCACCTTTTAGCGGTAAAAATATCAAACCTTTAAACACTATATTATTATGAAAAAAATTTTGAAAGCATTCGTTCTTTTACTTTTTACACTGATTTCCACTTCAATTTTTGCTCAATTAGACTATGACAAATGGGAAGTAGTTGAGACTGTAGATGATTTTGGAGATCCTACAGGAGAAAGTGTAGCAAGATACTTTTCCAAAGGAACATTTTCAAACTCTGCAACAACGGGTGAAGATATGATTGTAAAATTGGTTGATTACGGTATTAAAGATGATGGATCAGGCACTGCACAGTTAGATTTTTATGAGTATAACAAAAACCCAGCGAGTTTGGCTTATGACACTGAGAAAGGAATTATCAAGATGAAAATGCCAGATAATTCAGTGAAAACATTAGAATGTTATGCCCTAAAATCAGGAGGGCTAGCTTTTTGGGGTGAGTTCTACACTGAACTTATGGCAATAGTAAATAATGGCAAAAGCGAAAAGATAAAAATTGTTGTTAATGAATCTTCTTTTGGAGATACTGGAAGCTCGAAGTATAATGGTTATTTTCATACTAAAGCGGCAGATCAAGTAAAATAAAAAAGCTCCTTTATAAAACCCTTCGACCTTTCAACATTGCATTATGAAAAATTCTTTAAAAGCACTAATCCTGCTGCTCTTTACAATAATTTCTACATCAGGGTTTTCTCAAGATAATGTTGCTTTACTTGGAATTAAATTTGGAATGAGTAAAGAAGAGGTGAGAAAAGAGTTTAATCAGAATAAACAGCAGTATCAAAACATTGATTTGGGAGGTTATTTATGGAGGATGTATCCAATTAATAATGTTTATGATAATCAAGGTGGACTAGAGCTAGTCAAATTAGTACCTAAAGGTGGTGGAATGGGATTATCTCCCACGCAAGCTCGTTTACCATTTAATGCCCTAATGAAGTTACTTATAGATCAGGGATACGTTAGCGATATCATGAATAATAATAACGAAGGCATTCCTGAATTCAGTGTAGGAGAAAATTATGTTTTAAAAAATAAACGTCTGAATAAGAGTATGTCCGTTGGATTAATTCCCATTAACAACAGCATAGCAGTAGCCTTTGTCATTGGAAAGTATGCTGATAATAAAAATGATAATAAGAATAATACAGCTTTCGGAGAAACGGATCCCGAGGCAATGACTAGTGATGATGCTCTGGCTGAGTTAAAACGACAAAAAGATAAATTAGATTTAGAGATAATTTCAGAAGCTGAATACGATTCAATTAAAACAGTTTTAATCAAATACATAAAATAAAGCCATGAAAAAACTGGTTTATATCATTCTTATTTGCCCCCTCATCGCTTTGGGGCAGACTCTTAATGAGGATAAAACTAGTTATACAGAAGTGGTTGATGTCGATGCTAATAAGACTGAAATAAATCAAAAACTAATAAGTTGGACTGCAGAAGCATATAAATCTGCCCAAGATGCTATTCAGTTGAATACTAAAGATAAAATTATTGTCAATGGTAATTTTATGATAGATGTATTTCAAGTTAATTGTGATGTTAATGATCTGAGATATATGTCTATTTCAACATTTTCTCAAACAGTGTCAACATCAAAAGTACCTTACAGAATAGATAAATCAATGATAATAGATATTAAAGAGGGGAAATACAGACTAGAATTCACTCCAACTGCTGCATATTATCAATCTAAAAAAGTAAGTAATTTTTTCATGGGGTATATGGCAGATTTGATTAGTGAAGAAGAATTTATTCTACAAAGAACATTAGAATATAAAGCACAGTTAACAGGGATGGGACTCTCATCAAAGAAAATAGGAAAAGTATTAGACAATGAAATCCCAGACGTTATAAGTTTGGAATATCAATATTATATCAAAAACAAACAGAAATGGGAGGCTACCATAAATGAATTTTTTAACAGTATTAGGACATCTTTAACCGATGCTAAAGAAGACGATTGGTGATTGTGGTAAAATATAAACCTAAACTAGCCTTATGAAATATGTAATCTTAGC
>Ga0209716_1002183_pt1 | contig 13194 bp, 17 predicted proteins | sample COGITO_mtgs_1205_FD_184811 | JGI IMG/M metagenome (GOLD analysis project Ga0209716, IMG submission 184811) | Pelagic marine microbial communities from North Sea - COGITO_mtgs_120531 (SPAdes) (version 2) | ecosystem: Environmental > Aquatic > Marine > Epipelagic ...
TCTGGACTGGAGGCTTTGTAGCAAATGCAACTCGATCTGGCACCCTCAGAAGCTCGCGTGCCTTTGCGCGGCACAATGAACGCGAGTATCCAGTGCAGAAAGCAGGGGTGGGAGGGGAAGGGGGGGCGTCGGGGCGGAGTGTCGTCACAGACGCCGGCGAGCGGGGGGAACGAAGTGGGTGCGCGAGCAGGTATGATCATGGACGTCGATGTCAGCAGCAGCGGCGACGGAGACGAGTTGGGCGAAGAGATGAGCGAGCTTCGGAGGAGGTATCGCGTCTTCTGCCTACATCTCGCCCAAATAAACGACGCCGATGCGCGACAACGCATGATGGAGGTGTGGAACGAAGTGTTCTTGGACGTATCGTTTTTGGACGAGCTCCAGGCCGAATTTGACCGCAAAGAAGCTGAGGAACATCTTGAGTTTTTCGACTCGCATTGTGTGACACGGCGTTTTGTTTGAAGTGGCAGGGTTGTGTGTGTTTCTCCGAGAGAGGTACGGCTTAGTGTGTTGCTCGTACACAGCTCGTACACAGCTCGTACACAACTCGTACAGTACACGGCGTGTACAGTAAATCGTGTCTGAGTGGACGTGTCGTGTACGGGCAAACCCATGTCCCCGAATTTCGTCAATACCACGTTTACCAAATTAGGGTTTTACTATTGACGAAATTCGGGGACATGGGTTTGGCGGTACACGGCACGTCCACTCAGACACGATTTACTGTACACGCCGTGTACTGTACGAGTTGTGTACGAGCTGTGTACGAGGTGTGTACGCGTTGCCTCGCGCGAACCCATTTCAATGGGGCGACCGCTAACGCGTTGTATTCATATTGCACATGAACACACGACGACGGTTTCATGGATTGCACGGACCCGCGCAAGCTGGCCTGGGTGAAGTTTACAGAGGACGTCAAGGCCTGCAAGGGCGTTGACAACCTCCTTTCTGCCAAGTCGAACGCGATCTCGTTTGACGACCTCAAAGCGCGTACCGAAAGGATCGTGAACGATTTGCAGGCCTCGTACTTTGAGCATCTCGCCAACAGGCCAATCGAAGATCTGTCGGACGGGCGCGTGCGGTCGTACGCAAGGTACACCGATGGCACGCCGCTCAAGGATTACGAGGGCGCGCTGGACCTCGTTCCCCAGCTCGTCAACCTTGTGTCGCTCGCCGACGCGCTCCCTCTAGACGGCTCAGGCCTTCCATTTGACCTGAAGAAGATCGCGGTGAGGTGCCGAGGCGCCGTCTACTTTGCGCCGCGTCGCTTCACCGCCGTGCAGCTGCCATTCGACGAGCCGCGGTCGCGCGTACTCTTGTTCCGTAAGTGCTTGCCTGACCGCCCACGCCCGAAGTCCCACCTGACCTACCGCGCCGTTTCACGTTCGCAGATACCGGGCGCGTCGTCGGAACCGGTATGCCTGCCCTCTCGAACCATCGCATACATTTTGCGCTTCGTCTCTTCACATGGGCTACATCTAACCACCACGTGCCTTTTTTGTGTTCAGGTTGCGACAGCCCGATGGCGGCCAAGTTAGCGGTGGCGCGCGCCCTCAAGACCATCGCGCAAGAGGCCGGAGTGCACGTCGCAGTGCGCCGATTTGCCGTAAGTTCAAATTTCGTATCGAACATGCATACTCCTTGTCCACAGCATGTTGTTTTTTGTGAACGCGCCGCCCCCGTTTGCGCAGGTGATCAACCAGGTGCGCTCCCTCGAACTCTTTGTGCATGTTCATTGTCCGGCGATGCTTCGCACGCGCACCGAGTAGCGCGATTGCTCTCACGCGCAGGTTGGCGCAATTGCCCTCGGCGCGCGCCTCGACTGCGACGCCTTTGCAGACTCCCACTCGTCGACTGCTCATTACGACCCGAAGAGCTTCGTTGGAATGCCTTGGAGACCCATGTCCGAGTCGATATGCGCCGAAATATACAGCACCGGGAAGGCGAACCTGCCTGGCTCGCGCCGCGAGCGGCAGCTGCTGCGCTCGTTTGCGCGGATGGCGCCCGAGCTGTTGCGACACTCGGCGAGCCCCGAGCTCGCCGACCGGTTTGCGGCGCACCTGCGCAGCGCCCATCGACCGAGCCACCGCGCGCGTGCGGCGCCGCGCGCATCATCGATGGCGGCGTCGGCACTTGCGGGTGCGAGCGAAGCACCGGCCGTTCCTAAGACGCTGTCCGAGTCGCTCACGTCGCTCTGGGAGAGCGACGCCGCGCCGTCGTCTTCCAACACCTGCAAACGCGGAGCAAAGCGCGTACGACAATCAACTGTTACGGCAAACGAGGACGAGGAGGAAGCGTTCGGAGAGCTATTTGAAGGGTTTTAACAAACACTACGAACGTGTGCGTGCAAACAGTCGGCTGCTGTCGAGCATCGCTCCCCTCGTGAGGATGCGCAGCGCCCTCGCACCTGAGACGACCGCTTGCACCCGCTTCAAAAAGGATTCGATGTCGGGACCAAGCGGAGCGCGCGACATGACCCGATGCGCGACGCGAGCCGACGCGGCCAGCTCCTCGAATTCGCCCGATCCTTTTGTGCGACTTCCGTCGGCTGCTTTCGCCGCCGGAGTTCTCCCCACGTGGGCAGTGAGCTCCGCCACTCCGCGGGCTAGCGTCTCCGCCGACCCTGACATTGGCGTGCCGCGCGGCGATCCCCTCGCAAGGAACGACTCGGAGAGCTCGCAGCAAACGCAGACCAGGAGCGCGAAGAAGCAGCATTTGGAGAGCTCTTGGTTGGCATTCGGGTACTCCGACAGCATGTGTCGGAATTTGTCGTCGTACGTCGCGACCAGCCGCGCGACGTCGATCGACGAGCGCGTCACAAACGCGGGCCCTCCCGAGTACTCGAATACCGCCGCAGGAAGCACGGAGCTCGAGTTGCACGCGTCCAGCAGTGGCTTGTGCAGATGCTCAAACTCCAAGACGTCCATGACGGCTGGCAGGGGTGGGAGAGCTTGTCGATCTGTGAGAGTCGGGGAGGGCGAGACAGGGGCCGAGCTCGTCGACGGAGTCAGCTGTATGGTAGGCGGTGGAGGCTCTTCATCGCGCGGAATCGGCCGCTTCGGGCGCTTTGCGCGCGACGCGGTCGCCTCCAGTGCCAAAAGCACCCGCTCCGTCTCGCGGTCCATGTGCTCGCCCACTCTTGGGAACACCCATGGCCTCGACGTTAGCGCGGCTCGCGAGCCGCGCTAGCTGCGTATCTATCACCCTCGATTAAGAAAATGATAAGCGGCTGTATGATGCCGACCGAGTACGTATTCAACAACGCTCTACTTTTAGGCGTGTGGTGGTCGTTGTGGACACTTTTTGATACTTACTTGATACCGTTCTCCCCATGGTCCGAGCTCGCCGTGCTCGCGGCGTGTCTGGTCGCTGCAGCGGCACCGACAGTGGGAGGGTGTGTGCGGAGGCGTGTCGCCAGAGGCAGAGTAAAACTAGAAGAGGCGCTGGAAAGCATCTGACCTACCTCGATCGCTTGCGTGAACGGAAGATTGCCGTAAGGTCCTCGTCCTCGTCGTCGTTGTTTGCCTCGTGTTCCGAGTCGCGGTCGCGCTTTGCCGTCTGCTGCGACGTGTCCTGCTCCTCGGGACCATCCTCTTCTTCATCCTCTTCTTCTCCACCGTCTTCACCGTCCCCATCTTCCTCCTCGCTCTCCTCTTCTTCCTCCGACCCTTCGTCGCTTTCGATTCCACTATCGTCGCTTTCTTCACTACCGTCGCTGTCGTCGCTGTCGTCGCTGTCGTCGCTGTGTGGGTCTTCCTCTCCGGACGCGGCACTAGCATTTGCGATGCGCATCACGAGCTCGGTCGCATCGTACACGAAGTCGTCCACATCGCGCTCGAGCAGGGCGCTCACAAGGAGCTGAACGTGGTCGCTGCTCGTGGTGCAACTAAAACGCTCACATCCGTCGATGCGGTGGCTAAATGGGAAGGGACGACCTTCGTACTGTCGGTCCGTTCCGATCCATTTGGCAACGAGGTCATTTACGGTCTCCGAGAAGGCGCTCGTGGTGGACGTGCGCAGACGGACGCTGAGCTCGCAGCACATTATTCCCAGCGTCTCTAGGACGGAATCGTACTCTGCACACGGCTCCAACAATGCATGACCTTTGCCGATCGCCTCCAGGCCGACGGCAATCAGCTTTCGTTCGGGTTTCGCGTCCGAGGCCCACTCCGCCTGGGTGGCGTACTCGACCCATTGCGACAGCGCCTCCGCCACATTGTCTCTCGCGGACGACGCCGTCATCCGTTTTCTGGCTGCGCGTGGTCCTGTGCGCGGTCCAATGCGCTCCCGTGCATATGCCGCCCCGCCCCAACCAGATAGCGGGAAGGCCACAAACAAGGGGCCCGTATGTACTCGGCAGTGTCTTCTGTTGATGCCGCAAACTACGCGGCGGCCGCCAGGCTGAAGCGACTGAACAAACCAGGCAACAACTGGGTGGCCGGTATGGCGCTCGATCTCCTGTTGGGCTCCGGTCCGTGGGTATTCGGCGTCGCAATCGCCGCGGTCGGTCTCACAACCATCTACCGCGAAGTCACAGACGCAAAGGCGACCTTTACCCTTTTCAATGCACCGGTTGCCATCACGGCCATCTCCACGTTCGCTTCCTTCCTCCTGGTCGGGAAGCAGGGCGCCAACCTCGCCAACAACGCGAAGATCATCGGCGAGTTTGGCAACCTCTCCGGTTCGCTCGTGAACATCTGCCTGTTCCTCAAGTCGCAGATTTCGTCCGGGAAGTCCATTGACTTCGTCACCCTCTCCGACGGCAACGGTGGCTTCTTCCAAACGACGCGCGTCGGTCTCGTGTGCTCCTCGGTGATGTACGTCGTCAAGTATACCGGACGCGGCGCAACGATCAAACCCGAGGGACTTCCCCTCGGCCAGGACCAGCGCCTGCTCTCTTCCTACGTGAGATACCTCTCTCCGTCGAACGGGTCGCCTGGGATGTCGCCCTTCATGGCCTGCATCTTGATCATCGGAGAACTTGTAGACGAGTTCCAAACGGGCGAGAAGGCGAGCGAGTATGCCGTCCTCTTTGGCCAGATCAACGCCGTCACGGGAGCCGAGGGGAGCATCGGCGGCACGGCCGGATACGGCCAGCCATACCTCATGAAGTACCTGCTCTACATCCTCTACAGCCTCTACCTGCTCCTTCTGCTCGTCACAGACCTCGTGCCGAACAACGAATGGAACTCCGTTTGGATCTCAGCCGTGCTGGCATTCTGCACCATTTCGTTCTATCAGATCAGCGAGCGATATGGTATGTTTGCAATTCCTTCTTCACAACAGCCCACCGCCCCACTCCCCCATCTGTTTTACTACCCCTGACACTCCCAACCATTCTACTCCACACAGGTAACCCAATGAAACTCCGCTCTCGGATGATGGGCCAGAAGCCGTTCGTGGCGGGGGCGTGCGTGGACACCGAGATCGCCATCACGTCCATTTTCGCCCGTTCGAAGTCCACCCTCATCGGGGGTGGCCCGTCCGGAGCCGACGCGTTGGCGACGGGCATGCGGTTCAATCTGGCTTGAGGATCCACGTTCGTTTCGAGCACCGGTCTAAGCCGTTTGGCATGGGTGTCAATGTGGGAAGGGCGAGGGCGGGGAAAACGAACTGGTTTTGCTCCATGCGTCGCGGGAGGGGGGGAGGGATGGGGGGGGCGTCTGAGCGTAGGGTCCGGTGATCGGGTTTAGTCGGCAACCGTGAGTCGTGTAGCAAGTACCGCACCGCCCCGCCGCCACCCGAGCCCAGGCCGCGCGCTTCCATAAAATGAGAATTCTTAAGAGACATCAGCTGAAGTCGCGAGTCAAGAAAGACGACGCGCGCATCATGCCCGTATGCAAGCTTTGTCGTTCGTCGTATTTTGGGCGCGGCAACGTCTGTGCGCCGCTGGGGAACACAGGGGACAAGTGCTGCGACAAATGCAACATCGCGTTGGTCACCCCCGCTCGCGTCGCCGGCGCGCAGTGCGAGAAACGCCCTCCCTCCACCGCCGAGGAGGAAGACCTTCATATCAAGAAACGGTTCCGTTCCAATCCGTGGAAATGCAACGAAGGCGACGACAGCGACGAAGACGAGCCGTTGTTGTCGGCGGCCTCGGCAGGCGCGGCAGGCGCCGTCGACGAGGACCTCTACGTGGCCTCGGAACAGGCGCTTGACGAGTGCGCTCCCGGAATTCAGTTCGAGCTCCCGGCCGTGCTGCACGGCTTGTCGGTGGCCAAGTGCGCAGTCAAGCCGCCGTGTCCTACAACGCGGCCCGAAAACGTGACCGTCGATGTCTACGTGGGCTTTGACAACACATTTTCTATGCGCGGTGACGGGAGCGTTGGCCTCAACACCGTCCTCAAAAACTTTCCCAAGCTCGTGAAGCAGATGTTTTACAAATCAGGAGGCCTCGAGGAAGAAGACGTCGACCGCGCGAGGACCTCCACTTCGCTGCACATGTTCACGTTTGGGGAGCGGGCCAGACCAATCGACGGCGTTTCAGAGTATGTAAGCTTTACAGACGAGGATCTCAATGCCAGCTGCGCCGTCGCCAGCAAGCAGATGGATTTCGGTGATCACGAGACGAACGTCGAGTCGGCAATCGATTACGTTACCGGAAAGGCGCATCATCGCTTCTTGAGCACTCGGGAGGCCGACGAGGCAGCGGGCAAGCGCCGCGTGGCCTGCGTCGTGCTGGTCACGGACGGCTCGGTCAACGCAGGAGAGCAATCGGCGCGCAAACTCATCGCCGACGCCGATGCGCGCCTCTCCGACTCGTGTCGTGGTACCCCACTCGCCTTCTACGCGATCGGGCTTGGTAATTCGACAAATCCGAGTTTTCTGACGTCCCTTTCTCGGGGAGGCTTTTGGAAACACGTTACCAGTCCGCACGACCCGGTGGCCGCTTTCGACACGACCTTCGGGACAATCCTCTCGTCGGTGGGTGTGTACGAGGTGGCCATCCAGGTCCGAGTGGAGCGCGATGGCGAAGTGCTAGAAGAACAGCAGACTTCAGCGACCAAAAACTTTGGCCTGATGACTCGCGAGTCGTGCCGCGCTCGCATTCTCGACGTTCCGATCCCGCCGGGGGCCATCCCTGGGGACGTGCTCGATCTGGTGACGACTTTTGGAGGAGCGGCGGAGCCGATCCGCTCGCGCATCCGTGTGGGGACACCGAGCTCGACGCCCGGCATCGCCTCGCCTTTGGCGGACGCGAACTTGAGCGATGGGCTCTTTGCCGAAGCGCTCGAAATCCAGCAGGCGCTGGAGAAGCTCAAAGAGTCCGTACGTGGTGGGCAAGACTTCCATCACGCCAGCGACAACCTGGTGAGGACGAGCGGCGGCTCTCGCGCGGTACAGTCCCAGGTTCTGCGCTATACCAACATCCTGGAGAATTCGCTCTTGTGTCCGTCAAGCGCCGCGACGATGTCTTTTGTTGCTCCGAGTCTTGGCGCACCACCACCCGTCCATCGGTCGGCGCCGTCTCGCTGGATGGTCGAATCCAGCTTTTCGCAGCTGGACTCGTGAATGTGTTCGAGTTTGTTCTTGTGTGTAGAGAGGGAGAGAGATTTAATTATAACGTAGTACAATACAGGCGGGCGACTGGAGATTTAAGGCCTTTGCTCTCAACGGTGCGCACCGTCACGCTCAGGCCGTCACTGCCGAACGCCGCGTCCGGAATCAAACTGATTTTCTCTCCTAGCCTCGGATAGTGAACGGTTGCGTCCTTCCCGTGTGAGCGTTTCATGATTTCGTGGCGCTCGGTGGTTCTCATCCGAGACAGCTTTACGTCCAAAACGACGCGTTTGGCGTCGCGAATCCGTCTAACGGGGATCGCAGTAGAGTGAGTGTTGTCGTCGGCGACCCACACGTATCTCCGGTCGTGGACGTCGACGAATTGACCGCCTCCGATCTCGCCGCTGCTGAATATGCCTGACTCGGAGGCCATATTTACCCGTCCGGCCGTGATTCCGCCCGCGTTCAGGATGGAGTTGTCTTCGGGTCTCAAAAAGGAAAAGGGCGGGCTACCTATGCACGCCCGGATCCTCGGCCAGAACTCGCGTCGTTTGCACATCGCGAGGAACACACCTCGTTGTGAAGTCGGCCCTAAAAGTAGCCAGAACGCGTTCTTGACGCCACGATCCCCGTCGACTGGCTGATTCGGGGCCGCGCGCTCGGCGGCGGCCCGATCGAGCTGCCTTCGCAAACGCTCTTGAATAAGACTGACCGCTTCCGACTCGTGAACAATCGATGCGAACTCGCCGTCTCGCTGTGTCGACGCCGTTCGAGTCGGCGGCGTGGCGGGCGCGCTCCGCGTGGCGACGTCGTCGGTGCTGCTGCCCATTGCCTCCTCGCCCAAGCGAAGGCTCGGGGAGCGAAATCTATGCACCCAGATAGGGCCTCAAATCGTGCGCTAAGTAGAAGTACAGATCAAAATGGCGGCACACACACAAAATACGAACATGGACGCACCGGAGACGCCCGAGCCGCACGACGCAGCAGCCGTATCGGAAAAACGACCGCTAAAACAGACAGTTTTGGAATACGACGTCCACGTTTCCGATCCGGTAACGGACGCATCGTCGACCCCTTCGTGGCCGGGTCGCGAACCCGATCGGGTGCAGACGCGACTCGACAGCTTCCTGCGCAGCGTCGGGCCTCGCACCGCCGCCGCCGCGAGCTCGCATCAGCCACACGGAGTCGGCATCGAGTCCATGGCAGCTTGAACCGTTTGCATGGTAATCTTGTGCTTCTTAGCTAGTTTTTTAAGCGTGTGAGTCGTCTGCCCAGTAGAAAACTTCATCGCCGAGAGCGTCTTTACGCAAACGATCCCGGCCACCACGTCCGCCGACCACGTGCTGATCTCGCAAACCCAGTCGTAGCACGATACGCTTACAATGTGCTTCTGCGCGATGCTCAATATGCGCTCGTCGATCCACCCGATTGTCTTGGCGGAGAGCAGCGATACCGAGAGACGTTCCAAAAACGCCTCTACGCACTGAGAAGGTTGACCCTCGTCATCTCCGTGGGAGAGGGCAAGCGGGAGGGCGCCGCTGGCAGCCTCGATGGCCGGTGCGCCGTCTTCCTCCCCTCCACCCGCCGCGTCGTCGTCTAGGTCTAGCTCCGCATCGTTGTCGTCGCACGCCACACACAGCGTGCTCTGCGACGACCCGATGATGCGCACGATCGTAGTTTCGGCTTCTCGTGCCACGCCGACCGCCTTGTTGTACGCTGCCAGTTCTCCGGCGAGTTTGCGCGCCATGTCTTTGAGTTCGGCCGGGCCCACCGACTCGAACGCCTCGCCGCTTGTAGCCGCGTCGTCGGCTCTCTTCAGGACGTGCGCAATGCAGGCCTTTCCTATCAGCTTCGAGTCGGCGTGTCGCACCATGGAGACTACGCGTCGAGCAAAGAGGGGGTGTGTGGTCACGGGTGGTCACGGGCGGTCACGGGTGGTGACCCTACGAGCGACCAGGGGGGGGGCGGGCGGGCGAGTCCGTTGGTGGGCGACTCGTTACCTGCGCACGTCCGGTTTCGGTTGTTGCAGACCTGCATGTGCAACGCCGCCTTCGTAAAGACATTGGACGCTACGTCGAACGCCGACTTGCAGATCGGGTTCGAGTCGGGGTCAAGTCCCGACGAGCGGAATACAGAGTGCAGGTGGACCATCGCCTTCTCCATGCGTTTCCGGTCTCGCTGTGAGAGTGTCTGAGATATTGCGTTCTCGGCGACGGCGTTGCGCGTGCTTCTCTCCTGCGCTGGTCGCATTGAGCTCGGAAACGAAACGCCCGTGGCCTCGTTGGCAACCCTGGCTTTCTTTCGCTCCTTTGGATCCGCAAACTCGCTCGCAGTGAGCGACTTTGCAAACGCATCGTCCCTCATGCTCACCGCACGCGCCGACGCTTCGTACTGCGTCTCTTGAAAGTTGCTGTGGCCATCACACGCGCCGCACAGCGAGCAGACCCACCCCGACTTGTCTTGCGAAGGCACGAGCTTGGACCGATCGGGTTGTTGACACCCTTTGCACGCCCACCCGCTGGTTGTAGACCGACCGGTTTCTGCAAACTCAAAGACGTCCCTCATGCGCGCCTCCATTTCCGCGCGTCCTTTGCAGCTGTTGAAGGCGTCCTGAAGAAACGACGACGGCTTCCTTCGCTTTTCGCAGCGCTGAATAGACGCCAACATGAGTTCCAATGGGCTGCCACCTCGGGCAGCCCCGTGCGTTTCGGACACGGCCTCGTCGTCTACTACAACCAACCGTCTGGAGAGGGCATGCTGCTGCGTGTTTTCTGGAACGACGACTCGCGAGGTTTTGCGTGGCATTGGTTCTTGCGCTAAGACGGAGTCCGGTGCCAGCCTGTCCACTGTGGATTGCGTCGGTTGCGTGTGGAAGCACCGCGAAGCACATGACGTCCAGTCTGACAGACGTCGCGTCAAAGCTAGCGGCTCTGAAACGGCGAAAGGACGAACTCGTGGTGACGGACAAGGTGGTCAACGAACTCGTGCGCACGTGGGCTCCCGAGGAAGCGTCGCCTACGCAAGGCTGTCTGCCCAAAATTCGAATCTGTCCACCGTGGGCGTCGAGAGGAAGCCGCGTTTCCACCAAAGAGCCGCCCGCCACCGCCGGCGAGTCGGGCGTTGCGGCCGCGAGTGGGGAGAGCGGGACGGTTGTCAGGCAGAGCGGCGAAGGCAACCGCCTTCTCAACAGGCTAGTGGGTGTGAGGAAGCAGCAGGCCTCGGAATCCGAAAAGATACAAACTGCAATGCAGACCGTTCAGATGCGCGTGGAATCCCTCTTCGACCGCGTGAAAATCGGCCGAGAGCGGGCGCTGATGGCGAAGCAGCAGGGCAGACAGGAGGAGGCTGTACGCGAGCTGCGCAAATCGAAGGCCATCGAGAAACAGCTCGCGGCGGCCAGGATGGCGCTGGATACATTGGAACGACAACAGGACATGATCGCCGAGACCACGCTTCAGCGCGAACTCGCGACCGCGCTCAAGTCCACAACCGAGGGCGTCAAAGCCAAGAACAAGGGCCTGCTATCGCTCGCAGAATCGGCGGTTGACCAGTCGGTCGAGGTGCGCGACGACGTGGAGGACGTGGCCGCCGTGTTCGAGGGGATGGTGCCCGCGTACGACACGGGCGTGGACGACGACGACTTGTTGGCAGAGCTGAACGAGTTGGTCGGGGAGGCACAGGCGCAGCAAGCGACGGCCGCCCCCGTCGCGTCTTCGGGAATCGACATCGAGGCCTTCCCCTCCGCGCCCCGCGCCGAGGTCGCCACCCCGTCCGGCGAGGGCCGACGGAAACAGGAGCGAAGGGCGCTCCTATCCGACGACGGCGCAAGCGCATTGTGACACACTCACTGCGATGCACACGCGCACACAGCGCCGAGTCGCGCTAAGGGGTCCCATAAGCTATAACTTGCGGGGAGGTGTGATGGAATCTGTATTGCGGATGCGTGGCACGACGCGGTACACGAGTGTTCCGATGAGCGCAGAAGAAGACGATGAGGACGTAGCGGTCGATTTTTCTAATGCAGTTTTGTACATCGGGGCCCTCCAAACGATCGCGGCGACCGTTCTGACGTCCTCCGTGAGCATACTCTCATGCGTGGCCATGCCAGGGAACCTCGTTTCAGCCGTTCGAACGCTCGTTCTGAGCTCGATCGTCGGCGTGAGCGTCGTGCGCAAACCGTTCCGGCTGGGACGGGTGCACGGCCTCAACTTGATCTTCAGAGCGCTGCAGCCGTGCGTGTTGATCTACATATGCTCCGAAGTCGCCGAGCAGCTCGTCCACACGTGCACGCGCGATTCCTCCGCGCCCTCGTGGCGGAGGCTAGTCTTTCACTCGATGTGCGCAGTAATGGTGTTCTCGGGCTTCCTGCGGGCGCGCCGTCCGCTGGCGCAGACGGATCTCCCTTTCCTGCTCACGGTGCTGTCTCTCTTAGTCGTGGCGATGCTTCCCCCGCCTGCCATCCTCCTCTCCGGGCCGCTGTGCTCCGCCCCTACGTTTAGCACGTCCGCCGAGCGAATCGTGCGCGCGTTCGTCTTCTCGCTGCTCTACTCTGTCTTCGTCTACGCGGCGGCGCCACCGGTCCAAAGCTCGCAAGAGGTGGTCATCTGCGTGATGCGCGCCTCGGCGGCGTCCATCTGGGTGCTCGGTGCGCACACGATCATGCTGCCGCTCGCCGTCGTCCAGGGCAGCGTCGTGATCTATGTTCGCATTTTCGGGGCCGAGTACGCTCTCGACGACGAGCACAGCCCGCTGACGACGAGCGTCGCGAGCAAACTCGGTACGGCTGACGAGTTCGACCTCGAGGGCGGGAGCGCACCCGACGATTCGTCGCCGATGGGAGGGGGGCTTGGCGTGGCGAGCGCGTCGGCTGGCGCGAACGCGTGCGAACGACATGTAGGGGCGATCGCGGCGCCGGTGACGGGCGACGTAATCGTCCCCACCTTTCAGACAATCGGCGCACGCGGGCTAGTGGACATTGGCGGTGGGTGCGGCGGCGGGTGCGGAACGTCCACCTCGTCGTGCACGCACCGCTCGTCTGGGTTTGGCGACGTCAATATCGCGGCGGTCGCCGCTAGGTTGGAAGCGGAAGAAAGCCGTGGACATGGAGGGGCACCAGATGCCGCCCCCTAAGAATAATACGGGTAGTCGCATGCCCCGCGGAGTTGGTAGCAAGTCGGACCGCAAAACAATGCAGTGGATTTTCGAAAAGTGCGATGTGAGCGGGCTCCCCAGGTGCGCCGCGTTTCGGGCGTGCGGATACATACGAAGAATGGGCGGCCGCGGTGATGTCGCGGAAAGGTGCGATAGGCTCTTCATGCCCAAAAGCTGCTACCCATTCCCGGTACGACCGTTTGTGGTTCAGTGCTTGTTCATTGCCGTCAAGATCGAGACGACGGACTGGGATTTTACGCCGTTTAACGAGGTTGCTAAACGGCACATCCTCTGCCTACGACTTACGAAAGGCACCCCAGCGCTCGATCTTCGGGAACTCGAGTTTGAGATCGCCGATGCGCTGGACTGGAAGCTGGTGCCTACATCGCCCTTCTTGGTGCTTTCCGAGAGCGCGGCGCCGCCGCGCATGCTCGCGCGCGCGTCTGGACTGCTCAAAACAGCGATCGTCGCCGGGCTGTGCGGCACGGGCAGCGACGACGACGCGGGCGCCGAGGTGGTCGCCATGGCGTCCATCGTCGCGGG
>Ga0209716_1002189_pt1 | contig 13182 bp, 11 predicted proteins | sample COGITO_mtgs_1205_FD_184811 | JGI IMG/M metagenome (GOLD analysis project Ga0209716, IMG submission 184811) | Pelagic marine microbial communities from North Sea - COGITO_mtgs_120531 (SPAdes) (version 2) | ecosystem: Environmental > Aquatic > Marine > Epipelagic ...
TGGCTACATCAGTATATCCCAATATGGGCGGAGCAGTAGACAACACTAGCGCAGCTAAGTTTATCCCAGAAATCTGGAGTGACGAAGTAATTGCTGCATACAAAAGCAACCTTGTAATGGCTAACCTCGTCAAGAAGATGAGCATGACTGGCAAGAAAGGCGATGTTATTCACGTCCCTAAGCCTACTCGTGGTTCCGCTAGTGCTAAAGTTGCACAAACTGCTGTTACTATTCAAAGCAACGTAGAGTCAGAAGTCCTGATTAACATCAACAAGCACTTCGAATTCTCACGCATGATCGAAGATATCACCGAAGTACAGGCTCTCGCTTCTTTGCGTCAGTTCTACACAGGTGACGCAGGCTACGGTCTGGCCAAGCAGGTTGATAATGATCTGTTTGAACTGGCTAAGTCTTTCGGTGACGGTAACGGTTCTTCTTTCGTAAACTCTGGTTCGTTCCAGATCAACACCACTTCTGGTGCTCTTGAAGCGTATGACGCTGACGGCACTGCTGACATTGGTGCTTTCTCTGACGCAGCCTTCCGTGCGCTGATTCAGAAGCAAGACGATGCAGACGTTCCTATGGACAACCGTAGCTTCATCGTACCACCTTCGCTGCGTAACGCTATCATGGGTATTGACCGTTACACCTCTACCGACTTTGTTAATGGCAAGGGCGTAGAGACTGGTAAGATTGGTAACCTGTACGGCGTTGACGTATACGTTTCTACTAACGTCCCTACTCTTGAGTCAGGCGTTCGTGGCGCACAGCTGATCCACAAGGACACTAACGTTCTTGCAGAGCAGCAGTCTATTCGTTCACAGACTCAGTACAAGCAGGAGTTCCTCGGTACTCTTTACACTGCTGACACTTTGTATGGCGTTCAAGTCATGCGTCCAGAAGCAGGCTTCACCTTAGCTGTACTTTAAGCTAAACTGGGGGATTCTTCACGGAGTCCCCCTTTCTTTATTCTTTTATTCTCTCCTAGCATTTTACAGGTGTCTTGATGTCTAATTATACAAAAACCACAAACTTTGCTACTAAAGATGCGTTACCTTCTGGCAACCCTGCTAAGATTGTTAAAGGAACTGAGATTGATACAGAGTTCAATAACATTGCTACAGCAGTGGCTACGAAGGCTAATACAGCAGATCCTACTTTTACTGGTACAGTTACAGCTCCGGTTGTAGTTGCCAGCACATCTATTAATATTGCAGGTGACGGTGCAACTGTTACTGGTATTAAAGATGAAGATGACATGGCAAGCAATAGTGCTACCAAGCTTGCTACACAGCAATCAATTAAAGCCTACGTTGACTCACAAGTAACCGCACAGGACTTGGACGTAACGGACGGCACCACAAGCATTTCAATTGACTTAGACAGCGAAGCTCTGAGTCTTCTAGGCGGTACGGGCATCGACTCTACTGCTTCCGGTAATGGCGTTACAATGGCTATAGACTCTACTGTAGCTACGCTTACAGGCTCACAAACGCTTACAAATAAGACTCTAACTTCTCCTGACGTAAACACTCCTGACATTGATGGCGGTACTATTGACGGTACTGTAATCGGCGGTACAACAGCCGCAGCGGGTTCATTCACAACCGTAGGCGCTACAGGGAACATTACAGTTGGCGGTACAGTCGATGGTCGTGATGTTGCTACAGATGGTACGAAGCTAGACGGCATCGAAGCTGGTGCAACTGCTGACCAAACTGCTGCTGAGATTAAAACAGCGTATGAAAGCAATGCAAACACTAATGCGTTTACAGATGCTGACGAGTCTAAGCTAGATGGCATTGAAGCTCTTGCAGACGTAACGGACACAGCAAACGTTACAGCCGCTGGCGCACTAATGGACAGCGAGTTGACTAGCATTACAAGCGTTAAAGCTCTTGACCAAGGCGTTGCTACTACTGACAGCCCCACCTTTGCAGCAGCTACAGTCACAGGCGAAATCACAGCCAACGGCGGCATAGCATTGGGTGATAGTGACGTTGCTACGTTTGGTGATGGTGATGATTTACGCATCTCACATGATGGGACGCACAGCAAAATTCAAGAAGTAGGCACTGGTGACCTTAAAATTCAGGCGAGTAACTTGCTGTTAGAAGCAGAGGACGGTACTAATTACATTTATGCTGTAGATAATGGTTCTGTTAGATTATATCACCCTGACGCGACAAATGGCATCAAACTAGCCACCACAGCCACAGGCATTGATGTAACCGGTGTAATAACTACAGATGGTATGACTACCTCTGCTGACGTTAGCTTCGGTGATAACGACAAAGCCATCTTCGGCGCTGACAGCGACCTACAGATTTATCATAGCGGCACAGATAGTATTATTGAAGAAAGTGGGGCTGGTAATCTTTTTATTCGTGGAGCTAACACTTTTATACAAAACCCCACTGGCTCATTAACGTACATGAGAGGGATAGATGGCGGTGCTGTTGATATACGTTACGCAGGAGCAACCAAACTAGCCACCACCGCCACAGGCATAGACGTTACGGGGACTATCACCAGCGATGGGCTGACTGTGGATAATACTAGCGGTGCTGAAGTTATTATTAGTCGGAACGATACGTCTCTCACTGATGGAGATTTTATTGGCGGCATTAAATTTGGCACAAATGACAGCAGTACAGCGTATGGCACACCGCCACATTATTCTGCTGGCATAAAGGCAAAGGCTTTTGGCACAGTTGGCCTGATGGATATGCACCTTTATGCGGGTCAGACAAATGATGCGTATGAGGAAGATACGCCATCAATGACTTTGCATTACAGCGGAGACATCAGCTTCTACGAAGACACAGGCACAACGCCTAAGTTCTTCTGGGATGCGTCTGCGGAGTCTTTGGGTATTGGTACTAGTTCGCCTAGTGGTAAGTTAGATGTTGAGCTAGGTGCAGATGGTGTTATTGCTGAGTTTAGAGGGGCGGACTCTGACCTTATTCAAATTAAAGGCGCATCCAATACAATAGCTTTAGACACTCGAAACACAGCGGCTTTAACTTTTGAGATGCAAGGCACAGAACGCATGCGCATAAACAGCGCAGGCAGTTTAATGCTGGGGACTACTAACAGCAACATATTCGCAAGCTCCTCAGAGAATGGGCTTGTTATAACCCCCACTGGTCAAATAAGACAAGCCACTAATGCAGTATCTATGTACTTAAACCGCACAGGTAGTGACGGCACTATTGCAGAATTCCGCAAAGACGGCTCAACCGTAGGTAGTATTGGTACTTTGTCTAGTAGGCTTTATGTCGGAACGGATGACGTTGGTCTTTTCTTTGATTCATCTGCCTCGAATGCTATTGAGCCTTTTAATGTTGGAACAACCTCATCGGCAGACGGTTCTATTGATTTAGGCGCAAACACTACACGCTTCAAAGACCTCTACCTATCAGGCGGTGTCTACCAAAACGGGACACGCTTAACTAAAAGGACTTCCCCTAGCTCTGGCGGAAGTGGAATATTTGCTTCTATAACTAACGCTCCTCAAACAGGCTTTGTACATATATACGAAACTGGAACTGACAAATACCTTATTTTGGCTTGTTTTAAAAAGGATACTTCCTCAACCCCTGTCACGAATGTAGTAGCAAATAACGGACTTACGGTTAATGCAACAAACGCAGGCGGTACTATTGCTATTGGTGGCCACACATCAAGCGGTAACGTAAAAATGCAAGCAACTATTATTAGAGAGGGCTAAAAATGGCTATTGAAACTTTTACTAAAGAAAATGTAAATCTTCACGCAGAACAGAACCGTAAAAATGCGTATGAAAAAACAACTGACCCTATGTTTATGCAAGTACAACGTGGTGAGATAACTCAAGAGGAGTGGGTTGTAGAAATAAATAAAATAAAACAGCAGTTTCCTTATGTGGATGCTGATATAGAAATGGAAGTAGGCGAACCTGCGGTTATTGCCGCTTATAACGAATCACTAGAAGAAGGTATTTAATCATGGCAGTAATTTGGAACATCTCAACATTAGAGCGCAACACTGATAACGGTGTTGTTGTAGCACATTGGCGCGCATCAGACAGCGACGGCGACCACTCAGGCAGTAGCTACGGCACTTGTGGCTTTACACCTGACGCATCTGCTGATGGCTATGTAGCCTATGACAACCTAACCGAAGAAAACGTTATTGGTTGGGTCAAGGGAAGCATGGGCGAGGAAGCTGTAACAGGCGTAGAAGATTCTATCGCTGCACAGATTGCAGAGTCAAAGGCTCCAGCTATCTTTGTTGGAACACCTTGGTAAGATGATCGACCCAGTCTCTGCCGTTGCTATGGCTACAACTGCGTATAAGACTATCCAGAAGATGGTAGAGCTGGGTCGTGATGTAGACGATACTCTGGGTCAGGTGGGTAAGTGGTACTCAGCTGTCTCAGACTTTCAAGAAGCTAAGAAGCAAGCAGAGAATCCACCACTATTCAAGAAGATATTTAACGGCAAGTCCGTTGAGCAAGAAGCTCTTGATGTTTACATGCATGAGAAGAAGATAGCAAAGCAAGAGAAAGAGCTACGTGATTTGCTTCGCATGACTTACGGGCCAGAAGGTTACAAAGAACTGCTGGATATGCGTAAGAAGATTAAGCTACAACGAGAGAGAGCAGTGTATGCACAAGCACGTAAGCGCAAGGCTCTCATCTGGAACACAATAAGCATAGCAGCAATTGTCGCAATGATAGCTGCGCTTTATCAACTAACAATATTTATATTAGGGAACTTATAATGGTTGAAGAAACTAAACAAGTTTTAGACGTAGCGGCAGCGTCTACAGCAGTCTTTACAATGGCTGCTTGGCTACCTCCAACAGCCTCTATCCTCACCATTATTTGGTTAGCTATAAGGATATACGAGTCCGACACCGTTAAAGGATTGCTAGGAAAGAACAACGACATATCATAATTTACTTGACAAATCAACTAAAATAGTGTATAATATATGACAATTCTTAGTTCATTGATTGGCCCAGTAGCAGACCTAGCAACAGGTTTCCTAAAGAACAAAGCAGAAGAGAAGCAGGCAAAGCATCAGGCTAAGATGTCTGTTATTCAGAACGATGCTGACTGGGAAAGTAAGATGGCAGACGCATCAGGCCAGAGCTGGAAAGACGAGTTTTGGACTATTATATTAGCTATCCCCGTGTTCATGGTTGGCTATGCTATTGCAGCTAACGATGTAACAATCATTGCTAGAGTCTCTACAGGCTTTGAAGCGTTGTCTAAGTTACCTGAGTGGTATCAATATTTATTATTTATAGCTATTAGCTCCAGCTTTGGTATACGTGGAGTTGACAAAATAATGCAAATGAGAAAATAACTATGGCTTTACAACCAAGATTTGCTACAGACTTTGAGTCCCGTACAAACACTCCTACTGGTATGCTTACTGGTACGCCTGCTGCTGGTTTTGTTAAGCCTGCAATACAACCTATACAACCTATACAACCTATACAACCTGTGCAACCAACAGTTGAACAGCCACGTATGACTACAATGCCTGTGTCGGAAAAGTTTACACAGCCTGTAGCTCCTGTAACTTCTCGTACCACTGACACACTATTTGGTGACTATACTAAACCTGCTCCTGCTTCTCCTACTTTAGCTCCTGCTACTACACAGCCTGATGCTTTAGGGAGCTATACAGACTTTCTTGGTCAACAAGAATTACAAGGACGCGCTTTAGGTTTAGGAGCTATAGAGTCTGGAGATTTTAGTGGTTTAGCTGGTGCAGACATTAATAAACTTAGTCAAGATCCTCGCAATGTTACGGAAGTTTTTGACAAAGCAATAGACGAGAATGTTTTAAGCTACATTGCTGAAAATGAAATACCTCCTTTTAAAGAAATTAACGGTCAGAAAGTTTATTTAAACACCGGCAGAGATACAGCACAGACAGCACTTGGCGGTGGTTTAGCCACTGAAGAAGGTGCTAAAGCTGGTAAGTATGTAGGTCTAGGCCCAGTTGGTGAGTATAATGTTATTTGGCAGGAAGAGCCTACAGGTACTGAAGCTGTACTTAATGATCCTTTGATTAACGTAGCTGCTGCTTTTATTCCCGGCGGTACTCTTGCATTAACAGCGGCTAAAGGCGCTACAGGCGAAACACTAGACACAGGTGACTGGCTTACGCTAGGCATGGGTGGTTTGGAAATGGCAGGTGTTATTACTCCTCCTTCGACACCCGCTAATGGTATAGGGCCGGTAGATCAAGGTGTTGGCTTGTTTGGTACTACCTACAATCAAACTAAAGATATTCTTGAGACAGCTACCGCGCTTGGCGAAGGAAATGCTGCTGGTGCTTTGATTAAAGGTTTTGATTTAGCAACTCCTGCACTTGAAGCAATAGGTTTAGGGCCAGATATTTTTGATAACTCAGTAGTAGACTACGATGCTTTTAAAGAAGGTATTGAAGAATCTGCCTCTGCTCTTGCTAACGGTGAAAGTTTAGATGATGCTTTAAAAGCAGGCGTTATAGACTATGTTAGAGAAGACGATAATATTGATATTGGTGGCGTTAAAGAAATTGTTAAAGAAATTGGCAGAGAGCTTGACGATAACTTTTTCCAGCCTATCCTTAACTCCTTGCCTGAGTTTGACAATACTTTGCTTGACGGATTAAAGCAGTTTGGCAGAGAGTTTGATGATGAAGTTTTACAAGAAATTAAAGCAGGTGTTGAAGACTTTGCTCCTGAGATTGAGGACTTTGTACGTACAGTTGGTAGCGGTACTGAGGATGTAGTCAGAGCTGTTGGTCGAGGAACTGAAGATGTTGTTAAAGCTGTAGGCGGCGATGTAATAGACGCTCTTGGCCCAATAGGTTCTCAGTTAGAAGACATAGCTAGAGCCACTGGAAGCACTGTAGAAGATGTGCTTAAAGGTGTTGCTGGAGTAGGTGAGGATATTCTTGGCGGAGTAGAAGACGTAGGCGAAGATGTCTTAAATGCTTTAGGCCCGATAGGTTCTCAACTAGAAGATATAGCCAGAGCTACTGGCAGTACGGTTGAAGATGTTATTAAAGGTGTGGCTGATGTTGTCAGTCCTTTGGGCGCAGGTATTGAGGACGTTGTAAGAGCTACAGGTAGTGGACTGGAAGACGCTATTAGAGCTACAGGTAGTGAGCTAGAGGACTTTATACGACCTATTGGTTCAACAGTAGAAGACATTGCTAAAGCTACAGGAAGAACAGTAGGTGACGTTTTAGAAGGCGTAGCTGATCTTACTGGAGACTTAGGGTCTAACTTAGAAGATGCTATTAGAGAAGGTGGTAGCGCACTAGAGGACTTTATACGCCCGATTGGCTCAACCATTGAAGACATTGCTCGTGTTACTGGATCAACAACTGAAGACGTTCTTAAAGGTGTAGCAGCTGCCGGTGGTGAAATTATCGGTGAGATAGGTGAAGTAGGTGAGGACATATTAGATGCTCTTGGCCCACTAGGATCTACACTTGAAGACTTTGCAAGAGCTACTGGCTCTACGTTAGAAGATGTACTGAGAGATGTAGGTGGGTTAGGCGAAGACATCTTAGGTGGTGTAGCTGAACTAGGCAGTGATCTTGCAGGAGCTATTAGAGAATCCGGTAGTGGTCTTGAAGATTTTGTAAGAAGCACCGGTAGTTCCCTTGAAGATGTCGTAAGAGCTTCTGGTAGTACCTTAGAAGACTTAGTAAGAGAGTCAGGAAGCACCCTAGAAGACGTTGTAAGAGCTTCTGGCAGCACCTTAGAGGACATAGTAAGGGTTTCAGGAAGTGGCTTAGAAGACGTTGTAAGAGCCACAGGAAGCACAATGGAAGATTTGTTAAGAGTTACAGGCAGTTCCATTGAAGACGGCATAAGAGTCTTAGGCAGTGGCTTTGAAGATTTGCTTAAAGCAACAGGAAGTACCTTAGAGGATTTACTGAAGGCAGGCTTTGGTGGGTTGTCAGCCCAACAGGCAAGTCAAGCTGAAGCGGAACGTAGAGCACAGTTAGCAACAAGAACTACAGATAATTTGTTTGGACAAGATTTATTTAAATTTGATGTACAACAAACTCCTGAATATGATTTAGTACAATTACAAAAAAGGTATAAAGCATGACATATCTACAGCTAGTAAACAGTGTATTACGTAGATTACGAGAAGACGAGGTATCAACTGTAGATCAAAACAGTTATTCACGTTTGATAGGTGAGTTTGTTAATGAAGCTAAAGAAAGTGTAGAAAACAGTTGGGACTGGACTGGTCTACGGACTACGGTTGTTATCCCTACTGTCCAGTCTACTTATCTCTATACTATTGCTGATTCTCAGAATAAGATTAAAGTATTAAATGTTGTCAACGACACAGGCAACACGTTTATGTCAAGACGTGGCAGCAGTTGGATGCGTAATCTATTTTTAATACAAGATCCTCCAGAGAGTTCTCCACAGTATTACAATTTAAAGACGTTGGATGCTAACGGGGATAATGTGTTTGAAATTTATCCTATTCCTGACGGTGTGTATAATCTTAATTTTAGTATTGTTAAAAGAGAAGGTTACTTTACTGCTGACACTGATACCTTAAAAGTCCCTACACAGCCTGTGCTTCTACTAGCCACAGCATTAGCTGCTAGAGAGCGTGGAGAGACTGGTGGTACTTCAGCAGCGGAACAGTTTGGTTTAGCTGACAGAGCCATTGCAGATGCTATTGCATATGATGCTGCTCAACACCCTGACGAGACTATCTGGACGACTGTATAATGGCACAACAACTACAGAACATAACAATCTCAGCACCGGGATTCTTGGGTATTAACACTCAAGACTCTCCTATTGGTCTGAATCCTGCTTATGCTTCTATCGCTGACAACTGCGTTATTGACCAGCTAGGTAGAGTAGGAGCTAGGAAGGGTTATACAGTGGTTACCACTAACGGCCCTGCCGTACTAGGAACTAGCAGAGGAATCTGTTGTATCCTAGAGTTTATCAGCAGAGCTAACGTAACTACTGTATTCTCAGCAGGTAACAACAAGATATTCACAGGTACTACAACACTGGTTGAAGTGACGTTGCCCGCAGGCTACACAATTACTGAAGACAACTGGCAGATAGTATCCTTTAACAACAATGTTTATTTCTTTCAGGATAATCACGCTCCTTTGGTCAGCACTGCTGGCTCTACAACGCTTGCTTTGTTGACTTCTTCTGGAACAAATGTACCTCCAGAAGCTAACGCACTTATGGCTGGCTTTGGTAGACTCTGGGCTGCTAACACTGCTACAAACAAGTACACAGTTTACTGGAGTTCTTTACTAGCTGGTGATGAGTGGCATGGTGGATCAGCAGGCTCTATAGACTTAACAACCGTATGGCCTAATGGTTATGATGAAGTAGTGGCTATCGCTGAACACAATAACTTCTTGTTAGTGTTTGGTAAAAAGAATATACTTGTGTTTACGGGAGCAGATAGTCCTTCTTCAAATTTAACTTTGCATGACACAATTGAAGGCACGGGCTGTATTGCAAGAGATTCTATACAATCTACGGGTACTGATTTAATCTTCTTGTCAACTCGCGGCTTAATGTCATTACAAAGAATTATTCAGGAAAAGTCTTTACCGCTTAACGATGTAAGCAGAAACATCAGGACTGACTTACTTACTTACATATCACAGGAAGTAGAGTCTAATGGACACAGAGAAGCTATTAAATCTGTGTACAGCCCTATTGATGCTTTCTATTTACTGACGCTTCCAGAGAGTCAGGTTGTATATTGTTTTGATGTGAGAGCGCCACTTGAGAACGGCTCGTTCCGTGTAACAACTTGGTCAGTCTTAAATCCTTTAGGCTTCAGCATGTTTGCTGATGATGCTTTGTACATGGGTCGAGCAGAAGGTATTGTTAAGTACGGCGGTTACTTTGATAACACAACTCAATATCAAATGCGTTACTTTAGCAACCCCACGGACTTTGGTAGTCCTGCTAACTTAAAGTTTTTGAAGAAGTTTAACTTGACTATTATTGGTGGTCAAAGTACACCGACTACGCTTAACTGGGGCTATGACTATACTTCTGCTTATCAAAAGCAAGAGTTTACTTTTGGTTCTAGTAATATTGCAGAGTACGGGTTGACTGAATACAACACAGATGGAGAGTATTCAGCATCTATTATTATACAGACACCTAAAGTAAATAGCACTGGTAACGGTTCTGTGGTAACTGTAGGCATCGAAGCACAGATTAATAACGCTGCCTTTTCTATTCAAAAAATTGACATACACGCTCTATTAGGGAGACTTATCTAATGCCTGAACAGTTTAATAATCAACTCAGTATGACCGGCCCTCAAGGACAGCTAACCAACCAAGCTGGTTACTTTAATACACAGTTGCCACAGAATACAACAAATACTTCACCTCTTCAAAATCAAACGTTTTTGCCTTCTTTTCCTAACACAGGCTTAAGCACAGGCGAAGTAGCAGGCGGTCTTGCTTTAGGCGGTTTACTTGGTGGTAACTTTAACTTAAATGATATAATATCTGGTGCTGCTAATTACTACGGTGGGCAAGAAGGCATCAAAGCGGCTTATGGTGTAGGTCAAGCCGGTTTAGGTTTAGCAGAGCAGATGGGGCAACGTGCTTCGGAAGCTACACAATTTAAACCTTTTACTGTAACAACTAATTTAGGCAGAGCAGGCACTACTCCTGAAGGCGGCTTTACTTTAGAGCTTAGCCCAGAACAGCAAGCACTACAAACACAGCTCTTGGGTCAAGCAGGTAACTTGTTTAAACAGGTTGGTCAAGATCCAGCCACACAACAACAGGCTATCTATGAGCAGATTAGGCAAGCTCAAATGCCCGAAGAAGAACGTGAGCGTCTTCGTATGCAGGAAGGTTTGTTTGCTTCAGGACGTGGCGGTATACAAACGGCTCAGTACGGCGGCTCACCGGAACAATTTGCCTATGAAAAAGCTAGAGCTGAAGCGCAATCAGGAGCGTTATTACAAGCACGTAATCAAGCTTTGGCTGAACAAGCACAATCTCTTGAAAGTGCAACAGGTCTTTTAGGTTCGGGCTTTACTCCACAACGAGAAGCCCTACAAGCACTAGGCTACGGTACTGATTTAAGTAACATTGCAAGTACAGCGGCAGCACGAGGCGCAGGAACACAAGCTACTTTGGGTCAGGCTGGTTTAGAGTCTTACTTACAAGGCACACAGTTAGCTACTAACCTACAGCAACAACAAATGCAAAACTTACTAGCTTCTGCATTGGGTACCAGTACTGGAGGCGGTGGCATGCTAAGCGGAGGTAATCCCTTTACAAGTGGCGGTGTGATAGATGAAGCGTTTGACACACCTGATTGGCTTAAAAGTGTTGAAGATTATATAAAAGGTACTGGACTCTACGGTAGTTTGTTTAATAACTCTTCTACTCCAAACACTACAAATAGTCCGGGATATAATCCTTATGGGGGTGGAATATAATGGCACAGTTAGACTTACAAGGGCTCTTGGGCGGCCCTCTGCTTCCTACTGCTCAACCTGCTCAGACTTATGAACAAGCTATGATGCAACGTGGCGCACAGTATGGTCAAGGTTTACGTCAAGCTGCTGGTGGTTTGTTTGGTACTGACACACGTACACAACCGGAGAAAATACAAGAGGCAGCACAAGGTTTAAATTTAAACACCCCTGAAGGTTTGACTAACTTAGCAAGACTTCAACAGGCTTCCGGTGAATATGCCGCTGCTGCAAGGACAGCCAGTGCTGCAAGACAGCTTAGAGAAAACGCTTTAAAGAAAGGGGCCGAAGAAAAAAGTAGGGATAACATAGCTGCTGATCTTGAAAAAGCTGGTGATCCTGATACAGCAGCGTTAGTCAAGAATGGTGATTACAGTTTAGCTCAAGGAGCCAGTGTTCTTTCTCAGATACGTGGAGAAAACCGTAGAAAAGCTGATCAAAAACAAGAAAAGGAAGAAAAAAGCGCACAGTCTATTGACAATCAAATTTTAATTTTAAAAGAAAACGGGTTAATAGATTCCGACTTATTTGACAAAGTAAGAAACGGAGAGGTTAAAGGTCTTAACTCTACAGAATTTAATTCTCTTGTAAACCTTGAGTTAAAGGAACGTAACAACCCTGTTAAGTTTGATAACATCAAAGCGTATAACCTTGAAGACGGTACTCTTGTGTGGGGCGGTAGAATACAGTTGCCTAATAAAGCGCCAACCATGATGTATGAAGCAGGAGAAAATGCTGACGGTATTATGCAATATGAAGTTCTCCCTGCTACCGCTGAAACACCAAGTAAAGACGGAAAGAAATCAGGAACAACGTTTACAAGTGCTGATCGAAAAGCCGTGGAAGCGCGTATGTTATTATCACCTAAGAATGTAAAAGGTTTGCCAGACAATAAAGCTTGGTCAGATTTAGATGCTTTTACTCAAAACTCTCTAGCTAATAAAGCAGCTGTAAGAACTAACGAATTAGTAAATGAAGGCGAGCCTTTAGATAAAGCAAGAGACAAAGCAATTAAAGAAGTATTTTTAGATAACATTGTTGAAGTAGGTAGAAGTATACTAGGCAGCCCTCAGTACGGGTACGTTTCTCCTGAAATACCTGAGGTCAGAACTCAAGCTGATTATGACGCGCTGCCCTCAGGTGCTATTTATATCAATAACGGTCAAGAACACAGGAAGCCTTAAAATGCCAGATCAATTTGGTGGGATACCCATTGGACAGTCTGCAACAACAACGGATCAATTTGGCGGAATACCCGTTGGACAACCTGCAACAACAACACCACAAAGTAAAGTCGGTGAGATACCCGTTGGACAACCTACTGTAGAGCCGACATCTTATGTTGCTGAGCGTCCGCTGCCTGAGATGCTTTCCGTTACCCCTTTGGGTGGCGGGGGTGCAGGTGTTCAGCTTGCTTCTTACTTAGGCTACGGCCCTTACGGTGAAAAGAAAAGAGCTGTGCTTGGTGAGGCTGGAGAAGTAGAGATAACTAGAGCTGATGAAATAGCAGCTTCATACGACATGAACACCACGGACATTGAACGGTGGAACATGTCCTTACAAGCCTTAATGCCTACTCCTAGTTATCAAGACTCGGAAGGAAACTACTTAAATAGTTTACCCTTCTTTGCTAATCCTGCTGATTATAAAGTGGTGTCTCC
>Ga0209716_1002196_pt1 | contig 13145 bp, 10 predicted proteins | sample COGITO_mtgs_1205_FD_184811 | JGI IMG/M metagenome (GOLD analysis project Ga0209716, IMG submission 184811) | Pelagic marine microbial communities from North Sea - COGITO_mtgs_120531 (SPAdes) (version 2) | ecosystem: Environmental > Aquatic > Marine > Epipelagic ...
AATTATAATAAAGGAAAGATAAATAACACAGACCTATCTTTAGAATTAGACCTATCAAAAGTTAAATTAGACAGCGATAAATACATGATGGGCAAAGTCGACAACCAATCCAAAAAAGGTTTATTTAAAGTGTATAATAACCAAGATTCCTTGATAGGTGTAAGATTTTATCAAAATGATACATTAACGAGCAAAGGAAAATACAACAACTTTAATAAAAAAATTGGAAAATGGATATATTTCTGGGAAAATCAACAAATTAAAAAAGAAGGTTTATTTGAAATAAATAATAAAAAAGGAGAATGGAAATATTACTTCAAAAATGGCTATTTACAACAAAAAGGTGTTTACGTTAAAAATAAACCAAACGGTTTATGGGAATGGTGGTACGAAAATGGAGTAAAGAGAAGAACAGAAGAATACTTAAATGGTAGAGAAAACGGAGAAGTTAAAGAATATGACACACTTGGAAACTTGATAACACATGGAGAATATTCGTATGGAGAAAGAGAAGGTGATTGGTTTTATATAATTAATGACTATAAAGAAGAGGGAAAGTTTACAGGAGGAATGAAAACAGGTAAATGGAAAACAACTTATATTAATAAAAAGCAAATAAAATTTCAAGGAGAATATATTAATGATACACCCATAGGAAAACATACTTTTTATTTCCCTAATGGATTAATCAAAAAAGTAGGAAAATATAAAAACGGTTTAAAAAATGGTGAATGGATTTTGTATAACGAAAGAGGTGAAAAAAAAATATCATATCTATATAAAAGAGGAATTGAAATAAAGAGAGACGGAATAAAGATTAGAAAATGAAAAAGCTACTAATTATACTAGTTTTAATTTTTAGTATAAAATATATACATTCCAAAAACGCTCTAGTAAATATTAAAAATTTTGGTATTATATCTATAGGTAATGGACAAGAGTATTTAGGAAAACATAATTGGAAATTATCATTTAAAATAAAAGATAGCTTACATCTTTTTGAAATAAACAGTAAGGAAAATCAGAAGTTTATTTATTTTAATTTATCAAAAAATTTAAGTAGTAACCAACTTAACTATTTAGCTGAAAACACTTTAGAATATATAGTAAAAAAAAATAATAAAAATATTTTTTTGAAGGAACATTTAATGAGTTTTCAACCTCAAAATTTATTTGTTATTCTTAGAATGGAAAATAAAGAAAAACTAAATATAAAAGGAAAATTATTAGATAGTTATGCGGTAGAATATCAAGGAGATTATTATTATCTATTAAGATCTATTTTAGACAATAAACTTTTATGTTGGTATGTAATAAAAAATTCTAAAATAGTTAATATTCATACCGAATTTAATAATGTAAACCATCAAAAAACAGGAAGAATTACGGTTACTAATTTCAAAAACGATCAACCAGAATTTACTTTTGAATATTTAAATAATTCTGATGAAAAAATAATTACACTTGGAGAAAATTTTAAATTAATTAGTTTGATAAATTCACAAAAAACAGTACTCCCTAAAATCACAAAAAACATTAAGTATTTGGAATATAGAGGATACATATATAACCAACAGAAAAATAATGGGTGAAATATTTATCGTACCAACACCTATTGGAAATTTAGGAGATTTTACTTATCGCTCAACAGAAACCCTTATTCAGGTAGATAAAATTTACGCAGAAGACACCAGAACCAGTAAAAAATTATTAGATAAGTACGATATAAACACTCCACTATTTTCTTATCATCAGCATAACGAGCACAAAATTGTAGATACATTAATAAATGAAGTAAAAGATAAAAATTTAAGTATAGCTTTAATTTCAGACGCTGGAACTCCAGGAATTAGTGATCCTGGCTTTTTATTGGTTAATAAAGCAAAAGAAAATAATATTAATATTTTTTGTTTACCAGGAGCTACTTCCATAATACCAGCAATTGTTCAATCGGGATTTGCTACAGATGAATTTAGTTTTTACGGTTTTTTACCACACAAAAAAGGAAGAAAAAACAAACTACAAAACATTATAAATCAGACATCTACGATAATATTATTGGAATCACCACACAGATTATTAAAACTATTAAAAGAACTACATGATTTAATATCTAACAACAGAATGGTAAGTGTTTCAAGAGAGTTAACAAAAATACATGAAGAAAATATTCGAGGAACAGCAGAAGAATTACTTTTACATTTTAGTTCGAAAAAAGTAAAAGGGGAAATAGTAGTTATTATTGATAAAGCACCAAAGCAAAAAAAAAATGTTGGAATATAAACCCGAGGAGATAGAAAAAAAATGGCAAAAAAAATGGCTGAAAAATAAAACGTATCAAACATCTAATAATTATAAATTACCTAAATATTATGTATTAGACATGTTTCCTTATCCGTCAGGAGAAGGCCTTCACGTAGGTCATCCATTAGGATATATTGCTACGGACATTGTATCTAGATATAAAAAAAATTTAGGATTTAACGTTCTGCATCCCATGGGTTATGATTCATTTGGATTACCTGCAGAACAATATGCTATACAAACAGGAAAACACCCTGCGTTAACAACTGAAATTAACATCAAGAGATATAGACAACAACTAGACCGACTTGGTTTTAGTTATGATTGGAATAGAGAAATTAAAACATCCGAGCCAAAATTTTATAAATGGACTCAAAAGTTCTTTATAATGATGTTTAATTCTTGGTACGACAATAAAAGAAATAAAGCAAAAAAAATCACATCCTTAATAGAAAAGTTTAATCAATCAGGAACTAAAGACGTCAATGCTTCTGTAACAAAAAAACATTCTTTTTCTTCCGATGATTGGAAAAGTTTTAATGAAGTGAAAAGAGAAGAAGTGTTGATGAATTACAGAATTGCATATTTATCTGAAGGAACCGTAAATTGGTGCCCTAAATTAGGAACAGTGTTGGCAAATGATGAAGTTAAAGACGGATTATCTGAGCGAGGAGGCCATGTTGTAGAACAAAAAATAATGAAACAATGGAGTATAAGAATATCCGCTTACGCAGAACGTTTACTAAAAGGGTTAGAACAAGTAGAATTTTCAAAATCACTTAAAGAACAACAAAGGAACTGGATAGGGAAATCCAACGGAGCAACAGTTACTTTTAAAACACAAAATAATATTGACATTCATGTTTTTACTACAAGGTTAGAAACAATTTTTGGTGTAAGTTTTTTAGTGTTAGCACCAGAAAACAAGATAGTAAATAAAATAACTACAGAAGGTTTTAAAAGTAAAGTAGCTTTATATAAGCAAGAAACTCTAAAAAAATCAGAAAGACAGAGACTGGCCGATAAAACCAAACCAACAGGACAGTTTACAGGAGGATATGCCATCCATCCAATAACTAAAAAACAAATTCCTGTCTGGATAAGTGACTATGTACTTAACGATTATGGAACAGGATCTGTAATGGCTGTCCCTGCAGGCGACCAAAGAGATCACGACTTTGCAAAGGAATTCAAACTTGATATTCCAGAAATATTTGAAAACATAGATTGCTCAAAAAGTGCTTACATTGAAAAAAATACCAACCTAAAAAACTCTGATTTTTTAGATGGACTGAACATAATAAAAGCAGCTGAGAAGGTCAATCAACGAATGTTTAAAGACAACACAGCAGCACCAAAAGTTAATTATAGATTTAGAGACGCCATTTTTTCAAGACAAAGATATTGGGGAGAACCTTTTCCTGTTTATTACGATGGTTCAATCCCTAAAATAATAGAACAACAACAAGTATTACTACCAAAAATAAGTAAATTTTTACCCACAGAAGACGGCCAACCACCTTTAGCCAGAGCAAAAGAAAGCAGCTGGAGCACATTTAAAGGGGACAGGATGGAATACAACACCATGCCTGGTTGGGCGGGGTCATCTTGGTATTTTCTTAGGTTTATGGACCCTAGCAACGATAAAGAATTTGCAGCAGCAGAAAATTTAAAATATTGGAACCAAGTTGATTTGTATGTTGGCGGCGCAGAACACGCTGTAGGACACTTGTTGTATTCGAGATTTTGGACTAAATTTTTATACGACCATGAAAAAATTAGTTTTAATGAGCCGTTTAAAAAGCTGGTAAATCAAGGAATGATAGGTGGGCCGATTCATTTTATATTATTAAAAAAAGATAAAGTAAATAACAAATCGGTTTTCGTTGAAAACACATTAGAAAACAGAGAAAGCAGCTGTATTAAAATAGCTTGTCATATTGATTTTGTTTCGGAAGGAGGCACCAAAACAGCACACCTTAATAAAAAACAACTTGAAGGTTTCATAAAATGGAGACCTGAATATGAAAATGCTATTTTTAAAGTAAAGAAAACCAGCTTTACAGTAAAAGAAATATTAGCAAAAGAAAACGTCAAATTTAAATTGGTTACAGAGCAAGGAAAAATGTCTAAACGGTATTTTAACACCATAGACCCCGAGAAAATATGTGACGAATTTGGAGCAGACACCCTTAGGTGTTATGAGATGTTTTTAGGCCCTATAACAGAACATAAACCCTGGAATATCAACGGAATAAGCGGGGTTTATAATTATTTTAAAAAAACATGGAAACTAATACATGGGTTTACAGATAAAGAAGCTAGTCAGGAAGAATTAAAGCTACTTCATAAAACCATTAAAAAAATAACTGAAGATATTGATAGCTTATCTTTTAACACGGCGATATCCACGTTTATGATTACTACTAATGAGCTAATCAAGTTAAAGACAACTAGCAAGAAGGTTTTTAAAGATTTGTTGGTTTTACTATCTCCGTTTGCCCCTCATTTTACAGAAGAACTTTGGGAAACCTTAGGAAACACAGAATCGATTACCAAAGCACCGTGGCCTAAATACAATGAAAAATATTTGGTAGAAACGAATTACAGCTACCCTGTTTCTTTTAACGGTAAAATGAGATTTAAAATACAGTTAGGCCTAGATTTAGATAAAGACACAATAGAAGCTAAGGTGCTAAAAGACCCAAGAACAGAGGGTTATTTAGACTCAAAAACTCCTAAAAAAGTAATAGTAGTTCCAGGAAAAATAGTGAATATTGTTATTTAGGAGCGGGATTTAAAAAAATAAAATTCTAAATCTTCTTTGCTTATAATTTTTTTATAAAAAATTATAATTAAAAAAACACTAGAAGAAATACACGCATCGGCTATATTAAAAACAGGAGGAAAAACCTCTTCATTTGCAAGCCCAAATGGTGTCCAACTGGGCCAATAAAACACAAAATGTAACATATCGACGACACACCCCTCAAGTAAACCACCATACTGACCCGAAAAAAGAGTAGAAACACCGTTATATCCTACCCAATACTCAAAAACACGGTTCCACGTTGTTCCAGAATCAAAAATTAAACCGTAGAACAGGTTATCCAATAAGTTACCTAATGCACCTGCAAAAATTAAGGAAACTAAAATAATAAAACCCCAGTGAGCAGAAGTTTTAACCAGCTTGATGAGATATTTGCCGATAAAAAAAATGGCCACTAACCTAAAAACACCAAGAATATACTTGCTTATTACCCCGCCAAAAGAAAGCCCAAAAGCCATTCCGGGGTTTTCGACAAAATCTAAACGTAGCAACCCAAAGTCAAAGATGTTTTCTCCTAAATGAAAGGACGTCTTCACCCATATCTTAAGACCCTGGTCCAGAAATAAGACCAGTAAAATAACGAATAAAGGAAATAGTTTTTTAAACAAAGATAATTAGCTTTCCGCCATTTTAGCTTCAATACTTAGGGTGGCATGAGGAACTAACTTAAGCCGATCCTTATTAATTAATTTACCAGTTTTTCTACAGATGCCGTAAGTTTTGTTATTTATTCTATTAATGGCGTGCTCTAAGTTGGTAATAAATTTTTCAGTCCTAGCTGCTAGTTGAGCATTTTCTTCTCGCATTAGTGTTTCAGCACCATCTTCCATCATATTAAATGTACGACTGGTATCATTAGTTCCATGGTCGTCTTTATGTGAAAGAGAGCCCTTTAAAACCAGTAAATCTTCTTTAGCTTCTTTAAGTTTCTTTTCTATAATTATTCTGAACGCATCAAGTTCAGCATCTCCATATCGATTTTTCTCTTTTGCCATGGTGTTTATTTTAATTTTTCAATAACGTACTTAATATCATCATCTACAAAAACACTATCACCGTTAATGTTCTCCACAAAATCTAATGTTTTTGTAAGTGTTTCCGAGCAAATATAATTTAAATTGTTATTAATTGCGTTTTTTGTTTCGGGAGCTGCACAAACCAGTATTTTAATAAAATCACTTACCTCTAAACCAAGCTCTTTTCTTTTATTTTGAATTTTATTTACAAAATCTCTTGAAACGCCCTCTTCGAGGAGTTCATTGGTGAGCGAAATATCTAAAGCAACAGTAATTGTACCGTTTGTAGCTATTTCCCATCCAGGAACATCTGCAGTTGTTATTTCAACATCTTCAAGAGATAATTTTATCTCTTTATTTTCTAAAACAATACTAGAGCCATTATTTTTTTCAAAAAAAGCGATTTCTTCATTGGTCCATTTACTAACAGCTGCTGCAATTTCTTTCATGTTTTTACCATATTTAGGACCTAAAACTTTAAAATTTGCTTTTGCTTTTTTCTTTAGTAAAGAATTGTCCGAAGAAATAAATTCTATAGACTTCACATTTACTTCGTTAGTTATTATGTCCTTAACGTTCTTAAGAGCGTTTTCAAAATTGCTATTCAAAGTTGGTATTAACACTCTTTGAAGAGGCTGACGTACTTTTATTTGCGTTCTTTTACGAAGACTTAATATTAGGGATGAAACCTTTTGTGCAAGACTCATTTTTTCTTCCAAGGATTGATCTATTAAATCAGTCTTGGGACTAAGAAAATTAGTTAAATGAACAGAGTTATTTTCTCCAAGATCCTTAAAAAGGAAGTCGCTATAGAAAGGGGCAATAGGCGCCATTAGGACACAAACACTTTTTAGACAAGTAAAAAGCGTGTCGTATGCTGCTTTTTTATCTTCCGTAAACTCACCTACCCAAAATCTTTTTCTACACAGCCTAACGTACCAATTACTAAGATCGTCAATAACAAAAGATTGTATGAGCCTAGCCGCTTTAGTGGGTTCATAGTCCTGGTAAGCTGTGTCAACTTGCAGGTTTAGAGAGTTAACTTTTGAAAGAATCCACAGGTCTATTTCACTTAACGAGTTAGAAAAATTGTTTTCTGAATAAGAATATTTATCCAAATTAGCATATAAAGCGAAAAAGCTGTAAGTGTTAGACAGTGTTCCAAAAAACTTTCTAGTAACTTCTTCTATGCCTTGAAGATCAAATTTCAAATTATCCCAAGGTTGTGAGTTGGAAATCATATACCAACGAGTAGCATCTGCGCCATACTTTTCTAAGGTTTTAAAGGGGTCAACAGCATTTCCTAATCTTTTAGACATTTTTTGACCGTTTTTGTCTAAAACTAATCCGTTGGAAACAACATTTTTATATGCTACAGACTTCTTGGTCATAGTTGCTATCGCGTGAAGCGTATAGAACCACCCCCTTGTTTGATCTACTCCTTCGGCAATAAAATCTGCGGGGAAGGCCTCGTTATTGTCTATTAGCGCTTTATTTTCAAAAGGGTAATGCCACTGAGCAAAAGGCATAGAGCCAGAGTCAAACCAAACATCTATTAAATCAGCTTCTCTGTAAAGAGGTGTTCCATTCTTTGAAGAAAGTACCAGCTTATCAACGTAGCTTTTGTGCAGATCAAAAAATGTATAGTTTTTTTCTGAAAAGTCATTACTTAAAAAACTTTCAAGTGGGTTATGGTTCATATTACCCATTTTAATAGAATGTGAAATTTCTTTTTTTAACTCCTCCACAGAACCAATACATAAAACCTCTTTTGCGTCATCGCTTCTCCATATAGGTATAGGAATTCCCCAAAACCTCGATCTAGATAAATTCCAGTCGTTTGCGTTTTCCAGCCAATTTCCAAATCTACCTGATCCTGTTGAGGCGGGTTTCCAATTGACACTGTTGTTTAGAGTAACCATGTCTTTTTTAAATGCAGAAACTTTAATAAACCAAGAATCCAAGGGGTAGTATAAAACAGGCTTATCAGTTCTCCAGCAATGTGGGTATGAATGTTCGTACTTTTCAACTTTAAAAGCTTTGTTTTGCTCCTTAAGTTGAATAGCAATTTCAACATCTACAGATTTGGTGTTTTTTTCAATATTTTTATAATATTCGTTCTTAACAAACTTTCCACTAAGCTCTCCCAACCCATCAATAAAAGCGCCTTTAAGATTAACCAAAGGGACAAGATCACCAGACTTGTTTTTCACCAACATCGGCGGAATACCAGCGTCTTTAGCAACTTTAGCATCGTCAGCACCAAAGGTTGGAGCGATATGAACAATTCCGGTACCATCATCTGTTGATACAAAGTCGCCGTGAATTATTTTAAATGCCTTTTCAGGATTTTCAACAGGAAGGGATAGAGGCATCAATTGTTTATATTTTAAACCTTCTAAATCAGAACCTTTTAGCTTTTGTACAATTTTATAAAAAATTTGTTTTTTCCCCTCATCAACTTTATCAGAAATAGTGTAAGGCGCGGAAAAAACTTTTGAAACTAATTTCTCTGCTAAAACAACAGACATAGGCTCGTAGGTATACTGATTTTTAGTTTCTACAACAACATATTCAACACGTTTGTTAACCGCAAGTGCGGTGTTTGAAGGAAGCGTCCAGGGGGTAGTAGTCCAAGCAAGGAAGTAAATCTTGTTCTTTGTTTTAAAAAATTTAGCATCATTATTTTCCAATAAAAATTGAGCAGTAATAGAAGTGTCTTTTACATTTTTATAGCAACCAGGTTGGTTAATTTCATGAGAACTTAATCCGGTTCCAGCCATAGGTGAATAAGGTTGTACGGTATAGCCTTTATAGATTAACCCCTTTTTAAACGCCTCTTTTAGAAGCCACCAAACAGACTCAATATACTTATTTTCATAGGTAACATATGGGTTTTTAGTATCTACCCAATAACCCATTTTATGAGTAAGATCGTTCCAGACGTCCGTGTAGCGCATAACAGCACTTTTGCAGGCTTCATTGTATTCTTCTATGGAGATGCTTTTCCCAATGTCTTCTTTAGTAATCCCCAATTCTTTTTCTACCCCAAGTTCCACAGGCAAACCATGGGTATCCCAACCAGCTTTTCTGTTAACTTTATACCCTTTTAGAGTTTTGTACCTACAAAAAACATCTTTAATAGTCCTAGCCATAACGTGGTGAATTCCTGGTAAGCCATTGGATGAAGGAGGCCCCTCATAAAAAACAAAAGAAGGTCCGTTTTCACGAGAAGAAACACTTTTTTCAAAGGTTTTGTTTTCTGACCATTCTTCAAGAATAGAACTTGCAATAGCGGATAGGTTTAAGCCTTTTCTTTGGTTATACTTATTCATAATACTTACCGATTAAATTTTAGACTTAAATCTATTTTTTTATGACTGTGAAAAATTTCTTTTTTCTTTCTGTTGGATCTTAATTTTTTTTGCTTTTCTAAAGGCATATTAAAGACACTAATACATTCCGGAGAACAACACCCCTGGTTACTTTCTACGCAGTTTTCACACTGTATAAACAGCAAATTACAATTCAAGTTGGAGCAATTGGTGTGGTGGTCCGAAGAACTACCACATTGATGACAATTACTAACAACGTCATCAGAAATACGCTCGCCTAGTCTGTCGTCAAAAACAAAGTTTTTTCCTTTAAATTTATTTTCTAAACCATTTTCTCTAACGGTTTTTGTATAATTAATGATTCCACCATTTAACTGATTAACACTTTTAAAACCTTTGTGTTTTAAATATGCAGAAGCTTTCTCGCATCGTATCCCCCCGGTACAATACAAAAGTATTTCTTCTTTCTCTTTGCCTTTTAGAAGATCTATTACCATCGGAAGCTCTTCTCTAAACGTAACAGATTGCGGCAAAACGGCACCGCTAAAATGCCCAACTTCACTTTCGTAATGATTTCTCATGTCTACAACGACAGCGCCCTTTTCCATTTTTTTATTCCAATCAGCTGCACCTAGCTTGTTACCAATATTGGTCAAATCAAATTCCCCATCCTTTAGTCCATCAGCAACTATTTGGTCTTTAACCTTTACAGTTAGCTTATAAAAAGATTGCTTTTCGGAGTTAAACCCTTGTTTGAAAGGAATATTTTTAAACATTAAAATAGCATCCACAGTATGTCTGTATTCACTTACATGGTGTTCAGGAACAGAAACCTGAGCGTTTATCCCTTCTTTAGCGATATAAACCCTTCCCAAAACACCTAACTTGGACCATTCAGAAAATAAAAAATCTCGCAATTTATCAACGCCTTTAATTTCTACATATTTGTAAAAAGAAAGAACAGTTCTTTTGAACAGCTCTTTAGACAAAACGTTGTTTGCAGAAATGCGATTTAATTTATTATGTGTGATGTCTTTAACCAAGTTGATGGAGTAAGTTTTAAGAATGCAAAAATATAAATTCCTGTTTAATTAGTTTAATTTTATAGAGTGATAATATCAAAATAAAGCAAGTGCTTCTTACAGAAAGAATATTTAATCATCAAATTACATTACTATCAGCTGTTTTATTTGCTGTTTTAGTATTAAACATATGTATTAAAAACAGACCTATACTTTTAAAAAGCCTAATACTTGCTCATGCAAGAAAGATGCATTTTAAATACGTTTACAACAACATTAAAGACCAGGTAATCACTGTTTTGTTTTGGCTTTCCATCGTTTTACAGTTAATTTTTTTATCTATTTACCTCTTGGAAGCGAATAAGTTTTCGATATTAATTATTTTAATTTATTTAGCCTTAATCTTAGTAAAAAGATCTTCTTTTTTTCTCTCAGAGAAAATTTTTCAAACCCCTAGCTTAATAAAAACCCATTTGGTTTCATTTATTATCATGGTTATTCATATAGGCTGGTTAACTATTCCCATACTGCTAATTAAAATAATACACTTTAAATCCTTGTCTGTTGACTTTGTAAAAAGTATAAACGCAGTTTTTTTTCTGGTCATTTTTATATACATGTTGCTGAGGCTAATCAATTTTGTTTGGATGAACAGAAAGGTGAAAATTTCTTTTTTACACATAATTTTTTACCTTTGCACACTTGAAATTTTACCCTTAGGAATTATTTCATGCTTTCTAGTTAGTTGAAAGAAATTTAGTATTTAACTTTTAAAATAGGTATAATGAATATTAAATCCATACTAGTTTCACAGCCGAAACCAAAAAATGATAAAAACCCATTTCATGATTTGGCCAGCAAACATTCGCTTAAAGTAGACTTTAGGCCTTTTATTCATGTTGAAGGTGTTGCTTCTAAAGACTTTAGACAACAAAGAATTGATTTAAGCAGTTATTCAGCCGTTATTTTTACATCCAGAATGGCCATAGATCACTATTTTAGAATAGCTAAAGAAACAAGATTTACAGTACCTGATCAAATGAAATATTTTTGCGTATCAGAAGCTGTTGCGTATTACCTCCAAAATTATGTTGTTTATAGAAAGAGGAAAATATTCCATGGAAAACAAACGTTCAAAGATTTAATGGAGTTAGTTATCAAGCACAATGGTGAAAAATATTTAGTTCCTTGTTCAGATATCCAAAGGAAAAACATTCCAGATCAATTAGAAAAAAATCAAATAAAGTTTAAAAATGCAACACTTTACAATACTGTTTGCAGTGACTTATCTGATTTAAAAGACGTAAAGTATGACATTTTGGTTTTTTACAGTCCATCAGGAATACAGTCGTTAATTAAAAATTTTCCAAACTTCGAGCAAAAAAACACAAAAATAGCAGCTTTTGGGCAAACAACTGTTCAAGCAGCCGAAAACGCGGGATTACGAATAGACATTAAGGCCCCCATGCCGGGAATACCCTCCATGACAATGGCTATTGAAAAATTTATTAAAGCAGATAAAGAACAGTAACAACGATTTCTTTTAATTATTTTAGTGCTTTATAAATGTTAAACAAAAAGCATATTCTAAGTAACAGAGAGACCATTTCTTTGTTGTTTCAAACAGGAAAAAAGGTATCTAACAAAAACTTAACATTTGTTTCCTTAGACAACCAGTGCTTTTCTATTATGTTCTCGGTCTCTAAAAGAAAGATATCAAAAGCTGTAAGTAGAAATAAAATAAAACGCCAAATGCGCGCAATATATTTAAAAAATTATGAGTTATTTACAAAGACAAAACAACCTAAAGCCATGAGCTTTGTTTATTTTGGAAACGAAAAAGTGGAATACAAAAACTTAGAAAAAGGCATGATTTCCCTTGCAAGAAAAAGCCAAATAGAATGAGAGTATTAAAAATCGCAGCAGCTTTAGCTTTATGTGCGGGATTAACGTCTAGTCAAAAAACAGACGCCGATTACTTTGAGATAAGTAAAAACTTAAAGTTAATGTCTTCTATTTATGAAAAAATAAACACCCATTATGTAGACGAAGTTTTACCCGGTAGAGTAATGAAAAAAGGCATTGACGCCATGTTGAAATCCTTGGACCCTTACACGGTCTATATTTCAGAAGAACAAATAGAAGATTTCAGATTTGCCACCACCGGAGAATATGGAGGAATAGGAGCAACAATTAAAAAGAGAAACAATAAAACGATAGTTTCTGAACTTTATGAAAATTCACCAGCAAGTAAAAATGGCTTAATACCAGGAGATGAAATAGTGTCAATTGACGATATTTTAGTGGAAGAAAAGTCTTTAGAAGAGGTAGGTAATCTTTTAAAAGGCCCAGCAGCATCTGTGTTACAGATAAAAATAATAAGAGACAAAACAGAAACCATAAAAGAAGTTACAAGAGAAAAAATACAAATACCTGCTGTTAATTTTTCAAAAAAAATAAATGAAAGCACTGGACATATAAAACTCACCTCATTTACAAGTACTGCTGCGTTGGAATTTAAAACGGCATTAACAGACTTACAAAAAAATAAAATTAAAAGCTTAATAATTGATCTAAGATCTAACGGTGGAGGACTTCTAAACGAAGCAGTAAAAATTGTTAATTTCTTTATTCCTAA
>Ga0209716_1002201_pt1 | contig 13127 bp, 14 predicted proteins | sample COGITO_mtgs_1205_FD_184811 | JGI IMG/M metagenome (GOLD analysis project Ga0209716, IMG submission 184811) | Pelagic marine microbial communities from North Sea - COGITO_mtgs_120531 (SPAdes) (version 2) | ecosystem: Environmental > Aquatic > Marine > Epipelagic ...
AGGGCAAGTGTTATTGGTGTCGGTGTGACCATGACAGGCAATATCGCGTTTACGGGTAATGGTGGTATCACGACTAAGATAGGCGGAACAACAGCCACCGGTAATATTGATATTGGGCGATCAAGTAAGTCACAAACAATGAATTTAAGTTCTTTTAGTGACACGGAAAGTGGCCAGGCAAAAGTTGTAAATATTGCAACGAAGGGTTTAAGTAGTTCAGTACGTACAGTTAATATTGCAAGTGACAGTATTACTGGAGTGACAACTACTGTCAATATGGGTAACCCGAATAACGCAGCTGTAAGTACTATTCTAATGAGTGGCTCGTTAGAGGTTAATCCGGGATCAGTAGGTCGTACAACTATAATTGGTGGAACAGAACAGACCGGTGCGATGACGTTTGGTCGAAGTACTGCATCACAGACGATTAACATAGGTACTGGAATCACCGCTAGTGGCGCAACCAAAACAATTAATATTGGAACAGCTGGTGCATCATCTTCAACGACCGCTATTAATATTGGTAACACATCTTCAAGCACATCAACACTTTCACTTATTGCTCGTGATATTCAGATACCTGAAGGGATAGTAACCTTTAAGTCAGATGGTGTCAATGTAGCTACGTATGATCAGATTGCAGAATTTCAAGCCAAAGTAGGTACCGACACTTTTAATATTGCCGGTAAGATGGCGTTATTTGGTGTTTCAAGCGCACCATCAAGATTTGTCTTAGGGTTTGGCAATGCCGGCATGACATTCTTTGATGGGTTCGGATCAAAATACGTACAGCCAGCTAACGCAGATACTGGATTAACTACTGATGATGTTTGTCATTTTGGTTCAGCCTCAACAAGATGGGATATTGGTTATTTTGCTGGTGGAACAACAACCACCTCTGATGGAACTGAAAAACAAGATATTGAAGAGTTGACTGATGCTGAGGAACGAGTTGCTATTGCTGCAAAGGGATTGCTTAGAAAATATAGATGGAAAAAAGCGGTTGAAGCGAAAGGTGATAACGCTCGTATTCACTTTGGTATCATTGCTCAAGATTTAAAAAGTGCATTTATAGCTGAAGGATTAGATGCTCACCGATATGGAATGTTTATGAGTGACACTTGGTATGATATCGGAGACGGGGTCGCATATCCGTCATTAGATGATATTCCGGAAGATCAACGTGCAGGAGCAACTGAAAAAACAAGATTAGGTATTAGATACGAGCAATTGCTTGCATTTATTATATCTGCACTATAGAACAAGACACATATAAATAAAGCTATAATACATAAAGTATAGGAAAAAAACATGGCCAAGCCAAATTCAAGACCGACATTAATTAAATACTGCAAGCGTGCTTTAGGTTGGCCTGTAGTAGAAATTAATGTTGATGATGATCAAGTAGAGGATCGTATAGACGAAGCCTTACAATTCTATCAAGAGTATCATGATGATGCAATTGAAAAGGTATTCTTAAAACATCAAATCACTCAAGATGATGTTGATAACGGCAAGCTAGCTAATCCTGTAGGTATTACAATTGCGGCCGGTATCACGAGTATTACGAAAGTATTTAACATAAGCGATGCTGCTGGTAGTTCTGCAAATATGTTTAACTTTGATTATCAGATGAGATTAAACGATTTGTATAATGTAAACTATAGTACTGGTTTGCTCGATTACGCTATGACAAGAATGCACTATGAAATGTGGGAATTTCTTGCAGATGATGACAATAAACAGTTTGAATTTAAACGTCATCGTAATAGTATTATTATGCACATGGATTGGGACGAGGTTTCAGTCGGTGATTACTTAATATTTGAAGCGTATCGTATACTTGATCCTTCTACATATACTGATGTCTATAATGACTACTATTTAAAACGATATGCCACGGCTCTTATTAAGCAGCAATGGGGTGTTAATCTTTCTAAGTTTGAAGGTATGGTTATGCCAGGTGGTGTAACATTTAACGGCCGACAGATATTTGAAGATGCAAGGGAAGAGCTAGAGAAACTCACAGAAGAAGCGAGATTAAATTGGGAAATGCCAATTGATTTCTATACGGGATAATATATATGCCACGTAATGTATACTTTAGTCAAGCCGTTAAGTCAGAACAGAATCTATACGAAGATTTAATTATTGAATCTTTAAAGATCTTCGGTCAAGACGCCTATTACTTGCCTAGAACACTCGTAAATCGAGATGAAATCTTTGGTGAATCAGCGTCATCTAAATTTGACGATGCCTATATGATTGAAACATATATCGAAAACACAGATGGATTTGAAGGTGACGGAGATTTATATAGTAAGTTTGGTCTTGAGATAAGAGACGAAGCTACGTTTATTATATCTCGTAGACAATGGCAAAGGTTTATTGGTACTCATTATAGCAATACAACATACCCAAAACCTGATGAAGGTGATTTACTTTATCTTCCATTAAGTAATAGTTTCTTTGAGATTAAGTTTGTTGAAGAAGAGCAGCCATTCTATCAATTATCTAACTTACCAGTTTATAAAATGAATTGCGCTCTCTTTGAATATAATGACGAGAATATGGATACTGGTGTTGCGACAATTGACGCGACTGAAGCTAAGAACGCATATCAAGTTACATTAAATGTTAGTGTTACAGGTGGTAATCATTTCTCCATTGGTGAGACTGTTACACAAACTGTAGCAACTGGGATTACAGTCTTTGGCGAAGTGCAAACAATTATAAAAACATCAGACAATGCTGCAACAATATCTGTATCTAATATCGGTACCAAAGATACAACAAACGCTGCGACTGCTACAGACTCGTTTAGAGACTTCTTACTTACTTCTGGATCGGCTGGATTCTCTACTAATCTTGTTGGTTCTGAAACAGGGTTTACATGTGCACTTACTAATATACTATTAGGCCAGTCTTTCCCAGATGATGCACAAGCTAAGAATTTCCAGATTGAAACTGTAGCTGATAACTTTATTGACTTCTCCGAATCTAATCCATTCGGTGATCCATCGGAGACCTATTAATGTTTGGTTCACATTTCTATCATGCTACAGTTCGTAAATCCGTTGCCGTTTTTGGCACTATATTTAATAATATAAAAGTTGCTCGTAAGAAAGGTGATGGTTCTCTTATTAATCAAATTAAAGTGCCATTATCTTATGGACCTAAACAGAAGTTTCTATCAAGATTAGATTCTGAAACTGGCCAAGATGCATCAATAGCAATTAAGCTTCCTCGAATGGGTTTTGAAATAACTGGTATAGAATTAGATACATCTAAAAAACTATCTAAAAGAGCTCAGATCATTGAGCCGGGAACAACTGGTACAACTACTCAGCGTAATTCAATAAAGCAATTTGCGCCGTATGATATCAATATGCAATTAAATATTATGGCAAAGAATCAAGATGATGGTTTACAGATTCTTGAGCAAATACTACCTTATTTCCAACCTGAGTATACAGTATCAATTAAACCAGTTGATGATTTTACTTCGTTTAAACAGGATGTGCCTATTATATTAAACAGTGTATCATTCGACGATCAGTATGAAGGCGATTATAATAGTCGAAGAGTATTAATTTATACATTAGACTTTACGATGAAGATGTCATTCTATGGCCCAGCTACTACTAGTAAGGTTATTAGAGAAGTTAATATTGACTTCAGTCAAAGTGCCGGCAGTACAAATAATATATCTGAAATGGATATAAGTATAGGTAATAATGATACCGAATCATCATTTACAGTAACTACTTCTATTGATAACACAGACTTTGAGTAATTATTTATGATTGATAAAAAAGATGCATTTAAACAGTCTCTCGAAAAGAATCTACCAGTAGAAGCAAAGAATGCTGCGCTAGATAAAGAACTACGTTCAAAGAAAGATATAAATGACGATTATACTTTCTCGAGAGATACTTACAAAGATCTTATAAGTACAGGTATGGGATCATTAGATGCACTTGCCGATATAGCTCGTGAATCAGAACACCCTCGAGCATTTGAAGTATTATCAAAATCAATTAAAGATATTGGTGACGTGACTGATAAGCTGATGACATTACAGAAGAACAAACAAGATTTAGTTGGAAAAAAAGAAGAAGCAGGTAAAGTAACAAACAATAATATGTTTATAGGTAGCACTACTGATTTACAGCGGATGCTCTTAAACAATAATGAAAAAGTGATTGATGCCGATAAAGAATAACACATTAACTGATGGTGATATCAGAAAGGCCGAAGATATTATTGATGCTTTAATTAATAATGGCTATATCGATATTAGTGAAAGAGATGCAAAAATATTAGAATATTTGTCAAATAATGCCAATGTAAAGAATGCAAATGTATAAATAATATTATACAGGAGGACATTCTATGACCATATATCACATGCATCATATAGTACCAAAACACATAGGCGGAACAGATGATTCGTCTAACTTAGTAAAACTTACAATAGAAGAACATGCAGAAGCACATCGTAAATTATATGAAGAATCTGGGAGATGGCAAGATAGATTAGCTTGGTTATCTCTTAGTAAACAGATCGACAAAGGTGAAATACATAGAATGAAAGCAAGTGAAGCTAATAAAGGGCCAAGGGCTGGAAGAAAGCTTGAAGCTACTTTAGAAAATGTTATTAAAGCTACTGAGGCTTGGACTGGTCAAAACCATACTGAAGAGACTAAGCGTAGAATATCAGAGTCTAATAAAGAATATTGGGGTAATCAAAAAGAGCGCCCGTGGCAATATCATAGCTCTTTTAAAATTGAAGGCATAGAATATACTGGATTAAAAATGATTGTTGAAAAGTATGATGTGAGTCGGCAGACTGTTTATAATCGATGCAATTCTGATAAGTTTCCTGAATGGGAAAAGTCATAAGTGTCAATGATAACCAATGAGAAGACTTCTTACCTCGGTAACCCACAGGTCAAACGAGATGGTGTTGAAGCCGAGTTTACGTTAGAAGAAATCAAAGAATATCAGAAATGTATGCATAATCCCGCATACTTCGTTGAAACTTATGTGATGATAATATCACTTGATGACGGCTTAGTGCCGTTTAATCTATATGACTATCAACGTAATATGTTTAAGCATTTTAATGACAATCGATTCTCAATCGTATTAGCATGTAGACAGTCTGGTAAATCAATATCATCAGTAGGTTATCTATTGTGGTATGCAATATTCCATCCTGAAAAGACTATTGCTATACTTGCAAACAAAGGTGCTACTGCGAGAGAAATGTTGGCTCGAGTTACTCTTATGCTAGAGAACTTACCATTCTTTTTGCAGCCAGGATGTAAAGCATTAAACAAAGGTTCTATAGAGTTTAGCAATAACTCAAAGATTATTGCAGCAGCTACGTCTGGTAGTTCTATTCGTGGTTTATCTATTAACTTATTGTTTCTTGATGAGTTTGCGTTTATTGATAACGATGCTACGTTCTATACATCAACATATCCTGTTGTATCATCCGGTAGAGATACAAAGATTATTATTACTTCCACAGCAAATGGTATTGGTAATGTGTATCATAAACTATGGGAAGGCGCGGTTACTGAAACAAATGAATTTAAACCATTTAGAGTTGATTGGTGGGATGTTCCAGGTCGAGATGAGAAGTGGAAAAAGCAAACAATTGCTAACACTTCGCAGATACAGTTTGATCAGGAATTTGGTAATACCTTTCAAGGAAGAGGTAATACACTTATAAGTTCAGATACTTTATTAAACCAAAAAGCAAAAGATCCAATATATGTACAAGAAAACGCATACGTATATGAGAGGCCGACAGATGGTCATAATTATATAATGATAGTCGATGTTGCAAAGGGAAGAGGACAAGATTACTCTACGTTTAATATTATTGACACGTCATGTGAACCATTCCAACAGGTTGCAACGTTTAGAGATAATAACATATCTCCTTTGCTATTTCCAGACGTAATATATAAATACGCAATGTCATATAATGAAGCATACGTGATTGTCGAATCAAATGATCAGGGCGCAGTCGTATGTAATGGCTTATATTATGATTTAGAGTATGAGAATCTATTCGTAGAATCTACTATTAAATCTGGTGCGATTGGTGCAACTATGACTAAACGTGTAAAGCGTATTGGTTGTTCTACCTTAAAAGATTTCATAGAACAAAAGAAATTAAACATTGTTGATGCAAATACTATTATTGAAATGAGTACCTTCGAAGCAAGAGGTAATTCATTCCAAGCATCAAATAATAACCATGATGATTTAATAATGAACTTAGTTATGTTTGCATGGTTCGCAACAACTGATATATTCAATGGTATTACTGATATCGATATGAAGAATATGTTATATAGAGAACAATTAAAAGCAATACAAGATGATCTACTGCCCTTCGGGTTTATTAGTAACCCTGTTATTGAAGAGGCGGTGATTGAAGTCGATGATAACGGTGAACAGTGGATTGTGCAAGATCGAGTAGGCCATTAAGACCAAAACTTCAATTATTATAAATAATAGTAATTGAGAATAATTCGTATTATGTATACACACACTATTATAACCTTTGAGAGGAAATAAAAAATGGCATTTCAAGTCTCACCCGGTGTCGAGGTAAAGGAAATCGACGCAACAAATGTGATTCCTGCAGTATCTACCAGTATTGGTGGCTCAGCAGGCGTTTTCACAAAGGGTCCCGTAGATCAAGCTACAACTGTTAGTTCAGAAAAGCAGTTAGTAGAAATCTTTGGTGAACCTACCGCAGCAACATTTAAGTATTTTGGACCAATGGCCGCATTTTTGCAGTACGGTAATGCATTGAAAGTTGTACGAGCAGTTGGATCAGGCGCATTAAACGCATGTTCTACTGGCGCAACTGCACAACTTGTTAAAAATAAAGACGATTATGATTCTAAAACATTTGCATCTTCTGCAGGTAATTTTATTGCGCAATCTCCTGGTGTACTAGGTAATGCGTTAGAAGTACAAGCTTGTCTTGCAAACGCGACCTCATTTGCCGCATGGACACATGCTGCTCTGTTTGATCGCGCTCCTGCTACATCAAACTTTGCTGTGTCAAAAGGTAATTCAGATGCTGCTGACGAAATTCACATTGCAGTAATTGATAAAACTGGCGAAATCACTGGAGTTCCTGGAACAGTTTTAGAAACATACGAAGCCCTAAGTCAAGGTACAAATGCTAAAAACGATGATGGTTCTAGTAACTTCTTTAAAGATGTCATTAATAATAAATCTCAATATATCTTCATAGGTTATATTGGTAGTACATGGCTTGGCGGTAAAGCTGCACAACCTGCTGCTATTACACAATCAAGTACTTCCTATACTGCATCTGAAGATACCGGCCCACAAGTTACATCTGGCCAGTTTCAAGCTCTTCAAGCTGGAGCTGATGGTAGTGCTACAAGCGCAAATGTCGCGACTGCTCTTGACGTACTAGCTGATGCTGAAACAATCGATGTTAATCTTCTATTCGCTGCTGCCGATTTAACAACTGATTCCGCAGTATTGGCAGTTAAGCTTCAAGCAATTGCTTCAACACGTAAAGATTGTCTTGCTTTCGTATCTCCTCCAGTTTCTTTGACAGACGGTACTAGTACAATTTCTGCAACTACAATTGCTGCAGATGCTACTATGTCTGGTCGTAATTCATCGTATGTTGTATTAGATTCAACTTCTGTTAAAGTATATGACAAGTATACTGATTCATACCGATTCATTAATGCTTCTGGTCATATAGCCGGTCTTTGTGCTAATACTGATCGTGTTGCTGATGCTTGGTTCTCACCAGCTGGTGAAACTCGTGGTCAACTTCTTGGAGTAACCAAACTAGGTTTCAATCCTAGTAAAACTGATCGTGATACACTTTATAAAGCTAGTATCAACCCACTCGTTTCATTCCCGGGACAAGGTACTATGTTGTTTGGTGATAAGACTTCGCAATTCCGTGCTTCTGCATTCGATCGAATCAATGTTCGTCGATTGTTTATTGTTTTGGAAAAAGCCATTTCGACTGCTTCTAAAAGCATGCTCTTCGAATTCAATGATGAATTTACACGAGCTAACTTCCGTAACATGGTAGAACCATTCTTGCGTGATGTTAAGGGCCGTCGTGGTATTACTGATTTCTTAGTAATCTGTGATGAAACAAATAACACTGGTAATGTTGTTGATAGTAACCAATTCGTTGCTGACATATTCATTAAACCAGCTCGATCAATTAACTTTATTAAATTGAACTTCATCGCCACTCGTACTGGTGTTGAGTTTAGTGAAATTGCTGGACAATAGGAGTAAATAAAAATGGCTATTTTAGGCGTAGATGACTTTAAGTCAAAACTAACGGGAGGCGGCGCTCGCGCCAACATGTTCAAAGTAACATGTAACTTTCCTGGATACGCACAAGGTGATGTAGAACTTACATCATTCTTGTGTAAAGGTGCTCAGTTACCAGCATCGATTATCGCTCCAATTGAAGTACCTTTCCGAGGTCGTAAATTGGTAATTGCTGGTGATCGAAGCTTCGAACCTTGGAGCATTACGGTAATCAATGATTCTGAGTTTAGTGTAAGAAATGCATTTGAGCGATGGATGAATGGTATTAATCAGCATAACAATAATGAAGGTCTTGTTGATCCTGTTGAATATCAAGCTGATATGATTGTTGAACAATTGCGTCGTGATGGCAGCGTGTCAAAACGTTACGATTTCCGTGGCACTTGGCCAACGAATGTATCTGCGATCGACGTTAACTATGATACAGAAAATACTATCGAAGAGTTCACGGTTGAGCTACAAGTTCAATACTGGGAATCAGATACCACTTCTTAATTGGTGTATAAATAGTAGTATGAGGGGGAATATTCCCCTTCATATTTACTATGAGGATTATAAGACATGGCTGAACTATTTGGCTTTGAGATAAAAAGAAAAGACGGTAAAAGTGCTGAAAAACCTTCAATAAAAACCTTTGTGCCAGATACAGAATCTGATGGTGCTGGGGTTATTAAAGCTGGTGGTCATTTTGGTTCATATATCGATCTTGATGGCAATAACGCAAGAAATGAGGCGGACTTAATTATTAAGTACCGTGATATTGCGTCGCATCCTGAATGTGATTCAGCCATTGAAGACATTGTTAATGACGCAATCATTGGAGATTATGATTCATCTCCTGTAAATGTCGTATTAGATAAAGTAGATACTTCTGATGCTATTAAAGAAACGATCAGAAGCGAATTCGATACCATTTTGGCTATGTTAAACTTTAGTCAACATGGTCATGATATATTCAAAAAATGGTATGTTGATGGCCGATTGCCATATCATATTGTTATTGATACAAATAACCCTAAAAAGGGTATTCAGGATCTAAGATATATTGATCCTATTATGCTTCGTAAGATTAAAGAAGTCACAGAAGAAAAAGATCCTAAAACTGGTGCGCTTCTTGTTAGAAAATCAAATGAATTCTTTATGTACTCCGATCCTAATGCACAAAGTGATGTTGGTGGTCGTACAGAAGCACTAAAGATTCATAAGGATTCAATTGCATATTGCACGTCAGGTATGCTAGATCCATCACGAACAAGGATTCTTTCATACTTACAGAAAGCAGTTAAACCAGTTAATCAGCTTCGTATGATGGAAGATTCATTAGTAATCTATCGTATATCACGTGCACCAGAACGAAGAATTTTTTATATTGATGTTGGTAACCTACCGAAAGGTAAAGCTGAAGAATACCTAAAAGGTATTATGAATCAATATCGTAATAAACTTGTATACGATGCAAGCACCGGTAACCTTAAAGACGATAAGAAGCATATGTCAATGCTGGAAGATTTTTTCTTACCACGTCGAGAAGGTGGTAAAGGTACGGAGATTACGACATTACCAGGTGGTGAAAACCTTGGTCAGATTGATGATATTCTGTACTTCCAGAAGAAACTGTTTAAAGCTTTGAATGTACCACTAGGTCGTTTAGAATCAGATACTGGATTCTCACTAGGCAGATCATCTGAGATCAACAGGGAAGAAGTTAAGTTTAAGAAGTTTATTGATAAACTAAGAATGAGATTCTCTGATATATTCATGCAGCTACTTAAAACTCAGCTTATTCTAAAGGGTATTATCACCTCACAAGATTGGGATGAATGGAAAGAAGATATTAACTTTGATTTTATTGAAGATAACTACTTCTCAGAGTTAAAGGAGTCTGAAATGATTCAACAGCGATTTGGTATGATGAGAGATATAGAAGACTATATTGGTAAGTATGTATCTCATCAATGGGTACTTAAAAATATTCTTCGACAAACTGAAGAAGAAATATTACAGATGCAGAAGGAAATCGCTGATGAAGGCGGTGGTCCAGATGCTGAAGACGAAGACGAATAACTGTAGAAATTTAAAATAGTATAAATATATAATACACAAGAGGATATTATGGACATAGTAGAATTAATTGATAACATTCAACAAGGTGATAATGTTGGCGCAAAAAGAGAATTTGATACTGTAATGGGTCAAAAGCTTACTGCCGCTTTAGATGCAAGAAAGATTGAAATTGCATCAACATTAGGTCAACCAGAACAAACAGAAGAAGAATAATATGTTAACATTTGCCGAGCTTCGAGAAGCAATCAAACTATCATCTGGCGAAAAGCAAATTAAAAAGCTTAAAGCTGGTAAGAAGAAGAAGATTGATCTTGTAATCACACAAAAGGGTAATAAGTTTGCTGTATATGTTAATGGCGATCAGCTCGACGATTCTTTTAAGAGTGCTAAGGAAGCTGAAAAGAATGCAAATGACTTCATTAAACTTATGGGCGAGGAACTCGAAAAATGAAATTAATATCTGAGTATCATGATAGTAACCTGCAGGTTATTAGTGAAGAAAGAAAAGACGGTAAGAAAGAATACGTTATTGAAGGTGTATTCATGCAAGCCGATAAAGCAAATAGAAATGGACGCATTTATGAGAAAAGCATCTTAGAAGCTGCTGTAAATAAATACGTTAAAGAGCAAGTTGAAACTGGTCGTGCTGTTGGTGAGTTAAATCACCCTGATGGACCTGGTATTAACTTGGATAAAGTTTCACATAAGATCACTGAACTTCGTTTTGAAGGTAGTGATGTTATTGGAAAGGCATCAATTTTACAAACTCCTATGGGAAAGATCGTTGAAGGTCTACTTGAAGGTGGTGTAAAGCTTGGTGTATCAAGTCGTGGTATGGGTAGTCTTGAGAAAAAAAATGGTGTCATGCAAGTCGGTAAAGATTTCATGTTAGCAACTGTTGATATAGTACAGGATCCGTCTGCTCCCGAAGCATTCGTTAATGGTATTATGGAAGGTGTTGACTGGGTCTGGGACAATGGCATCCTTAAACCTCAAGAAATTGAAAAAATTGAGACTGAAATAAAAGAAGCTCGAAATATGCGTTCATCGGATATTGAGATTAAAGCTTTTAAGAATTTCCTCTCTAAACTTGTAAACTCCTAAGGAGATATAAAATATGTCTATTGTAAACGAAGACATTGATAATGCAGAGCTAAGTGAAGAGCTCGTTGATGAGACACAAGTTGATTCATTAGACGAGGAAACACTTGAAGAGAAAGCTGCAGTCAAAAAGGAAGAAGACGAAGTCGATGAAGATGAGGACGAAGATGAAGTTGAAGTTGATGAAGGCGCTGAAGATGGCGTTGACGGCGGAGACGGTTCTGATGTTGGTTCTGATCAAGAAATTCCTAAGACTAAAGCTGGCATCTTGAATGCTGCATATTCAATGATGAAAAAAGCTAAGAAAGATGAAGCTATTAAATTGTACCAAGGTATGATGAAAGCTGCTAATGTGAATGAAGATGTTGATGTTGAAGATGCTCTTGTATCTGAAAATGCCGATGTTTCTCACATTGACTATCAAGAAGATCTTGATGTACTAGTTGCTGAAGAAGCTACGCTATCCGATGGATTCCGTGGTAAAGCATCTACAATCTTTGAAGCCGCTTTAAAAACTAAAGTTGGTGCTGAGATTGATCGTCTTGAGAGTGAATACGCTCAAAACCTAGAAGAAGAAGTTTCTTCTGTTAAAACTGATTTAGTTGAGAAGGTTGATTCCTACTTGAACTATGTAGTTGAAGGCTGGATGGGAGCCAATGAAGTTGCTGTTGAAGCAGGTCTACGTACCGAAATCGCAGAATCATTCATGACTTCTTTGCAAGGCGTATTTAAAGAGCACTATGTTAGTGTTCCTGAAGGCAAGGATGACTTGGTTGACGAATTGTCAGAACAAGTAGCTGAGCTAGAAGAGCAACTCAATAAAACCACTGACGAGAATATCCAATTATTCACATCCGTACAAGAGTCACAACGTGCAGATGTAGTAAGAAAATATACCTCTGACCTCGCAGCTACTGAAGCTGAAAAACTTTCTTCTTTGGTTGAAGATATAGAATTTGGCGATAGCGAAACTTTCGATATGAAAGTCAAGACTATCAAAGAATCTTACTTCATGAAAGAGTCTGTTGAATCAGAATCAGAAGTTGATAAAGTTGTTGGAACAGAACAAGCTCTTATTGAGCAAACTTCTGATTCAATGTCAAGATACACCTCAGCACTTAGTTCACACGTATTTAAGTAAGCTGTAAAACTATTTTTTTTTAAAAATAAACATTACTAGGAGAAACTAAAATGTTTAAATCAGATCAAGTCCTTATGGAAAAATGGGCTCCAGTATTGGATCACGCAAGTGCACCAATTATCGAGTCATCAGAAAAGCGTGCAGTAACTGCTCGTCTTCTCGAAAACACTGAAGAAGCTTTGCGTGCTGAAAGCGCTCAAGCTTCTTACTCAATCTCAGAAGCTGTTGGTGATGGTAACCAAGTTGCTGCTTCTGTTGAAAATCCAGATCCAGTATTGATTTCATTGGTACGTCGCGCAATGCCTAACCTTATTGCTTATGATGTTGCTGGTGTACAGCCAATGTCTGGTCCTACTGGCCTTATCTTCGCTATGAAAGCACGTTATGCTAACGCTGACGGTTCTCAAATCGAAGTTGGCGATGCTGAAGCATTCAAAGATGCTGC
>Ga0209716_1002209_pt1 | contig 13104 bp, 16 predicted proteins | sample COGITO_mtgs_1205_FD_184811 | JGI IMG/M metagenome (GOLD analysis project Ga0209716, IMG submission 184811) | Pelagic marine microbial communities from North Sea - COGITO_mtgs_120531 (SPAdes) (version 2) | ecosystem: Environmental > Aquatic > Marine > Epipelagic ...
CGGCTCCCACACCCATTCAGTGGTTGCGAGCGATGACGAACGCATCATCGTCTACAATTCCGGCACCTCGAATGTTCGAAAAGAAGAAGAACTTGCTGGCTGCGTCGGCAACATCGCTGGGGACACTCGCACGGCCCTGTTTCGTATCGACGTGATTGAGATCCCCGTAAAAAACCCGGGCGACGCGCGCATTATAGACAGCCCGACCGTCTTTGAAGATCTTGAGACCGGTCAAATGGCCGGTCTATGGCGCGGCGGAAAACACGACGAGACCTCTCAAGAGACAAGCCAAACCAATCAATGCCATGACATTACGGTCTACCCGCAAGCCAATATCGCCGCGGGTGCCTGCTCCGGCAACGGGATTATTTTCAATATCGCCGATCCTTTAAAGCCGCAGCGCCTTGACGCGGTCACCGATACAGGCTTTGCCTACTGGCATTCGGCGACCTTTAACAACGACGGCACAAAGGTTTTATTTACCGATGAGTGGGGCGGTGGCGGCAGACCACGCTGCCGCACCTTTGATCCAATGAACTGGGGGGCAAATGCCATCTTTGACATTGTCGATCAAAAGCTGGTCTTCCAGTCTTACTACAAACTCCCGGCACCGCAGACCAAGGAAGAGAACTGTGTCGCACACAATGGTGCAATTGTCCCAGTTCCGGGCCGAGACATCTTTGTACAAGCCTGGTACCAGGGCGGCATCTCCGTAATCGACTTTACAGATTCCAAGGCGCCGGTTGAAATCGGCTATTTTGACCGCGGGCCAATCCACCCCACCCACTTGGTTACCGGTGGTTATTGGTCGAGCTACTGGTATCAAGGTCGCATTTATGCAACCGAGATTGTTAGAGGCCTAGACGTTTTAACCCTCACGCCCAGCGAGCACCTTTCAACAAATGAAATTGCCGCGGCAGCGCTAGCAGATCAAGGCACAACGTTTAATCCACAACAACAACAGCCGGTTACCTGGCCAGCTGAACCCGTCGTTGCCCGCGCCTACCTTGATCAACTGACCCGGTCGAGCGAAATGCCAGCGGATCTAGCCGTCCAGGTTGAAGCCTTTTTAACAATGCTGCAGAACCCTGCAAAAAGTGCGATCGATTTGTCCTTCGCCCTAGCAGGGCTCACGGCAACGCTCGATGCAATGGATCACCGATCCGCCAAAGGCCTTAGCGGCTTGCTGCGACAGCTCATCAGTCAACAACAAACAACGCGTGCGGGGCGTTCAGATGATTCAAGAACCTTCCCGCGAGCGGTTGCACTGGATTAGCCTGCAGCGCCTTGTCTTTATTCGCGCATGATGAGATGGGCCCTTGCGCGGTATTGACCCAGCTGGTTGCGGCATTCCACACAGCGCATTCCGGCTTGCTTTGGGCAACTCGGTCAGTACGTTCGATTGCCGCGCAGCAGCGCCAGTCGAGCCAGCTTGACACTTGCAACCTACTTTATGCATCTAACGACGAATGCTTGTCGCCGCGCAGAGTCTTGCAGCCCATATAGCCCTTCCGAGTCTGGAACGGCTTATACCCAATCGGTAAACTCTTGTTCTCAACCGATACAAGCAAGGGCGAGCCTCAATGAATCAAACCGCGCAAGTTGGCAAAGCCCTATTGGCCCTGATGCTGCTCACTGGCTGCAGCTCACTACCGTTAGTCGAGGTGCCCTCTGAAAATCAGAACAGTCGCGTCAATCATTTAGTGATTCATTTTACCTCGGAGGCATTTGATCCATCCCTTAAAGCCCTCACACAGACATCTGACCGTCCGGTGAGCGCGCATTACCTGATTCCAAGACTCGATGACGCTTCCTACCCTTATGCCACGTTAAAGATTTTCAAACTGGTCTCTGAAACAGCCCGCGCTTGGCACGCCGGCGAAAGCCAGTGGTTCCGAGAAACGGCATTAAATGATCGCAGCATTGGCATCGAGCTCGTTAACCGATCCGGCTGCGCAAGCGATGCTACCCCTTCCAAACAACTAAAACTGCTGGCGGCACTTTGCCGATTCGAAGACTACCCGAGCGATCAAATTGCCGTCCTTATTCAATTGATACAAGGCATCATCGAGCGTCACCCAGAAATATCACCCGTTAATGTCGTCGGCCATGCCGATATTGCCCCCGATCGCAAAGTCGACCCTGGTCCGCAGTTCCCTTGGCAGACGCTACATCAAGCCGGTATTGGCGCCTGGTACTTTGAGCGTGACAAGGCATTTTACCTTGATTGGATCACCGGCAATCCCCTGGGCATCGCCCGCGCGCAATCCGCTTTGGCACTTGTTGGGTACCCCATTGACGTAACCGGGGAGCAGGATCATCAATCTCAACGCGCCACACGCGCTTTCCAAATGCATTACAGGCCGGATAATTTTACCGGTTTAATCGATGCAGAGACGGTCGCCATTACGCTCGCATTACTCAATCGCTACAAGCCGATGCTGCTGGAAACATTACAAATCCCTACCCATGATTTTAAGACCCCTTAGCTAAACTAAGAAGACGAATCAGTCGGTGACATTAATCGGGGTTGATTGATAACAACGAGCTTTGGCCAATGTCTTTGACGAAAACTTAGCGCTTATCACAAAGCCAGTAATACCACGGCGGTTGCGGGCCGCAACTAACAATTTTTGTGACCAAAAGCCTAATTACAGGCTAACCAAATGCCGCATTTCATCGCGCAAAATAAACCATAGCGTCCTGAAATAGTCGCTTTAATTCGGATAACGTCTTAACAACTAATGATTGGAACGACGCTCATGACAGAAGTGACAGCGCATTTAAAAGGCTGGACCCTAGAAATAGCTGGCATTAAATACTGCGCCGCGGCTTTGGCATCTGTTCCATGGGTTACTTTGAAGAATTTAGCTGCTGAGAAAACGAAACTATCAGACTTTCGGCAACAGGAGCTTGAACAGAAATCGCTTATCTGGGCCAAGGAACAAGACATTCTTAAGACAATTAATCACGGAGAGGCGCAGATCAAGACAGGCATCTTTCTCTCGGTTCGAGCCTGATAGAGCGCATAGCCTGGATAGCACTCGACGCATCGATCCCAAACGCGCGGCCCCGCCTCGGTCGAGACCGTCTCAACCCCCAACACTCGCTTTCGCCCTTGGACTTAAAGGGTAACCGTCCGAGATTCGATTAAATTGTAATACCAAACCGGATGCTGCTCAGCACCACCTTGAGCGGCAACCCGGTAAACCGCATCATCGTCTGGGACATACATCAGGGGAATCAAAATGGCTTTACCGGATCGCCCGCCAATCCAATCGACAAGAAAAATCGTCCGGCCAGCGTATTCATGAGGCGCCCACCGGACGCGCGGTAAACCAGCACAAACAGTATCGAAAAGGCCAAAAGCAACCATCTAAGCGGCAGCGTGCGCCGTGCTTCTTTTGTCATCGGCCCTCTTGGCAATTTATTGCGGCCAATCAGAGCCGATAGATTCGAGTCGCGGTATCGTGAAACAACGAGGCCTTTTCATCCGGCGAGGCATCCTTGACCAATTTCTTAAAGCTATTCCAAAGCACCAAGTAAGAGCAGCTCTGCCGATCCACCGGAAAATTACTTTCAAACATACAGCGCTCAGGGCCAAATTCCTCGATAGCACATCGATAATAATCACCGGTTAACGCCTTTAACTCATCCGAGGTTGGCGGCTTGCGGCGTTTGTGCAGTCCAAAGCCGTTAATGGGCATCACCAGTCCACCTAACTTAACCGCCACATTGGGCCGTTTGGCTAAGATCATCATGTCTTTGCGCCAAACCTCAAATACTGCCGCAGCTTTGCCTTCATAGGGCCCAACGCCTAGGGGGCCACCAAAATGATCTAATATGATTTGCGTGTTAGGAAACGCATCCGCTAAATCAATCAGCTCCTTCAGTTGCGGATGATAGAACCAAGCATCAAAACTCAGTCCACGCGGCGCCAACTCGGCAAACCCCTCCCGAAAGGTCGAATCACCCATCTGACCCGCAACCGGATTGCTGTGGGAATTACGAATACTCTGGCTTTCGTGCCATCCAGTTGTGTGCCGGATACCCCGAAATCGCGAGCTCGCCACCATGTGCGCATCCAACACCGCTGCCACCTCGCGCCCGAGCATCAGATCAGCAAACCCCACAATGCCTGCTGCAATACGCCCTGTGCCATAAGCCCCGCTGGCGGACATCGCCGCCACCCCATTGACAAATTCCGTTTCGCCGACCGGCGCCAAGGCGACTGCCGCGTCCACGTTATACATGCTGGCGCACTCTACAAAGACAGTACTCACCACCCGATGGCCACTGTCTAAATCCTGTTTGAATTCATCCAGCAAATAACGATGCGTTACATGATCCCAAAGGTGGTGATGCGGGTCACAGATCAACTGATCCGGATCGATCACCGGTTCGCGCCACTGATCGAGCCAAGCCTGATTTTGATAACCCACTGCGCGTCTCCTTCTCAGATTTACCCAGTTCTCACGGCGCTCTAAACTTCAAACCGAACACGGGACCTTAGGCTGAAAACCCGCCTCATCTCTCAGCGCTTGAGGATTTGGGCCGCAATTTTTTCAGCCATCATAATGACCACGGCATTTAAATTGCCATTGGTAATCTCAGGCATGATCGATGCGTCCACAACCCGCAATCCAGAAACGCCATTAACAACACCGTCCGGTGCGACAACCGCATCGGCATCACGACCCATTCGACAGGTTCCAGATGGGTGATACGCACTCTCGCCAAAACGATGTACAAAATCTGGCAAATCGACTGGCCCTGGTCTGAGTTCCTTGCCTTTCAATTCGGAAAAAGGTGGGCTGTTTATCAATTCCCGAGCGAGTTCAATGCCGCGCTGCATCACCTGTTGATCTTGCTCGGTCGCGTTGTAGTTAAACAAGATCTTGGGAGCCAGGCCGGGGTCTTTCGGATTCAGCGTAATGCTGCCACGGCTCGTTGGCTTCATCGGCCCAACATGGACTTGAAAGCCGTGTCCCCGATAGGAATCCTTACCGTCATAATCCATCGCAACCGGCAGAAAATGGAACTGCAAATCCGGATAACCGTAATCCAATCCACTTCTCAAAAAGGCGCCGGTATGAAAATGATTGGTCGCGCCATCGCCGCGCTTGGTTAAATACCACTGTGCGCCCACCGCTAACTTTCTCAAGCCTCGGGTCGAGGGATATAACGAAACCGGTTTCGGACAAGCCGCTTGAACATAGACCTCTAAATGATCCTGCAAGTTCTGACCAACCTCGTCCCTCGGTGCAAGACATTCTATCCCCGACGCTTTCAAGGCTGATTCCGACCCAATCCCAGATCGCATCAAGACTTGTGGGCTTTTAATCGCCCCGGCACAAAGGATAATCTCCCGGCTTGCTTGAAATGATTTAAGCCGTCCATCCACCAACACTTGCACGCCCGCCGCTCGATCGCCGTCAAACGCTATGTGCTGCACTTCCGCTTGGGTCAGAATCGTGAGCCCCGATAAGCCTAGGTTATTTTTGGGTGACAAATAGGCCCGGGCGACACTTTGGCGTAGGCCATCTGCAACCGTTCGATCAAAGGGGCCAAAACCCTCTTGGGTTTCACCGTTAAAATCCGGAGTTCGGCCAAACCCGAGTGATTCGCCGGCCTCTAACCAGGCCTGGCAAAGGGGCGAGCTCGTATCACCATTGGTGATTTTTAAGGGACCCGTATGACCTCGATAATCCGGATCACCGCCCGCTTTCGTCTCGCTCGCCTTAAAAAACGGCAGCACGTCCTCATAAGACCAACCGCTTGCGCCATAAACCTCAGACCAGCGATTAAAGTCCTCCGCATGACCGCGAACAAAAATCATGCCGTTAATTGAAGAGGATCCGCCCACCACTTTGCCGCGGGGACAGTACAGGTTGCGCTGCCCTAAAAAGGGTTCTGGCTCGGTCTCGAAGGCCCAATTGTAGCGTGTCGAGGTCAACACTTCGGATAACGCCGCCGGCATGTGCAGTCTAAAATCCCAAGCGGGGTTGGCGCGGCCCGCTTCAATCAGCAAGACGCTGTGCGCCTCGGCAAGCCTTGCGGCCATAACGCAGCCGGCTGAACCAGCGCCAATCACAATATAATCAAACACGTGCATAACCTCTTTTATTGTCTCGATCCCACTATCCGGCGGCGAACCCATGGCTTGCAGCACTGATGACGCCGATGTCTTCTAGCAAGTACAACCGTCTCGCGTGATCCTTTCGATAGCGCTTTATCCAGCCACCAGTGTATCGACCGGCTTGCAACAGTCCAAGCAGCAAGCGCCAAAAAAGATCCGCTCGTTCCAATCTGAGTGTTAGAATTTGCCCCGCAGCCTGCTGCCAACGGCGCATCACGACTCGTTTCGGCAGACTGCACTTTAGGACAATTTTGGAAATAGCGAGGGCGTATGACTTTAGCAAATTCAGTTCTTGACGCGCTCATCGCTGGCAACACGCGATTTCGGGAGGGTTTATCCAGCCCAAAGCCTTGGCAAAGCGCCAATGATTATACCGATCAAAATCCGGTCGCCATCATCCTGGGCTGCTCTGACTCCCGTGTACCCGTTGAGATTATCTTTGATCAGGGCCCAGGCGATCTCTTCGTCATACGCGTGGCGGGCAATATTGTCGCGCCGTCTCAGATTGGCAGCGTTGAATTTGCCGCGTTACAATTTCAAGTACCGCTGGTTGTCGTGATGGGACATACGCGCTGCGGCGCCATCGATGCGACATTGCACCACATGCAGAACCCTGGGGATCATGCAACGGACAACCTAAAATCCATTGTTGACCGAATTGCCCCCAGCATGACGAGCCTTGTCGAGGCTAACGCGGTGACGGATCAAAAAGCCCTCGCCTATCATTGCATGCGGGCAAACGTCCGAGCTTCTGTGAACCAACTCAAACATGGCTCATCCGCTCTGGAAGGACTCGTCGCCGCGAGCCAGCTGCAGATATGTGGTGCCTACTATGATCTTGACTCGGGCAGTGTGCATTTTTTCGAGTAGGGCCCTCAACCTATCGAGGGCAGCCTTGAATCGATTGCCGTCGGCTCGATCGGGGGTCGCGATATCCGCCAGCACCTTGCCTGCGCTCGGTTAAGCGCGGTTGAAAGGCCGCTTGGATGCCGCATCAGCGCGCCCAAAACGACCTGCAAACTCCTTGATCAATGGGGCGCTAGCGATCATCACCGATCGTGCATCCCCTTTTAACCAAAGGCAGTGGCCAACTGACCTTCTTCAAACGACTTATTCGCCAAGATATGAAGATGGAGATGGAAAACGGTTTGGCCCGCCTCGGCGCCATTATTGATGATTAACCGAAAGGCCTCATCACAACCCAATTGCTTCGCCATTTTTCCAGCAAGCAGCAGGAGATGACCAAGCAAGGCTTGATGAGACTCATCCGCGTCCACCAGCCTTGGGATCTTGACTCTGGGAATCAATAGAATATGGATTGGGGCCTGGGGATTAATATCTTTGATCACAATTGCCTGATCATCTTCATAGAGCAACTCAGAAGGAATATCGCCCGACATAATGCGCTCAAAAATTGATTGATCTGAATCCATTTTTTACTCCTAACCGAGATCTAACCCAAAAAGTTTAGCATAGAGCAGGTCAACCCCTTGCGCTGCCTGTTTGAGCGCACCTGTTACAACGGCTACAAAGGCTACAACGGCAAGGTTAACTTTGGGCTGTTAACCTTTGGCTTTAACCCGGCCTAGCGTTTTGACCATAAAAATATCCGCGCGCGCATAGTCGGACGTCACGGCTGCTTTTTCTTCGATAAAGCCAAGAGACCGATAGAGCGATATGGCCGGTTTAAGACGCTGATTAGACTCGAGCACGATATCCTCAAAACCAGCGGCTTCGGCATAATCGATCACCGCTTGGCCGAGTCGCCGACCCAGGCCAAAGCCTTGAAATTGCTCTTGAACGGCCATTTTAGCCAGCTCCGCCCGCCGAGGGTTCTGGCGCAGCAACGCGCAGGTACCGACAACTTGGCCACCAGCGGTGACCGCACAAAAAATGGTTCCGCCCGGGGTCAGAATTTTGGCTACGGGATCATCAAAGACCGCTTGATCTCGGTCTTCAACTTCAAAACTGGCTTCAATCCAGCGCCGATTAAGGCGCTCAAAACTCGCTTTAAATTCCGCACGATAAGATGCGATCGTGATGTTTGAGATCGCACTCTCAAATCGCTGGCTCAGCGGCTGCATGGCAATCTCTTGCGCCCAACGCGCAAGAAGGTCAGGCAACCCGACTGCAGTCGCCAAATTGGCAAGCATCTCTGATTCCAGCTCTGCATGCGCAGAGAGCCCAGAGAAATAATACCGGCCAGAGTTAGTAAGTGCTAACAATCTTCTGCGTTTATCTCGGCGATCTCGATAATCAGCCACATATTCTGCCGCCATCAAGTTCCGAGCGATCTGGACCACAGCAGGGTGAGAAATTTTGAGCTGCTCACTCAAAGCGACAATGGACGCCGGCCCACCGCGATAAAGCGCCAGACCCAACCGGATCCGAGGCGAAGCCAAGGATTTGCCTAAGCCGGCCTGTTGCTCGTAGTGTGCGCGTGCCTGTTGAACTCGGTCGGTGAAGGTCTCGTGATTGCTATTTGTTTCTTGATCCACCATCTGAATTGCCCTTTATTATGGCGCCTCAACACGTTCTTAGCGCATCTCGCATCATCCTGCTTCACGCCTTATCACGATTTTAACCCTTCACCAAAGTCGCGATGGCAACCCAAAGGCTGGCATCGCTCAGGCGTCCCTGCGGCCATCTAGCCTGCAGCCTTCACGATTAATATATGTTATAAGTTACGTAATTACTAACATAAATTAACATACGCTTTAAGGCCAGAGCAACTTAAGCCGGAACTTACACCAATAGCCATGGGCAACTCGGCGCACACCACCCACCCCTTAAATCCAGAGTGCTCACCCTCGCACCAGAGGCCCGATCACCGCACACGCCAATTAAAGATCAAGGCCGGTGCTTTAAAAGCACGCCATTTCCGTTTAAAAAGACCACAATGATCTCACTCACTATAGATGGCACGGTTCATTGCCTTGTAACGGCCTGAACACGATTCGTTGGAGCTAAACGCATGAGGATTCACCCCTTAACGGGCGCATTGGGCGCCGAGATTGAGAACGTTGATCTAAACAATCTCACCGACCAAACTCGCAAGCAGATTGAGATTGCGTTTCATGAACACCTTGTCCTTGTCTTTCCGGGCCAAAGCTTAACCCCCGCCACCTTACTGGCGCTGACCCACGAACTGGGCGGACCAGGCGAGACGCCCTACCTTCAGGGACTCGCTGACTATCCAGACGTTGTTCCCATCATTAAGGCCGCATCCGAGCGATCACCGGTGAGCTTCGGCTCGGGATGGCATACCGATTTCACGTTTCAGAGCGAACCCCCAAGCCGGACGCTCCTATATGCACAGCAGACGCCACCGCATGGCGGCGACACCCTCTTTACCAATCTATACCTCGCCTATGACGCGCTCTCAGAGGGCCTTAAAAACCTCCTAGCCCCACTCAATAGCCTGCACAGCGCAACCCGCTCGTACGGCCCAAACAGCACGCTTCAAAACCAACTTGAAAACATGGTCATCACCAAAGAGACTGACGAGCCACCCGAGCAAGCACACCCCGTAATCAGAATCCATGATGTCACAGGCCGTCCAGCGCTTTGGGTCAACCCAACCTACACCCTTCGTTTCGAGAACATGACAGCAGCCGAAAGCAAACCGTTACTCGATTACTTAAACCAATTTGTGACGCAACCCTCTTTTACCTGCCGGGTGCGATGGCAACCCCAAACGCTCGTGATGTGGGATAATCGCTGCACACAGCACTGCGCGACCTCGGATTACCATGGGCATCGCCGAGAAATGCTACGAACCACCGTTAAGGGCGCTCGGCCAAAAGGGCTTACTGGCTAGCGCCTAACTGCTATGAGCATTTGATCATGACCAATGGCACCCGCGCGTTTTACAAGTGGTTGATTGCGATACCCTGCTTTGGCTTATCAACCGTTATTTTTGGGGCCGGCATCATTGTGCTTGCACTCCTTGGCTATGGCGACCTAGGATCGCGAACCCTCGCCGTCGCCTGGGCAAGGTTTAACAGCCGCATGCTCGGGATGACGGTTTCCATCGAAGGGCTCGAGCATCTTCGACCCAACCAATCCTATGTCATCACCGCCAACCACATCAGCGCGCTCGATATTTTGTTGATCTATGGCTACCTACCGACCGAACTAAAGTGGGTTATGAAAAAAGAGTTGCGGCGCGTACCCATCATCGGCGCGGCCTGCCAAGCAATGGGACACATCATCATTGACCGCTCGAACTCAACGAGCGCGGTAGAAAGCATCCAGCACGCCGCACACAAATTGGTCAATGGCATGTGCATCCTATTTTTTCCGGAGGGCACGCGCACTAAGCCCGGACAAGTTGTGCCCTTTAAAAAAGGCGCCTTCCGACTGGCAATCGATCTGAGCCTACCCGTTCTACCCACGACGATTGAAGGCACAGAACGCCTACTCCCGACCGAGACACTGGACTGGCGACCCGGTGCGGTCACCCTGCGTATCCACCCAGAAATCAGCACCGCCGGGCTTTCATCCAATCAGGTCGATACCCTTTGCGATCAAGTTGAGGCGGTCACGCGCGGCACCGCCCTGCAGAGAACCGCAGAGCCGACACCAGAACTGCAAGCATGATCGTCATGCCCGCGCCTGCTCGAGCAACGCCGCCATCTTTATCATCAAAACCAAACCTTCTGTTGACCTTGCCGATTAAAGACTTACTCCGATCACCACCAACAAGTACCGCCTCAAGCGCCGCATCGGTTAACCTATACTCACCCGATAATCTTGCCTGCAATTTCACAAACATTTTGTGACTAAAAATCCTCCCAACAAAGAGAACGATGCCGTGAATTCAAATGCCCAATCGACTAACCCGCTCGCTGCCAGCGAATGTTTTGTCTGCGGACCCGATAACCCAAATGGCCTGAAACTTTCGTTTCAATTAGAGGGCGAGTACTGCACCGCCGCCTTTACACCGGACAAGTTTCATTGCGGTTACAGCGGCATCACACATGGCGGCATCATCTTCAGCGCCCTCGATGACGTCATGGCCAACTGGTTATTCTTACAGGGCGAGCCCGCGGTGACGGCCAAGTGCAACCTTCGATACAAAGCCCCATTACCGACTGGCGTCCCGACCCAACTCAAAAGCTGGTGCCTAAAAAGGAAGGGCCGCTTGGCCATGATGGCTTCCGAAATCAGGCGCCAAGACACCCTTGAAGTCATTGCTGAATGTGATGCAACCTTTATGCTTTCGCCATAACGACTGCTTTAATCAAACCCGACAGGCCCCACAAATTAAAAGTTGAACCGTTTAAGCAATGACCCATTCACCACCTGCCCGAAACCCAAAAGATTTCACCGACCAAGATCGGTTGACGTTACCCAACGCCGGCATGCGCCGCCGGATCGCCGCCCTTATCTATGACAGCTTCCTCATTCTTGCGATTTGGATGCTGAGCAGCCTTGCAATTCTCGCCGTGACGGACCTTGGGGAATCATTAGGCGGGCCGCTCTACCAAGGCTTCCTTTATTTGGAACTAATGGCTTTTTATGTCTATTTTTGGACGTTCAAGGGCCAAACCTTAGGCATGCAGGTCTGGCGACTGGTGGTGATTCAACCCTCTGGCGGGACACTCAACCGACGACAAGCGATTCAGCGCTTTCTGGTCGCAACGCCCACCATGGGCTGCCTCGGCTTGGGGCTATTTTGGATCTTGGTCAACCCTGAGCGGGCGGCACTACACGACTTACTGACTGGCACCCGGGTCGTTCAACTACCCAAACCCTAGCCGTCAGCTAGGCCACCCGACGCAGCTGCCACCAACCAAACGCAGTGCAGATCAAGATCGGCAAAATAACCGCAAGCATTGGCGCTATGCCAAAAACCAAGGCAACCGGTGCAAGGAGGTCTTGGCAGAACTTAAACAACACCCCCAACACAAGCCCGCTGAATACGCGCATTCCCACCGACGACGCGCGCAGCGGTCCAAACACCACTGATGCCGCTAACAAAAGCAGCGCGAGCGCAACCAATGGCTGCAGGAGCTTAGACCAATAACCCAATCGATAGGTTTGGCTATTGAGCGCTTGCGCGTCTAGATGATCAATTTTCTCATCAAGGGATGAAACCGACATCCTTTGCGGTTGAACCAACAATTCACTGCCCAGCGTGCTCGGTGTAATTTGAGTATCCCAGCGTTTTGTCGCCCAATAATCCGATGCACTGCCGTCTGAGAAATACCGCACCTCGGTCACCTCGCGCATCTCCCAAAAACCAGCCTCCGAATCGCCTTGAAAAGAAGCTTCGGCCGCAGTTCGCGTTAAAATCAAGGTTTGGCTGTCATCAAACAGATACCAGTTTAAGCCCTTTATTTGATGATCTCGAACGGACTCTAAATGCAAGAAGGCCAAGCCATCTCGCGTCCAAACACCAAATTCCGGCGCAATGGTTTCAGCCTGCTCACGCGCCTGCTGTCGACCCAAACGTGCATCGCGCTCCGCCTGGGGCAGCACAAACTCCCCAACCGCCGTACCCACCAGCGCCACCAAGGCTGCGGGCAGCATCGCATAACCGACAATCTGATAAGTCGATAAACCCGAGGCCCGCATCACGATTAATTCGCTCCGAGCAGCAAGCCCGCCCAAGCCAACCAGTCCACAATCAAAACCCCAAATGGAATCGTTTCATAAAACAAACGCGGCAGGCTCAGCGCCACAAACTTTAAGGCATTGAAAAAACCGTATTGATTTTGAAAAGCCTGGACCTCTTCTAAAACCGTGAATACCGCCAGCAGCCCAACCAAGGCAAATAACGCCAGCAGAATCGCTTTCAAAACCTCCAACCCGACATATCGCAACAAGATAAAAGGCATCATCGTTTTCGCTTCGTTTTAAACCAGTTTAACGACTTCTCTCCGGCATTCAGCAGAATGACCGCTAATATGAGAAACCCTAAATGCACCGAAAAAAGACCTGGCATGACCGGGAACCGG